>Ga0209611_10000730_pt1 | contig 51476 bp, 44 predicted proteins | sample S1TSphgellanicum_3_FD_187693 | JGI IMG/M metagenome (GOLD analysis project Ga0209611, IMG submission 187693) | Host-associated microbial communities from peat moss isolated from Minnesota, USA - S1T2_Fc - Sphagnum magellanicum MG (SPAdes) (version 2) | ecosystem: Host-associated > Plants > Peat... | reverse complement strand
CCCCCCGCCCCCCATCTACCTACTAACAACCCACAAGCAGGTAGTTGGTAGGTAGGTAGGTAGGTTTTTCTCAAAATTTTGAAAATTGTAATTCAAATTGTGATAATATTTTGAAATTATTATTGATATTATACAATTTTTCAAAAAATTGTGATGCACTTCACTAATGAGCAATGTGTTGAGGGGAATGGCTCAAATACAAATTTGATGGAACTCCTTTATTTAATTTTTTTTAAATTATCATTTATTCATTCTCCCACTTCACTACTATTGTTGAGAAAATGAATAAATGCCCATCCTTTGGGAATTTGGCATCACTTCCCCATACTTAGGAACTTGACCCTCCTTCCCAAGGAAAATATTTGTGAAAAAAAACCAAAAAAGCAAAAGAAAAAGAAAAAAACAAAGGCATTAATCTCATAACTATGCCACATTTCCTTGGGGAAGAGGCATATCTTCCATGGGAAATTGAACCACCAATTTAATACTTGTTTATTTTCACCAAGAATATAGAATTTCACAAGGTCACACAATGGATGAAAAGTTAGGAAATTTAACCAAAGTTTCCCTAAAAAAACTTCTTGAGGAAAGTGGGGGCCAAGTTCTCCAACTTTTCATCCATTATGCAAACCTACCCAAAAAAAAATTAGTTGGTACAAATTTCCCAAATGCCTTCTTTGAGGAAATGCCACAAAGTTCTAACATCTTTTCATCCAACATGAACACTTCCAAAAACAAAACTAAACATTGCAATTAATTTCTTTTCATGTCCCTTCCTTGTGAAATTGTGGTGAAATTCATCTTTTTGGTGCAACCTTGCAAAAATTCTAAAGCTTTTTTTTTTCAAATTGGCTCTTGATTAAGAGAAACGACATTAAAATGATATTCAAACTGCATGTGAAAGAGATGTAGTTTGTTTTGTCATGATGAGATCTCCCAAACCATGGCACCTCTTGTTGTGCTCTTCATATCATTGGAAAGCTCTTTGATGAGTAGGGGTACACCAAGCTCAATTCATAATGTTTCGACCTATAGTGGAGAAGTTATTGGTTTGAGACCAATTTCACATAGACACATTCCACAAAATGAGAAGTACCATGGAGAGGTGGAGACCTCCTCAAAATCAAAACATTAAAAAAATATACACTCTAAAAGAGAATTAGGACTCCTTCACCTGGGTGAGGTGATCTTAGCAGAAACCCTGCAGCTTGTGCCTTTGTTGCGATTTAAGTAGCACCTTGTGGCAACATTGCAGCTGCTACTTGTCGTCCTTCTTCATTCAAAATGTTGAATGTTGATGCTGCATTTGCCTGATGACAAATTCTTGAGATTAGAATCCAGATCGAGGAGAAAAAAAATAGATTGACAGAAAGTAGAGAACCTTTCCATGATGAAAGACAAGGACAAAACCCACTTACAGCAAACACAGAAAACAAAGAAAATTGAAGACACAAAAATCCCTTAAAACCCACCCTACTGGAATAAATTCTTACAGATGGAAATGAAAAAAAGAAAAAAGTACCGAGTCAATTGCTTCCAGTTTGATGCCATTTGAGCGCAGAAAGTCACGAAGCTCTTTACTTACACGCTGTATCCTTCTGCCGCAGCCCAGCACAAGAATCTCTGGCAAAATACATCTCAAAAATACATTTTCAAAATCCAAAATGCCTGATCGGATTTCCAGGAAAGTGCTTGATTCTGAAGGCTGCCTTTCCTCAAAATGTTATAATACAGACATAACCAAATTTCACCTACTCTCAAAAGCTAGGAGTGTTCTTGTCTGAGATTTATTTTTCATTACTGTGGAATGGAATGTTGTGGAAAAAGCACAACACTAGGAATATACATTTGCTCACTCTCATCGGAAGGTCACCATGCTTGAAACAGAACTGTAGTAGTGTATCTCATCCAAGAACTGTTGTCAATTAGAGAAACTTATCAAAGACCTCTTTGTTGTGGTGCAGACAATAAGAATCAAGAAGAAGATGAAGAAGAAGAAGAAGATGACGAGGATATTAACCTGGGGCAGGCCGGAGAAGCTGAAAGATGGATAAACTGTCAAATCAACAAAATGAAGCCAACAAAAAACAAAAGTGAATATTCAGAGAATCTCAAAGCAAAACAAACAACAAAAGCTCAAAGCTAAGCAAACCCCTAGTGGAGAACCCTAAACCCTAATAATTGTGAAGAAAGAAATCAGGAGGGGTCACAAGGCAAAAAGCTCAGCTTGGAGAAACATGACAAGATGATTCTTATTAACAGGATTGCCAAAACTCTCACCTGTCAGGTGTTATTTCATCAAATGTCTTGGGAATCCATGTGAGAGCAAGCTTGCTGAGGCATATAACCCCACCTTCTATGTTCACTCCATTGGCTATGAACCCATTCTCATCATACCTGATGGATGCAGCAGCAACAGCAGCAAGAGAAGAAGAAGATCTGATGAGTCCACTACAAACATCCTCTCAAGGCAACTCTCTTCCTCAACAAGAATCTGAGTCCACAATAGACATCCTCTGAAACCAACTCTCTTCTTCAAGAAGATCTGAGCCCACTACAAACCTCCGCTCAAGGCCACCCTCTTCTGCTTTCAAGAAGACCTGAGTCCACTACAAATATCCTCTCAAGGCCACACTCTCCTTCTCTCTTCTTCTCTCCTTCTTCTTTTATACCGAGAGCAACATAATTGCATGCAACGAGCGAGCTTCAAAAGAAAACTGAAAGTCCTGAGAAGGGGAGAGTGAAGCAAGAGACTGACCCGTTGATCCTTATCATATGAGTTGTATCTGCAGTCCCCGCAAAGACGTCGTACTCTTCGTAATTTCCATATGCTCGTCTGCACATCAACAAGGAATGAGAAAGGCAAGCAAAAGCAAAAAAGCAGCTAGAGAGAGACAGAGAAAGCCATACAACCTGAGATAAGGAGACGACGAGGAGGACGTGCGTGAGAGCAGGCGAAGTAAGGGGGTGCCAATGATGTTCCTGGCCATGATAACTTTAAACCTTTCTTTCACGTTTCCTCGTACAACCGAGATTAGGTTCTCTCCTTGGAAGCTAGAACAGGGAGGGCGACGGAAGAAGAAGAAGAAGAAGTTCAGAAAAACAAGGTAGCTTTGGGAGGGAGCGCCTGCAAGTAACGCTTTCCTTTTTTTCTAGGGTCTTGTTCTCTCTCCTGTGGCTGCTGCATACCATACATAGTCCCAAGGCTCTTTCTTCTTCCTTGATGAATGGTAGCTCGCTCTTGCATCATCAAGGGGGCAGACAGACAGCTGAGGAGAATGGGACTGGTGTCCTCCTCCTTTGCGGTACCACCTGAGATTCTCAGTGAAGAGAGAGAAAGAGCCATAGCATTTACAAGAAAGGAAATTTGGAGGCGGTTCAAGCCCACAAGGGTTTGCTCAAAAGTCTTCCTTCTTGCTTCTGCTTCTTCTTCTAAGTTCTTAGCAGAGAACAATAAATGATGGGTCTCGTTTGAGGGTAGGTAATTCTTCATTCTGTTGAAGAAGTTCAGCAAGCATGGTTGTTGTTACTCCTCTGGAGCAGAATGCAGTGGAGCAGACGGCAACAACAACAACAACAACAATGCCTGAGAGAGAAAGAAAGAAAGTGGGGCAGAATTGTAGATACACATACACTCTCTCTCTCTCTCTCTCTGTGTCTGTCTGTGTCCCAGGCATTGTTATCAGGTATGTAAAATGTCAAGGAAGAAGGGTTTATATTACCCTATCTACCAAAAGAGAAACCATCTGTTGTTGTTGCATCTGGTTGTGGAAACACCATTATTGCAGCAGCAAGTTATGTGGGAGAAAGGGTTTTTGAATTGCATTTAACTTGTTGAATGCAATGAACCTGAGCCCCCAACAACCCATGGTATCATATGTGCGTCCTTTCTCTTGTGCTCCTGGTCTTCAGAATTCAGTCTTGAAGCCATGGTTCAGGGTCTCAGGGTTTCTATCCATTAGGCTGCTGTGACTAATGGAAAGCCACTGACATAGGGCTTGTCTTGTTTCTTGGTGCAAGGACAGTGGCTTTTTCCATTGAAGAGCTACAACTGTGGTGAAAATATGTAATTAATCATGTTAGGAACTTTGTGAACACATATTCTCATGAAAAAAACACATATGTCCATTGTATGGTGAGTCAGAGCTTGATTTACATCTCTCACTACTCCTGCAATTGGTCAATGCTTGATCCATAGAGCTGTGACATGACTCTGAGCACAGCTACTTGAAAAAAACATAATTGAAAGTTGTTGTGATAACAAAATCTGTGATCACAGCCACCTACTGGAAAGATATCCTAAATTTCAATCCGAGAGTCATGTTGAAGCTGTGCACAGAAAGAAAGAAAGGTCTGAAGTATTTGTTTGTGCAAAGGCCAACAATTCCTCTTTGGCTCATCAGCTGGGAAATTAAAGAGGTACTCTCTGCTGAAGGTGAAGTTGAGGAAAGCAAAAGACTCCTAGGAATGTATGTTTGTCAAAAGGCTACTTATACATACTTGGTAAGTGATAATTTTTTAAACTCATGCTCAAACTTGTAGACTTTGAATTGAAAGGCGACTTGAATACATTTAAGTAGGAAATTTGACATTTTGACAAGGAAGAAGAAGACAATAGTAATATTGCAAGTCTTGAAGACACAGTGTGTTGTAGGTAGGTAAGGCCTGAAGGAGAGATAGTGCATTCCGGAAATAAAGGCCCAGAACTTTGGGAGTGCCCTCTTCTGAAGGCCTTACCTGGTGTAAAGCCCAACAGCTGGATTCCCTCCACATGCATTTAAGAACTCACCATACAGGGGCCTGCATGCATGAGGTACATTGCATGTTGTAAGGCACTCACCCTTTACACTGGCAAATCTCCGCAAGGGAGGCCTTTCTCTGTATGGGGAGAAAGAAGCTCTGTTTTGGTTGAGAGAAAGCAGTGAGTTAATATAGATAGGTAGCTCTGCGCTGTTGAGCATACAGATGTATTTGCTATGCTCTTGAAATGCAACACATTCATGTTCACGAAAGGTTCACAAACATACAATGAAACAAACGACGATGAAGGGACAAAATGAGACTACCTCTTGTAGGCAAGACTTAAATAAAAAAGTGCAAGGAATCTAACCCGAGAAAACTTAACTTCTGTAGAAGATATATATATCATTGTGGGTCTGGATATATCCTCTCAATTCTTTCTTCAGTTGCATGTCCCATGATGGAATATATGAAGGACTGTTCAAGTCGCTGCCCATTGCCTGGTGTCTTACCCAACATAATGGGCAAGGGTGAGACCATTCCATGGCATTTGAGGTCTGGGGTGGCAGATTCAATGATTCTTCTAAAAATTCATGCTCAACAGAAATTTTGGTCACTATTACGAGTGTATGACCATCAGCAAAAGATTATGTCATACAATGTGTGCCAGAAAATGACACAATCTGCCACCCCAGACCTTTAGTGCCCTTCTCTTGATGAGACATCAGATGGCATAATCTTCCAATTATGATCATACAATTGTGAGTCCTAATAGTGACCGGATTTTCTTTTGAACATGGAAAATCCTTATAATTATTGAATCTGTCACCTAAAAACCTTAATGTATCGATTAATCTATTGGGTTTAAATATTGTATATACAATTCATGTTTTCATTAATTAATTTTTAGAGGGATTGAAAACACTTTTAAAAAAATAAAAATTAATCAGTGTCATCACACTAATAAAAGTCACAACAAGTGTAACCACTGCTTGAATTTTTCTATTTTATAATTGTAATTTAATTTGATGTTGAAATTATTGATTTTACCTACAATACAACATTCATGATAATATATTATGATAATATGTGAATAAACTTGAAATTAATTTAATAAATCACAAAATACATTTTTTAAGATGCTGATTTAAGGAATAAAAAGACTTATAAAATGATTTGATTTTTAAAAAAAAGACATATTTTGGACAAATTTTTAATAGAAGAAGCCTTAAATTTTGATGACCATGACTTTTCTTTTGTAATGTTTTCACCCAGAGTTCAGATACAAGCCAATTACTTGGTAGAAACCATGCGTTGTCAGTTAGTTTCAGAAATGGTTAAATATATTACGCCTGCAGTAAAGAATCACAGCTGATCAAGCTTTAGTTCTTGTAACAAAGTGCTGAACTTGAACTCTCATCTACTGCATACTGGTGTCCTGCATTGCAGGGATCACCTTCTATTAGATATTCCAAAGCATATCTTCCAAAAAGATATCACCATGTGCAGTGTGTGCATGGAGCTAACCAGAGTTGCCCAAAACACGCAATAAGAGATGAACAGAAATCCAGGGTGAGTAATCACCTCCTGAAACTGTTTGGACTTTGGATCAAGAGAACCAAGTGCCTTTGAAAATCCCTTGGAGTGGTTCTTGTCATATCGCACAGTTGCTGCAGCCCCAGCTGCCAGCTCTGCCACCTTGGCCTCTTCCTTGGCTTCTGCTGCACACACAGATAACATCAGCAACCCTTTCACCATGTTTGCCATTGTGTTCAGTAGACCACAGGACTTTTTTGGCCTCTTACTTGGCTTCTCCCTGGTCACACAGAAAAAATCAGCAATCACTATGTTGCCATTTCTTTCAGTAGACCACAGGACTTTTTTGGCGTCTTCCTTGGCTTCTCCCTGCTCATGCAGATAAGATCAGCAACCCTCTCACTGCATTGTCATTCCTTTCAGTAGACCACAGGACCTTTTTGGCTTCTTCCTGTCTTCTGCCTGCTCACACACAACAGCAACCTTCTCACTATGTTGCCACTTCTTTCAGTAGACCACATGACCTTTTTGGCCTCCTCCTGGCTTCTGCCTGCTCACAAAGATAACATCAGCAACCCTCTCACTATGTTGTTTCTTTCAGTAGACCACAACACATTTGCAGAATTCTTGTCTCAAACTTCTGGTATCATTGTCATTTACTAAATATCCAGCAAACAGGCACCATGGGTGTAGGTGGGTTGTGGCAGCCGAGGTTAAAAGTAACTGTCAATTTTGTTGGGGAAAACATCTTAGTATGATGTTAAGCCAACTGAAGAGCAGACTCCTATAAGTATATCCTAACCAACTCTCTTCTCTCCCAGCACACTACACAAGACCCAAAACCCACCAAAAGCTCATAAAGACCGACTTACTGCAGTTTTTGATAGGATCTTGCAGATTTCAGCCCTAAGACACTAACTGCGATGCCATCAACCAACAAGGAAGAAAAGGACAGACTTGTGAAACATAACAAAGTACCATTTTTAGGGCTTCCCCTCACAGTTATGAAGAACCTAGTTAGGACAGTCCTACCTGCTTGGCTGCTTGCATTGCCTCAAGTTCATTGGTCAAAGGGCTTGGTGCATCAGCTGTATGCCAATCCCACATGTCAGGATGGGTAGCCATAAAGTTACAAAAAACATTCTGTGTCCCTTTGTCCTTTGCAACAGCATAACAAGTTCTTCCTCCTCTTTGTCATATGCAAGGATCTGCTCCCTCCTCTAAGAGTTCCAACACTTTGTCATTGTTTCCATCCCTCGCTGCTTCATGCAGAGGAGTCATATATGTTGCAGGATTTTCATCTGCTGCTGCAGGTACAGATGTGACTGCTACAGCAGAAGCTGATGATGTAACATCGTTCAGCTCCCCTTTTGGTGGCTTTGCATTTATACTTTTACCAGTCTTCTCAAATTCCAGCAACACAGTGGACTCATTGCTCAGAGCTCTGATCCCAACAGCTGCAGCATCATCAATTTTCACAGATGCTTCAGTTCCCAGAGCAGCACTGCTCTCTTTTGCACAGTATACAGTACCAAGCAGGTGACATATTTTTTGCTTTGCTTCCTTCATTGTTGGTCTCCTGGTGGTGAAAGGAATCTGGTGTATGTGATGGTCACTGTGGTTCAATGAAGCAGGTTCACCACCAAAAATAGCTTGTCTATTGCTTGAAGGGGCATGCACAAAGAGATGGAATGCTGCCCTTAAGTACTCACTCCAGTTGGCCAGAAGCTTCTGGATTTCCTGCGCCAAACACCCATCCACTGTTTACCATACATGAGCTCAATGAACCAACTCAATTAGCTCAACATGAGCTCCATCATAGCTAGCCCTTGCACAGGAAGCATTGCCAAGCAGCAATTCTACAGGAGCCAAGTAATGACATTAAAAGAGTTAGCCTCTAGGATCACTCTGCTCTTAGCAATCACCACCCTGCAGTGGATCACCAAACACCACGTGTGGTATCCACATGTAAACAAGCAGTCAGTGCTCATCAATAATACACAGCTTAAGACACATTAATTTAATATTTTATTTCAAAGACACAGAAAGTTGCACCCTAATCTTCTACAGATTAGAATCTCTTCATCTAGCAGTCAAATTCTGGCCCAATATAGACTCTTTCTTTAATACTATTCACTGTTTCAGAGTCAAATCTATTCATGAGGTGTAGCACTCCTAGACTAAGACAATGAAATGATGACTCTCAGAAGTATCACTCACCATATACAGAATGTGAAGACCCATAGCCCCTAAATATATCTTCATAAGTACTGAGAATTTCTCCATACTTAACAATTTGAGTCAACCTGAAAAAAATTTGAGAGATGACCCCCATAATAAGGTTATGGTCTGACAACATGACACCAACCAATTGGCCAGTATAAAAAAGAGGAAACTCCAAAGCAACAAAAAACTCAGGAGCAGTTTGAACAACAGCAATGGTCAAAATTTGCTCGGGGACCTTCCTTGGCAACATATACAGTATTGACCAACTACCATCTCCCCACTTTTCTTTTCTTGTTTATCTTCAGAAATGCAGAGAAAGAAGACAAAGCTGAACTAAAAGCCCATGGGGCAGAAGAAAAAAACAAATAAAAATAAATTTGGTCTTTGTTCTTCTCTACTGCGCTTTTTCTGTGTGTTTTGTCTATCCTGTAGTGTTTTTCTGTTTTATGTTATATCCTTGTGTTTTGTCTTTCCTTCTTTGGAATTCTCTGTGGCTGGTTGAAGAAGTGTTAACCTCACTTTGCCTTTTCGTAACTGTGAGAATGGACATTTCTCGATTCTTATGAGAGATAAACCCTGAACCCCTTTCTGACATAGTAAGTGTAAGACCTCCCAGAGGAGACCATGACCTTATATCTACATCCAACATCTGTTGAACTTAGTGGGAGCAAACCTCTTGTAAAGATTGTTTATTGTAATGAGAAAGAGAGGCTCCTGCAGACTTGGGTGCTCAACCAGTGGCATCATGGGTAGCTTGCCTGCCCCCTGCTTTTGCCCTAACCACATACATGCAATGGCCAGACTCAAACTCAACTTTCTGTACACTATTGTACCCCATGTCTCTGCAAACATAACTCAAACTACGAGAACAGATCATGGATGATGGCCACTACATACCTGTGAAAGGTCTTGTGGGCAAGCACTGAGCCTCCCTGAGAATCAACAACCAAGCCAGCAAAATGACTGCCAGCTGCAAGCAGTATGACCCACAGAGGCCTTTTTCCAGGCAAGGCTCCAGCAGTTAGACATCTCAGCTGCCATAGACACTCCTCTTCTTTTACACACAATCATTGTATACTGGTGTCCGTGTCTGTGAATTGCCTCTCCCACTGCAAAACATCTTTGTCTGCATCAATAAGACACTGCCATCAACAGTCTCTGTCCAGATGCTGGAAATGTAATGCAGTTCTTTCTAGACCCCTGCTGGAGTGGATGCCTCTTTGGTCCACTGTGGTCATCTGTTGCCTCATCAGCACTTGACTCAGCATCAGACCCTGAGATACTGGACAAATCATCATCATTCTGTTCTCCTCTTCCTTGTACAATGACTTCTACCTCATCCTCACTCACAGCTTCCTTGCCAGCAAGTGTACGCTTCATCTAAACACAACAACACCACATTTTCCTCAGCTGGACCAAAAACATGGCCGCTGTCTCTCTACATGAGCATCGCAATCAATCTGTTAAAACCAGAGTTGAAGCATCCACAAACAAAGGAAAAACCTGCACAGCTTTCAGACACAATCTGTCTGAAACCAGAACTGAGCAAATTGAAACTTACATTGAACCTGTGAAAATCAGACTTGAAGTGCCTCCGCTGCTGGTCCAGTGAGTGGAAAACAGCAGCACAACCCTTGCAAGTCTATCTCTACAGCACTGCTACAACATGATCAGTCTCCTCAACTCCATCCAAGTGCACAGACTCCTCCTCATTTGACAAATTGCATCGTTCATTGTTGCCATGCATTTCCACATCAGTAGAAGCTCATGATTTCCAAACCCTAATTGAAACCCTGCTTGGTTTTGCCCCATTTGTCAACTACAATGAACCACATGTTGATCTGCTTGTTGTACATTCAAAGTTGCAGCATCAAAGAAGTCATGAGGTGCTGTGAATGTGGTTTCAAGCCACGAAGAAGTCTCTGCTCTCCCCATGCTTCAAAACCCAACCCCCCCCCCTCGATGTGCTTGCTTCCCGCAGAGGTGTTCTTGTTCCCTCTGGCCCAGTTGCAGATTACTATTTGTGTTGCATCCAGTGCGCCGCTGTGTGAAGAAGACCAGCCGGTTCAACAGCAGCAGCCCACGGCAGTCGTTGTTGTTGCGTTGTTGCACAAGGGTGCAAAGAAACCCCTCTTCCATTAAAACCCTAAATCTGGAGACACACCAGTCACCTACGTTTCTTCACATTCTTTGAATGCGTAAAGGGATTTCGTATTTTCCAAGGGGATTTGTGTTTTGACTGCCATTCATTTAATGGCCATGGCGATGCAACAAGCATCACGACCTTCTTCTTCTTCTTCATCTGTGTATCATCACCTGCAGCTTCAAGCGTCAACCTCCTTCTGCTGTCATCATGTGCGCACTCACATTCAATTCCCTGATCCTCCTTGTATCAGAGCTTCACCTAGAAGTTCTACGATGTCCGGGCATGTTCTGACGAGGTCTCCGTTTCTTTCTCTTCTCCCGAAGCGTTGTGGAATTGAAGAGAGCAGGGTTAAGAGGTCTTCGTCGTGTGTTGGATATCAAGCTTTTAGCAACAAGACGGTCGCAAGGTGTTTGATAACAGAGGTGTCGGAAGAAGCGGGAGTAGAAGAAGCGGGAGAAGGAGGAGGAGGAGGAGAAGAAGTAGCTAGTCAGAGTAGTAAGCCTCGTGCCAGAGGCAGTGCACAATTGGCTCGTTGGGCAAGGGCTCGAAGAATTCGGTCTGGGAGGATGCCGTCCACAAAGATGCAAACGCAAACTGAAGTTGAGGTGCAGCAATTGTCGGAAGGGGCGGCGGGAGTGTCGGATGGAGTGTCGGATGGAGAGTCGGATGATGAGGATGGTGGTGTGGGAGGGAAGTGCGTGTACATGGTGTCGGATGGCACAGGATGGACTGCGGAACATGCCGTGCATGCTGCTTTGGGACAGTTTGAGCATTGTCTAGTGGATCAACGCTGCTCTGTGGACACGCATCTTTTCTCTCAGGTTCTCCTTTCTTCATCACAAGTCTTATCACTGGAAGTACGCCAAGTCATTTACCATTTCTTTCTCGGACGCAAGGAACTAGAGTAGAAACCGTAGCTCAAAAGTAGGGTTTGTTTGCAATGAGAATCCAGATTAAGAAGGTGAGCTCCTTGCAGATTGATGATGTGGAGAGGTTGATGGAGATTATCCGGCAAGCAGCACAGGAAGAAGCGCTCGTGTTTTTCACCCTGGCAGATCCTCAAATGGCAGAGGCTGCAAAGCAAGCTTGTGAGGTCAGTTCAATTTCCTTGGATCATGCACACTTTGATGCTCCCTCACATGCAGTAGGCAATCAAGTGAATGAACCTTTTGGTTGCAGCAAAGTGTGAGATAAAAGTAAACATTTTTCTGCTTGAACCTCCTGAACAGACGTCCTGACGCAGATGCTGCATGTACCTCATATCAACATTCTGGGACCAATTACAGATGCTTTGCACTCCCATCTTGGAGTTTCTCCCTCAGGCCTCCCACGAGGGGCACCAGGCCGTCCAAGCACCCTCTCCAAGCAATACTTCAAGCGGATAGAGGCTGTTGAATTCACGATCAAGCAGGATGATGGTGCCTTGCCCAAGAACCTGATTCAAGCAGACATTGTGTTGGTGGGGGTATCACGCACCAGCAAGACCCCCTTATCCACATACATGGCCCAGAAAGGCTATAAGGTGCCACCTTTCGATCCCCTAAATCTCTCCTTTTGCATTCTACAAATGCTTTTCTCTGTCTCTTTTTTGTTTCCCCACCCAGTTGACCAGCCTCCGATGGCACTCTCCAAGAATGTGAGAACAACAGGGAGAATACTTCAAATGTCTACCTTAGTGCTAGTGGACATCATGACCAAGTCTTCATATTGCTTCAGGAAATGCCACAGGAACTCAGGGCAGCTAGTAACATTCACCATGATACTGATGGTCTGATGTTTTGTGGGTGACACTCAAAAGGTTTTGACCAGGCTCACTGTTGCCATGTTTGTTTTGGTTTTGTCCTGCAAGTGACACAGCCATTGCTACTGAAGTGTTATTGTTGAGTTTTCTGTTTATTCTCAGAGATATGAAAGTATTACCTTACAACAGGTATGGGAAGTAGATGTAGTCACTCACCACTCTGGAACTGCAGGTTGCAAATGTTCCACTTGTGTTGGGAATTGACCCACCAAAAGAGCTTTTCCAAGTGGATCAAGACAAGGTGTATGCTCTTACCATCAACCCCATTTTCTTGAAATCTATACGCCTTGCCCGCTCTCGAACCTTGGGTATGGGACCAAATTCAAGATCAACATATTCAGATATGGAGCACATTTCCAAGGAGCTCGAATACAGCCGGAAGCTTTTTCTTCAAAATCCACGATGGCCTGTTGTGGGTGAGTCTTAATAATGTTTACACATTATTCCTGTGTGATGAGATACTTGTGATCAGTGTTAGTGAGCATAGCAAAAAAAGAGAGATTGAAAGCTCATTTCTGTAGACAGATTTTACTTAAATGAGTCTCTGGCTTACAGTTTGTGATGCTTCTGCCTCTTTGCAGAAGTAACAGGCAAGGCCATTGAAGAAACAGCAGCAGTTATCCTGCGCATTTTCCACGAACGCCGTAGCAAAAACCACATGCCAAGAATCTCTCGGCGATATTAAACCTTCTTTTATTCCTCATTATCCACAAAGATCTTTCCTGCAAAATTACCATGAAAGATTTGCTGTAAATAGTCGTAAAGATACAGGACCACACCACTGGCAACATACTTGATTCTATTCTTTTGCACTGGTGATCAGAATTGCAGCTTCCAAGGCTTCAAACATCACAATGTGACTCAAAAAAATGTTGTCTTAATACAAATACTTGGAACATTCCACAACTCTGATGCCTCAGGATCTTTTGATGTACATATTGTCCTTTGTTTTCCTGCAACCCTGGAAACCCCATCAGCTCATGGGTATGGTGTCCACAAGCTCTTGATTCTCATGGCAGCTTCTCATGAAATCCAGGGTATGAAGCCAGAGACTGAACACTTTGGATGTTGAGACAGTTGCCACTTTGCAGGCATGCCGTCTGGTTCTCAAGTTTGAGTCTCGTCTGTTTACCAGCAGTGCTGCAATGGCTTTTTCCCTTGAGTGAGGAGGCAAAGGAGTGATTGTTGTTGCAAGGGCACAACTAGTGGTTGTCATTTTTCTTCAGCACTCACCTGCCATGGTTTCTTTGTCCTTGTTGAAGCATGAATCCTGAATCTGTGTACTACTTATTCTTGAGGATTTGAAAGTATTTGAAAACTAGTTTTTTGTTTGTTGGGCCCTGCGACAGGGACTATCACCTTGGATCCAACTTTTGGAAATTTTACCTTATTAGAACTGGTTTCCCATTAGTTGAACCGGTTTCTTTGGTGAAAGTGTTTAAACTGTTTAGATTGGAATGGATTTTTTTGGTGTTCAGAGTGTGGACACAGTAGGTAGATGTACAACATCTTATCTATTGGCAGGGCCAGCGTGTTTGTGATGCCTTGTTTTTCTCCCAAACCGCTGCAATCTTTTTGATCTGGGGTGTACTGTATCCGAGTTACCCATGTGCCTCTGATGAGTCATTTACCATCGATCCTTGTCTGTGTGTCTTCGGTTTCCATCAAAGCCGAGCTGTGCTCACAATCACACTTTGCAAGTGGTTGTTTCTGGATTCTAATCCTGCTAGATGCATGGTGGGCTTCACCCATGATGATCAAATGAGTCATGAGTGGGAAAAATCCATCCCCTGAGGAAAAGATTTGGGCAACCACTTCTGACCACCCACCTCTAGAACCTCTTCTGGCAAAGGAGACTTTTGTTCCTTATAAAGGTGTGGAGAAAATCAGCCAAAGTTCTCCACAGCAAGAAATTCCAATGGAGAAGGCAGGCAACAGGCGCATCACAACATTACAAATAGAGTTCTCTACAGACCAGAGAGATTCATTCTTGTCTTCAACGGATCGGGGGCTCTCTTTCTAGTAAAATAGCTGGAAAACCAAGCTGCTACACGACCACCCATTTGTCCAGATGGGTGTTTGAAGCTCTCCATATTAGCGCTGTAGGACATACCAAGGTTGAAGCTGGCCTTGGGAGGAGGGAATGCAAGGCCCAGAAGCTTTTGGAAGGAGCTATGCAGGGCGTGTTTGTTGCAGCAGCAGCAGCATGTAGCAGCAATAGCAGAACAGAGTCTTGAATCCCCTCTACAGCTTGAAAAGCTTGCCTTAAAGTATGGCTTTTTGTTTTTCCCACTCTTTCAGCATTTTCTGCACTTGTAACAAGCTCTATGCCAAAACTCCTCTACATTTTGAAGAAAAGATCTTGGTGAAGATGGTGGTGTTGTTGGCAATTTGTAGGGTTGATCAGGTTAAGGAAAAAAATCCAGTTTCTTGGTTGCAGCAAGAGACACATCATGCGTTGAAAACTTTGTGGAATCAAAGACCAGCATATCTTTGAACTGTTTACTCTGGCAATGAAGGTTAGAAACCACTACATTTTGTATTTCACCTTTTTTTGCATTTTGCAAAGTGGCATTGTGGATCCTTAAACTATGCAATTGGGTGGAAATCAGGAGATCACAGTTTACTGGAGAACATTCCCAATTTTGCAACATCCATATCTTTTATCCTCATTGGCCTTCAAACTCCAAGGTAAAGAAAGGTTCATACTTTTGGTCCTCATTTGCAACCATATGGCTCTTTGGGTGTCAGTCAGTGCCATCAGGATCTGTTCCAAATGTGATAGTGTGCAGGAGCCTTGAACATTGTTCTTTGTGGGGTGCTCATAGAGGATATATACATGGGGGTTTTGCTTGCAATTTCTTTGTCTTCTGGACTCTGAGTCAAGGCACAAATTTTGCTCAGTTGCTTGATGTTATCTGCAACTGAGCAAATTTGTGAGGGGGATGTGCATAAGATAATTGGTGCTTACTATCCTTCTTTGTTGATCAGATAACTTGAGGTACAAAAGCTGGTATGGGTTTTCTAAGTGCCAAGTCCCAATGTTGAACTTCTGTTTTGTAGGTCTTCTGAGGCAAGGCCACCCAAGTATTCATTCCTTTCCCCTCAAAATGTTATTGAAAAATGTCGCAAGGGAGAGGATCAAAGATTTACCAACATTCAGGGACTATTTGGAAGTAAAAGTGGGGAGGCATGGCTCCCCATGGAGTTTTTTTGTCTGTGTTTTTGTGGTAAAATTAGTCTGAAGTGTTTTGAGGGCAAATTGCAGGTGAATTCTGTCCACAAGTCTCTATGCAAACTCAATCATTGGAGTTGCAGTGGGTTCAACTGTGTATCCTGTTTCTTGTGGGGAGGCAGGGAAGTAAACAAGATGGGGTGACTATGCTTTGATTGCAGCCACAACTTCGGTGGTATGCACCCTCCTCTTTAGGCCTAAGAAGAGAGGGTGTTAGCATCAGGTGTCTGCTGACGGGCTGAGAGGAAAGGCTATTATTTCTTGTGCATACTGCCAATGTATATGTTTGTCTAAGTGCTGCAGGGTGTCTTGAGTGCTGGCAGACATCATGACCGAATCTTCCCATTGCTTCTAGAGAAATTCAGGATGCAGAGTTCTGTATAATCAATTGCCCAAGAGCAGATTATTTGCTTTGTCTACATGAAGTTGGGGGGCATTATGGCAGCTAGTCCCTGCCATTCCTGATGAAGGTGATGGTCTGATACTTCATGAATGGCATTCAGAAAGTTATAATCAGACTCATTCTTCATATATTTGTTCTGGTTTGGCGGGAACTAACACAACAGTTACCTTCAAAGTGTTATCGTGGAGTAGTCTTCAAATATATCTCATAAATATACTGTGTTGGGCAGTGTTTGTCAACAGCCATGAAAACACAGGGTGATTTCTCAAGGGCATTGATTCTCTCATCAGCCATGGCAATCCCATTCCAACCTATGCTTGTGACTGTGCTCCATACATTTCTCATGGAGGTGTGTTATCCCTCTTTCTGAACCCCAATGTGGCCTCTTTCATTCAGACAGCTCTTGAAGAACTAGAGACTGTACTGATGCATCCATTTGTCGTTTATGTCCACCAGCTCCTACTGACTTTGTTGGTATGCAGGGTTCGATCTTAAATTTGCATGAAGATGTGTGGTAACTTAGCTGTTGAAGGTCATGAACTGGCCTCTTGGTCCTGCTGTTACATTGACTTAGATCACTTTTCACATGCTTTCTGGCAGGCAACATTTGCCTGTGAAGTCTTGGAGGCACCACACCTGCGAAAGGCTTTTACTTGGCACACCGCATCAACTGTGATAGGTGGTGCATTATTTGTAGCTGATGACATCTACCCCAACACACCTTACATTCATGCAGCCTGGCATGTTGCAGCTCCAGTGGGAGTTGCAACCTTGAACACACTTCTAGAGTAGAATCAGGTCATCTGCAGCTCCCTCAAAGTGTACCCTTGGTTTTATCCAAATTTTAGACATCGTCTAGGTGTAGCTGGTCAATCATAGAAGTGGAAAGTATTGAGTTTTTGCACATTTGCTGAATTTTTGCATAGCTTGCAATTGTGTCTAGGAGCTTGGAGCAGGATGGAATGTTACATCTGTTTGTGAATTGCCCACAGGTTCATCTTACATTGTAGCTTGGAGTTTATGTCTTAGACAGATAGATGGTTGTTTTCTGCATGTACTCATCATAAGACATCATTTAGTGTTATTTTCGAATGGTTCTTCTCTACCAGGTGAGGTGGAACAATCCAAGTTTTTTTTTTTTTTTTTGAAATCAATTAGCCTGTACTATACCATCTTGGATGGTGGCTCTCTGTAGAGTGGATACGTGGATTTGATGATGAAAGACCCTGGAACTGGATCAAGTCACCTGGAACTGGATTTCCAATCCTATTTTACATGTTGAACCAGAACCCGAACTATTCTAATTTAATTTTTACAATGGGAATTGGAGGTCCTTCACAAAAGCAAAGAATAAAGTGTAATACCCTAGTCCTAACCATTGCAAATACGGTTTTCAAAGTATCTTACAAATAAGATGATTTTTTTTTTTTTTTTTTTTTTTTATTTTAAAAAAAAAAATTTTTTTTTTTTTTTTATTTTTTTTTTTTTTTTTTTTTTTCATGTGGACAAAAAAAACTTTCATCTTATTTATACGTGCTTCATATGTATTTTAAATGCACAATATTTATTCCCTTATTAGTAAACTTTCTTAACACACAAATTTCAAACATCCCTTAATAAAGTTTGAAATACTTGTGTTAATAAAATTTGAAAGGTTTAAAAGGAACAACTAAAGGAGTTGATTGTGGATCTTCCTTCCATTGTCCACATCCTATTCTTGTTCTTTCCTTTCTCTTCATTTGAGGTCACCTGGTCAAGTTGGGGCTACTGTGGTTTGTACAAATATACTCCTGTAATCAATCAACTTTCTAATAATTTATCAACAGAATGGCATCAACTAAAATTGGGTGCGCATCAAAGGCCCAATTCTGAATATTCCAACTCCTAGATTTTCAAAATCCCTACACGGAACAGTTTGCCTTGAAGCTCATCCACTCATTATTAGTCTGCATATGATGAGTTATGTAGGACCCATGTTGTGTGTAGGACTCTTAGTGCCCACCTTATAACTGACTTAAGAGCTCAAGAAAGAGAATCCATGGCAACTAGCATTTTTCTTTTTTTTTTGGGTTTGATAAGCACATGCTTAGCTGAAACTCTTCAAGTTGTAACTTGAGATTGTGTAGTTGTCATGCGTTGCTATTGTTTGGTGCCCCAACACAATCTAAGTTAATAAAGTCACACACGTCAAAACATGTACACAAATCAATCAGATTTCAGAGCCGTTTGTTGACATGAACCCTTAACCCCTAAACATCAGCACAGTGCAAATTTTCACTAAAAAATAGCTCACATTGGGCTAGTTCAATGTTTAGGGAGAGATTAAACATGAATGGTTGAAACCATGTTCATATTAAATTCAACATGATTGAGTTCCAACAAGAAGTAGATCTTACAAGAAATAATATACTTGACATTAGTGTTTTTTTCTTGGCCAAATTTTTCATCACTTGATGACCAAAATACATCGTGACTTATACAAAGGTCTCTCTTTTCTGAAAGAAACTTTTCTGAAAGAAATGCTCCAAACTCCCCAGATTTTGAGAAATTGTTTTTTTTTGAAATCATCAGATTTAGACAATTAAGTTCTAGCAAGTCACCAAAATATAGCGTATGATTCTTTAGATTTTCTAAGTTCTTCTCTGACCTGTAGCCAAATTTGGCTACTTCCTCTGGTGGATGATGCACTACTACATCACAAAATTGGAAAAAGAAAAAGTGTTGCTTGACACATAGTTTATTTCAGGTTTTCCTGATAATGAAGGCTTTTTGGGGCTGAGTCCTGACATACGTCCCCACACCTTCTCACACTAGAAGAAAGATGACAAAAAAAAATCAAACAAAAAGAAAGGTCCCGAAGCAGGAAGTTATACAGGCCTCATGCAAAGCTGCATTTGATTTGGAATCTTGAATGCATGGGGTCAGAAGGCTGTAAATTTATAACTTTGTCTATTGCAGACATGATGCCGACTGACTGAGTTCGAATCTCTCTGTTTTTCTTTCTCCTTTTTCAAATCTTCTAGTGCTGCCATAGACTGGATTCTAGTAGTTACACAAGTGACAAATTCTCTTTGCGCATCTCTCTCTCTCTCTCTCTCTCTCTCTCTCTCTTTTCCTTTCTTCTTTTTCAAATCTTCAAATGCTGCCTTAGACTGGATTCTAGTTTACACAAGTAACAAATTTTCTTTACTCATCTCTCTCTCTCTCTTTCTTTCTTCTTTTTCAAATCTTCTAGTGCTGCCATCCACTGGATTCTAGTTTACACAAGTGACAAATTTTCTTTGCCCATCTCTCTCTCTCTCTCTCTCTCTCTCTCTCTCTTTTTCAAATCTTCTAGTGCTGCCATAGAGAGGATTCTAGTTACACAAGTGACAAATCTTTCTTTTGGGCAAAGATTCTCTTCCAAGATGGTTCTGTATTTTAACCTCTACTGGCTCCAGGGGGCCATCTGCTCACATTATGAAAAGAATTCCCAGCATGGATCAAAATCTGAGTGCACTATGGTTAGTGATGCTGGGCCCAAGGTCTCCTCTCTACAGGACTCTGCTCTCTAGGCTGCTGCTTCTTCTTTTTTAAAAAAAATCAAAGAACCCATTTTGATAGGAACTGCAGTTCTAAGAAAATAAATTGAAGAACTGGTCAAAGAACCTACACTGAAATGCCAATTCTTTGCCAGTTCTTTGTAAGATTTCAAAATGTGGGAACTGGTGATCATTTTGTTCTGAAAACTATTTTCCAAACCTGAAACCTGGGTATCTTTGGTTTTGAAAATTTTCAAAAAATCCAGAACTGGAGATTGTAACTTGTAACACAATCAAAGAACTGCCCAAGGCTGCTGCTACACAGGACACACCCATTAGCTCTCCTGATTTTGTTTTAACTTGACATAAAAGACTTTTTGCTCATTTTGTTTCTTATTTAAAGATGTTTTAATGTTTTGTCTTTACTTGTTTGCTTAATTGTTTTTTTATGATGATGGCAAACTCCATTAAACAAAGCGCCCATCAAAGAAGGAAAGAAGGAACAAAGAGAAAAGACCCAAGTCTGGGTCAAAAGAGTAAATCGAAAGTGGGTCACAAAGGAGCAAAGGAACAAATTATGTTCCAAAGCCCCTACTAGTCACAAGAAATATATATATAAAAGAAAGGGATGAGAAACCTAAAAGAGAAACTTGAAAAAATAGTAAGCTCAAAAGAGCCACTTGCAATTATGACATGCTTCAAAATAGAGGTGACTTGAGTTCCATGTAAAGTTATCGACACCTTCTACCTATAGAAGGCACATAAAACCACTAGAGGAAGGCCACCCATCCCTATTGTTGACCACACCACATTAGCACATTGATGAAGAAAATTGTCCACTTATTAGTGTAAGCGACTATAAACTTCTATGGCAAAGGGAAGAAATGCATCCATTGAGTGTTGTTCATGGTAAAATCCTTCATTTGCTTAAATCACCACCATCACGATCACCTTGCAAGATGAAATAGCACTTGAAACCCAATATGCTCATGTGGGATTGACAATGAACACATCGGCCAAGGTGCAAATGTCATCAATTGATAACAAAATGTCGATTCACCAATGAAAAAATTGAAAGGAAGGTGTTAGAAGGACATGAATTTGCTCATGTGAAATATAAAACCATGTTGAATTGCAATGGAGGCAAGGCATCTTGAATGACATTATGAGATGCAGTTTGTTCCCCACCATGGGAACAATGAAGAAAGTGGGTCCTTAAATTTAAAGGCTAACCACAAATGCAATGAATAACCCCAAAGCTTAAAAGTTGGGGGAGGCCCAACTTGGTGTGCAAAGGAGAAAGCATTGGGCCAAATAAAAAAATAAAATGTTCGGGAAAACAAAGACCCATGCATTAACCCTTGGGCTTGCACAAGACTTCATGAATGTGTGATGTGAATTAAAAGCCATGTTAAAGATGACGTTAGAGAAGGAATGGTTGTGCAATATGTTTGAAATGATTTTTTGAAGTTGATCTAATCCCCTTTTTGCAAACTACATGAAGGGGGAATGCAAGCCACCACATCTAAAAGAAAGAATTTCCACACCAACATTCACCTAGAAGGGAAGTGGACCAAAATTGTTGGCACTTATCTTTTTTAATAAAAATGAGTGATGATATGATAAGAATCCAACAATGATGATAGGTGTAACAAGTGCCCAATCCCATAAATAGATGATCAGTGCAATGAACTATGTGGAAATGAAATCAATCCCCCCATGAAAAATGGTGAAAAAAACTAATTGGTGCATGAGGGGGCTTGTGGGCAATCCAAAGATCAAGGGCCTAAAAGTTTTCCAAAACTTGCATGAAGATTGCATCAAAAGAGGCAAGTTGGCATTGAAATATTAGCAGGAAAGGAAAGAATGGAATAGATAGGAAAGTCTCTAGGTGAAACATTAAGAAAAGATCCTAAAAGCTACTTGGACATCCTTTAATTATAGAAGCACTTACATAGTAAACTTTTTGTCTAACACATCCTATAGAATGGAAAAAATAAAAGAAACATATCCAAACGAAACACTCAAAACCTTGATACCGTCCAAAGGGCAACAAAAAAACAATAGGAGGAAAGAAGTCAAAAGGTGAATTAAAGGGTGACCAAACATAACATTTGTGGGGTTGGACCACAAGCCCCACAAAAGCCAACTAAGAAACAAAATGCTAAAAAAAAAAAAGGAATGATAAAGGCTAGGTTAATGATATGAATGTCAAGAACAGAAGGAAAAATACAAAAAGGAAAACCTTCGCAACACCATAATGTATGAAAATGGGCCAATGCAAAAATAGGCCAGGTGAGCAAATCACCTTGGTGCATGCCCACCAAAGAATGGATGACTAAAAAATCTTCCAAAGGGGAATGGTGGATGAAAAAAAGGGGAATTTGTTAGGCATAAAGGGATTGAACAAAAGGGAAAAGCCAAAATAATTAGCTTACTATTGCATAATTTTTTTGGAATATGACTTTTTGGAAAATGAAAACATTTGTGATGTCCACTTGTAACACAACTTAATTGGGATGGATGTTTGAAGTTAAAACACCATGAACCATTGTTTCACACCCACCCCTGATTCCCACATTAAATTAATGAAAGAACAAGTTAGTATAAAAATCATCACAAAACTATAAACATAATGTGTTGATCACAATTAGTATATGACCTTGCCCATTGCAATTGGCCATATCTCATGATCGATTGTTTACACTCTTGGTGTTGCCAAATTTTTGGCTTTGGCTAAACCTTCCAAAAGTTAAGTAGTGAAAACTTTCTTACTTTAAAATGGGAATTCATTTTTAAAAGTTGTGTGAAGCCATTAGCTAAATCTCCAAGGTCAATAAAGTTTCAAAAATGTTCGAAAACAATACCTAAAGGACCACTAATTGAAATATGCAATAAATGAATGAAAGATAATTTTAAGGAATCCGGTTAAAACTTCAAGTTTGAGTCAAGTTGAAAATCCACAAAGAATTTAAACAAGGAAAAGTTAAATGTGAAAGGTCAAGCACTTGTAAAAATTAATGGGTTAGGGCAAGGGGGGCAAACCTTAGCAACATGGGCATATTCCCCAACACATCCTAGGGCAAGACTCCATCCAAACTAACATGGTGGAGGTGGGACCAAAGCTTGAGAGGTGCCTAGAGAAAGGGTCCTAGCCAAAGGGGTTTAAATTGGAAAGAGAGTCATTGCAAGTGTTTGTGCTCACTACCCAAAGAACAAGTTTTGTTTGAAGCTTCTCCCAATTGTTTGCTAAAAACCATAATATGTGATTTTTAGTCTCCCTATGATTGATTGCACCACCATGAAGGGGGAAAAGAAAACACCATGTAGGAACAACAAAAATAAATGTTAAACAACCATGGTAGATGGGTCATGAGCCAAATGATTTAGGGGAATCCAAAAGGATAACTACATTTCTTGCTTCAAAATTGAACGCATGTGCACATAAAAACAAGGTTGAGGAAGACCCAAATGGAAAGCTCTAAAAGGGTCCAAAGCTAAAACCCAAGCTTAAATTAAAGCAAAGGAAAAGGGGCTAGAAAATAATTTGAAGGACCTTATTCATTAACAAGTAAATAGCTTAAAATGCTTAGTCGTGCCTTTGATGATGAACCATACCATGTTATGAAAACATGGTTCTGTAACCAAAACACAAAACATTGTGTTGAACAAAAAGCTCCATTAAAAAAAAGATTCCAAAACAAGCTTTTGCACCTTGCAAGGGGATGAAGACAAAATATACTAATGGATAAGATTTTAGATTATCTAAAAATCACATTCCAACCTAGGACCTAAGGAAGGGTTCACAAATTAGAATAAAAATGATAAGACTTTAAAATATGTAAGACATGTCAAGGATTAACACCATCACCTTGCTTTTCAATTTTCATGTTCACATTTAGAGGTTCATACTTTCACCATCACTTCTTATTGCTGTTGCCAAACTTTGATCCACTTGCTCCATGCATAAAGTTTCACATTCAACCTAATGCTTCGTCCAAGCTATGCTTGATGCCACACAAGTTAATGCTTTGACATTACATACTAACATTGTTACAAGTGCCACCATCACCTATTGATGCCTCTACAAATCTTGACATTGACATTGACATTGCTTATTGTAACCTATTGATGTTGTTACAAGTTTCAACAATACCATCATTTGTTAACATTGTGAAGAGTTAGTACCAAGCATATGGGTGCAAACAAGATACAATGGGCCAATGACATTACTTTAAACAAAAACTACACACTATGATAAAAAGGGGTGTTTTGCAACTAGCCTTGCAACTTAGTTTTTGACTTGTAATGACCACTTGCAACTCACCATATTTCTATGCTATGAATGTTATTGGACAAGTCACATTAGTTGCAAAAATTACATTGTATATATAGTGCAACTCAATGTAATTCATTGCAATTCAATTGTAATTTTGTGGAAACAATTCATTTTCAACTACTATGCAATTCCACTATAAATACAACCATAATGTCATGTTGATGTTACTAACTTTCATCCATCCATTAAAATTCAACATGGCACTATGAAAAGTTTTCAATTTAAAAATTATTTTATTTTTGGAGTATTGATTTTCATCATCTATTATGATTAGTAATAATGGTCAAAGGTTATGATATGTGGTATAAAAACTTGCCACATGGCATATTAATTGAATTAAAATTATTTATTTATTTATTTTAATAGTTTGGTAGGTCGGCACATAGTCATAAGTAGGTAGGTTCGTAGGTCGTAGAACCTGTATACTTACATTACATACCTACTTACCTACCTATCTACATAGGAAGGTAGAAAAATAGGACCTACTTATTTATGTAGGTAGGCAAGTAGGTAGGAAAATGCAAGACTAGGTGAATTGAAAAATAGTCTTTAAATCTTTTTATTTTATTTTATGTTTTACTTTTAAGGTTAAGATTGTTTGAGCACATGCATTTTAGCATGATAACATAAGAAAAAACACCTTCTTTATATAGTTTGTGACATGGGATTCAAAGACAAAACGTATGGGTCAAATTTTTAAAAATTTGAAAAATTGCAAATGGAATTGCAATTACAAAAAGATTTTCCCACATATATATATTTTTTCATTATGTAAGTCATACAATTAAATTAGTAATTATTTGATGCTTACAAATGTGAATTAATTATTTAATATTTAATTATCTGAAATAGTGATTTAAATTAATTAATTTAGTTCAGATAATTAGTATCATATAATCAATTATTTTAATTAATTAAATAAAAATTTATTTGAATTGATCAAACTAATTCATCTAATTTGTTAGTTAGTTACTTCAAATAATCAATCATTTGATTTCAGATAATTTATTATCAGATGATTAATTATTTAAATTCATATAATTAATCATTTATTGTTTAAAATTTTAAAAAATGTTATCACTTATTTGAATCAAGCGAAAAAAATAATTATTTGAATTAAAAAACTCATAATACATATTAGTAGTTAAGTATTCAATTTAAATAATTAGTTCAAAATAACTAAATAAATTACATATTAATTTTTAAAATACTGAAAATAATTCATTACCTTGAAATAAAAAATTACATATGAATTTGGGTGGAAAAAATCAAGATATAAATAAACATATCCATATGTGCACTTGAATTGCATTTTAAATATAATATACACATTGTTTTTAGTTTCACATTTAAAGTAATTACATGTACCTAGATAATTAATTTATTAATGAATTTATATAATTAATGATTTGGTAGTTATTGATGAGATAATAATTATTTTAATTAATCAGTTTAATTCATTATTAAGTATCCCCAACTTAAATAAATATTTATCTGATTATTATTTGATGAATAATTATTTAATAGAAATAATAAGTTCATAATAATTAAATGAAGTAAACACATTTAATATTTAATAGTCAAATTCTTGAAACAATAAATGTCACATATGAATTTGTATCCTTATTAAGTTATAAATTGTTGCACAATAGTCACAACATAGTTGAACATTAGTAGTTCAATAATGGTGCACTAGTGATTTTATTAGTTGTATTAATGGGAATCATAATAGAAAACTAATTGCAAATGTGTCCCATAATGGGCAATGGAAATGTAAACACATGGCATGATCGCATGTATGTACAACATACATTAATTACAACATAATTGTTGTGTTAAAAATATTTACAACAATTATAAAATAGTTGTTACATGTAATTATGGTTCAACTCTTTAAAAATCAAACATGGTTGATTACAAATGTATGTATAATGTGTACAAATTACCATATAGATGACTCATTTTCAACTCACTTGCAACTATAATATAACTAATTAATTTTTGATGTGGCAGGTTGTTTATTAATTCTCCATTTATCCAAGGGGATAGTTGCACAATAGTTGTATACGTGAGTTGTTTATGGAGCTCTAGTTATAGGGCAGTGTGGTTTTGGTGGATGTAATTTTTTATAGTGACATGTCTTTTTATCCAAATTTTTTTTTCCATACAAATGAATTTTTGAGTGAAATATTTTGCAAATATTTATAAAAGATGTTTATAATTGTCCCAATACATGACATGTTTTTTTATTATTCATTTTTGAATAAATATGAAATTTTGAAAGTCTGTAAATACTTTGTAACTTTTATGTTATATTATTAAAAATGGTAGCAATTTCAAATCATGATTAAAAATTCATTTTGTATATATTTCAAATTTTTTGTATAATAAGCTACAACTTTTCTTAACATATCATGTACATTATACCCTATTTATATGTGATAAAAAACTTTTGAACTTTTAAAACTTTGGATCAATTTTGAAAAGTTTTTTGAATTTTTAAAGTTTTTGAATTTCATATTTTTAGGTTTAAGTGTTTTTTGGATGTGACTAATAGGTTTGTATTAAATTTTTTTTTTTTCCTATTGAAGATTTATATTATATGAGTCCTTTTGCGATGGACTTTGCAAACTTGATTCCTTTTGATGCAATAGGTGTTAATTTTCAAATGTTTTGAATGAAAACCTAAATTAAAAATTTCATCAAATAAATTTTTGATTTGAATTCCTTGACATTCATATAAATAAATAAGTAATAATTTGCCATGATCACCATGATTTTAAATTGAAAAAACATGATAATGATAAATTTTTTGGACTAATTTTGGTTGCAGTCCAATGGCCATTTTAGCTTGTTGGATTGTGTTGCACTGATAAATGCACCAAACTTTAATCTTTCACTATTTCAACATTTCGTTCCTACTTCACACAATGACTAATTCAAAATGTTGCTTTTCCAAGCTGAAGAAATTGACATTATTGTTGCATTGCATTCCACTGCAATGATCATGAAGTTTTTTTTCCTTTTGTTGATGAAACGTTTGATCATCGAATCCACAAGTGTTTGAATAATAACTAATCAATCATAACGCATGCTTATTTAGTTACTTGTTAAGTAATCTTGATGCTTTTGTGTGTGTGGGTGGTACTAATCATGCAATAATAACAACAATATGAAGTGATCAATAGTTGCTGCTCATGGATTGTGTGTATCAAGGGCTTATCAATGGCAAGAAAGTGGAGCAATTCCCAATATATTAAACTCATCCACACCATTGCGGATGTGTGTAGTAGGATCCTAGGGAATTCAAGCTGTAAAAACACCAATAACGTAGTTGTAAATGGGTTCTTCAACACCAACCCTAGGAAAAGGCATCAAAAGCTCATGTTTTGTCAAGTGACTATGGTGACGGTGTCTGATCTAATATGTCTGGTTTTAAATTACAATCCAAAACATAAAATCTATCAACTAACAAGAGAATGGCAATAGGAATTATAGAAATTAATAGAAAGACCATTGCAAGCTTGGGGTAGATTACATTGTGTCAATCCGAATAAGAAAAAAATGCACAAAATTTTGAAAGCAAACCAAAGTAGTAATCTTCATCTCATATGTAGTAACCTTGCATAACTTTTCAGTTTAAAAAAGTTTTAATGAAATTGGCCTTCAAGCTTGTGGGAAGCTTCAAAGATGATTATTTTAACACAAAATTGTGTTTTTGTTAAGTAATTTAATTTAAAAGCAGATAGGGTTTTGAGTTGTAAGGGGTGGACCTTTTGGAAAATTCTTCAACATTCAGTTGTTGTGAATAGATAGGTAATGTATTTAATCATGTTTGGTGAGATGTATAACCATTTTGGGAATTCTTTTAATGATATATTCTTCATGTAGTATAAATCACAACATTTGGACAAAGTTTCAGCCTCCATTTTGAATGTGTAATTGGACATATATAATTTCATAGGTCATGCCATGAATTTCTATGTCAAAAAAATTAGGGGCAACTAATAGCTTAAACTAGTGTCTTTCTTTTCCAATATTAGCTAAAAATCCACATTTCACACTGAGAAACTGTGTTTTGCAAAGCCTTTCTCAAAAACAATTTGTGAACATAAAAAATTCACCAAAAATAAATAAATTGGCCTCAAGTAATCCACTTTGTTGTGAAAAGATGTTCATGAATGACTGCCATGTCCATCAACATGTTTAACTTCCATGACTATTCATTATAATATCAATCTTTATGCACCAATTGAAGCATTTGTGATGTGTGCAAAATTTGGCATATTGTGGTAGTTTTTTCCCTTTGTCCAAAGGGGAAGAATAGACAAATTTGCATAGGATTTGGAAGCTCTTGGTTTGACCTTGGAACACAATTTGTGGGTGACATTAGCATCTAGATGACCGTCTTGGCTGCTTTCAAAATTAAATTCATTTTGTATGCAAATTATTCAACCATGGTACATGGTTTCAACATTTTTCATGATATCGTTTGAAATTTGAACCTACCATAGAAAGCAAAGCCATAACACAATAAGCTATTTATTGATTCTATTTTATTTCTTGTTATCTATTTGTGGAAACATGAGTGCTTCACATATGACATTCATCATAACATAGATGGGGGACATTCATGTAAGATTTAAAATTCTTAATTACAAAAAAGAACACTTCATATTATTCAAAAAACTTAGCTTCTAATTTATGGATGAAGTTCTTTCAATGATATTCATTTTTCACTTGCAACGCATGAATTTCATTGTTCATTGTTCCCTTATCATTCAAATTGAATGAAATTCATCCACATCATTCACTTAGGTCCAAAATGGGATAACGGGCTTTTGCTTAAGCATATTGTGTTGACCATCATCATGTTCTTGTACCTATCTCAATTTTTGTGTCTATGACACTATATGATATAGATATGGCTAAAGATAAGAACAAATTGTCGACTTTTGTTGTATGCACAAATTAGTCATAGCAAGGTATAACGATGATCAATTCACCAAACTAGATTAAGCTTGCTAATGTTGACTTTTGTGAAATCAAAAATGTATTTCAAGTGTTGAGGTTGGCTATAAAGCCAAAAAATGGTTAACTACTTATTCAACTCTATTATCATTGATATCCCTTGCCATCCAAGGTGTTGGTGAAGTGGCTATGGAGCCACCATGCAATTGTTCGTGGGTTCCAATCACTATTTTAGACCATGTATTCAGAACATCATAACTTCTCAGGCTTTTGCCTAAGATTAAGTGCAAATTGCAATTTGTGAGTGAGCTCGGGCCAAAACTCAAGGAAGTTCAGCAGCAACATTCTCCTCCTTACACCCATTAGAATTTCAGTACTCTAAATAGAATAAATAGCATTATCAAGTTATGAGGTAAGAAAGAAAGCCACATAAGCTCATAATTGTCCTCTTCAGTTGGCGTTGAAATCCTTCAGTCCTGTATGGATGGCAAACGGAAGGCATTTGCAGAAATTTTTTGGGTAAATCTGGAGGCCATGTTAGAGCATTTCCGGCGGTGCTGAGTATGTGACCCTGCAAATATATTTTTCACATCCAAGTTTAGTTATTTACTTTCTTGCAACCCCACCCATGAAACTAAAACTAGGAGGGCAAATACGTAGGAAACTACTAATAGCAAACCAGCTGGACCAATCATTATGATGGGCCAATCAAAAACACTGAGCTGCAGTCGCATCATATTTACTACACTCTCTTTTGTGCAGGTGCACACCGTTATACAGCCTTTTACTAGCCACCGCAAACTATGCAATGCAATTATTCTGAGCCAAAACCATTTTCCTGAGCCAAACCGGCATATTTTCACTTTTCTTCATCCAAATTTAATGTCCAGATCATGTCCTGAGAACCGCTGGAGATTCTCTTGTCAAGTGGAATCTGTCCTCTACAAACAAAACAGCAGGGTATTTTGAAAACCAAAATGGAGGGCATGCTATTGAGTGGGATCTGTCCTCTACAAACAAATGGCAGGACATTTTGAAAAACAAAAACACTCACTCCAATGGGCATTTTCACTTTTCAAAATGCCCGGAACTCTCTTTTTTTTCTTCCCATTATTTACATGTGATACTTGTCAGGTATCACAGAAAAAATAAAAATAAAAATCATGGTGTTGCCTTAGAGCAAGGCGTTCCCAAAAAAATAATAGCCCTCGGGCTTATTTTGGGTGAGTTCTTATTTCAACAACAGCCCACTCCTCAAGTACCAGATACACTAATACTTAAACCCTTGTGTATATACAGACAAGGTTAAAAAAACACTGGGTAGCAAGCACTTAGCACATAAATAAGGGTTAAAAGATAGTCAATTCTTGGTAGGTATATAAGTGATCATCAATTGTTGGTTGGTAGGTATGTTAGTGAACACACACAATTGAGCTAACCACTGTGGTTAGCTAGGGAATTGGAATCCAAAGTAGAAATGTTTGTGTCCTACCCAAGGTGAAGGTTGGTACAAACTTCAAACCTAGGCTTGCAAATTGTCCCTTATGAAGGTGTAGGGTAAAGCCCCCCCAAGTGTGAGGGCATTCCCGAAATAAAGAGGCCTAAGATGAGGTGGTAGCCAAGTCCTAAATGGTTTGACACTTCCCACCCTGGGACCTTAATGTCATGGAATGGCTTCACTCCACCCTGATTCATTATGTTGGGTGTGTTGCCTAGCTTGCTTGTTAATGGGCGGAGTGGCCGTTTTGAATTTCATATTTAGCTTGTAGTCAAATCTGGCTAAATCTTCCTATGGATGATTGTCATTTTGGCTATATCATAAAACTGACCCCAAGAAAAAAACATTATAGTTAAGCCCTGAGGTCAGTGATTTTTTATTTTATTTTATTTTATTTTTCCCCAATTTTCTGATGTTATGTCGTTGGCTAGCATCCCAATACAGATTTAGCTTTGAATGGTGACAGGTTTTTAGAACCTGTCTAAATAGCTAGAAAAACTAGTTTGGAAAATGCTACCAAAACTCAAATCAAAGTCCAAATCCGGCAACTGTTTTTGAAAATTTTGGGTGGAAATTTGGCGATTTAAAAGAAAAAGAAAAAGAAAAAAGAATATTCGATATAATGTTCCCTTTTGTATTTATTTATTTATTTTTGCAGTTTGGCGAAATTTGGCACAGAAAAAAAAAAAAAAAAAAAAACACTGAGTTGAGACAGCGAAAAGCGGAGGGTAGGGCGTTGAGGAGGGGCAGTTGGTCTGACCGGGGGTGAAGGGGGGGGGGTGACCCGGCAAAGTAACAGCGGGCAACGTAGAGAGAAAGATTTCCAGATGCGGGCAGCGCGTGGGTACTTCCTATCGTTCTTTCTGCAGTGGTAGTAGCGTCCGGGATTCTCACGCTGATTCCAATGGGAAGAAGGAAGAAGAAGAAGAAGAAGAAGAAACGCATTTGCTTACGTTGTTGCGGTGCGGGTCCCTCCTCCTCCTCCTCGCTTTGTTGCTGCAAAGCAAAAGTGACGACCACACAGATTAGAATACTTTGCAATATTTAATTATGGCTCTTGTTTGTTTCATTTGTCCCACAATGATGATGATCATCCATTGATGATCCCCCCCTCCCCGCCAGCCCCGGCCCCCACCCATCCACCCAGCCATCGTGTCCAAATTTAGTGACCAGTTTGCTGCTGCCCCAGTTCTCAAACCATCCGTCGTCGTCGTCGTCTCCAAGCTTTTTCGTTCAAGCTTTTTGCCATCCTTTCTTATTAGAACAGCCCATGTTGCCTGGCTGCCTGCTGCTGCAACGTTGCAACCACTACCCTTATTGCTGCTGGCTACTGTTGCCTGCTGGTGGTGGTGGTGGTGGGTGTTGTTCCTCTTTTTGTTTGTTTGTTGGTCCGTTTTGTCGGGATTGTGTATATTTGTTTTGAGAGAAGAAGAGGGGTTGCAAGAAAGAAAGAAAGAAGAGAGAGTTGCCTACTCTGTTGTTGTGGGGGTTGCTTGCTAGCTTCGTTTCCGGGCTTCCGGTGTTTATGCAGCAGCACGATGATTTAGCGATTGTAGTTTTTGAGGAGTTTTTCTTGCGGGCGTGGGGGTGTTGGTGGTGGAAGTGTCGGGGGTTGGGAGGGGAAGGTGTGAGAAGGCAGACATTCATTGTTTTGCCGATGGTAGGTTTTTGGTCGGAGTGCGAGGGTTTGGATCTGCTGCTGCTGTTGTCTGCAGAGGGGAAGTGGTTGTAAAGCTGTGGGAGCATGTGAGGAGCAAGAGAAGCAGGGTCGAAGAAAAAGAAGAAGTGATTAAGAAGCACAAAGGAGGGGAAAGAGCTTTCAAAGGAAAGCACTAGGGCGGGCGGGCGGGCGAGTGAGAGTGAGTGTTGCTTATGTTTGATCGAGGAAGGAAGATAGTAGAGCGAGGAGGTTTTCCAACCCTCGGTAAAAAGGTGTGCAGAAGCAGCGGATGCAACTACAGGTGGCAGGGGCTGGGGCAGGGGCAAGGGCAAGTGGCTCAGTTGGGGAAAGAAGAAGAACAACAACGAGGAGAAGGAGAACAAGATCATCATCAACAAAGAAGAAAGAAGAAGGGGGAGGGATTTCTCAGTAGATGTCAATTATTTCAAAGGGAGGAGGTGGTTCCCTCCGCATCCGCGAGGTGTGGGCCGATAACCTTGAAGAAGAGTTTGAGCTAATCAGGGACATTGTGGATGAGTATCCATACCTAGCGATGGACACGGAGTTTCCTGGAGTGGTGGTGCGGCCGGTCGGAACCTCTTTCAAGAACAGCGCGGAGTACCAGTATCAAGCTCTTAGGTTAAACGTGAACATGCTGAAGCTCATCCAGTTGGGCCTCACATTCTCTGATGAGAATGGCACGCTGCCGTGTTGTGGGACACGAGATTACTGTGTTTGGCAGTTCAATTTCCGGGAGTTCAACCTCAGTGAAGATGTATACGCCCAGGATTCGATTGAGCTTCTCAAACAGAGCGGAATCGATTTCAAGAAGAATGAAGAGCAAGGAATCGACTCAGAACGGTTCGGTGAGCTTCTCATGTCATCTGGGATCGTGTTGAATGAGAATGTGCATTGGATTACTTTCCACAGTGGCTACGATTTTGGTTACTTGTTGAAGCTCGTAACATGCCAGAACTTGCCACCTTTGGAGGCCGATTTCTTCAACTTGTTGCGGACTTACTTTCCTACTCTGTATGATATCAAGTACCTCATGAAGTTCTGTGACAATCTGCACGGAGGTCTGAACAAGCTTGCCGAGACTCTAGAGGTGGAGCGCTTTGGTCCTTGCCATCAGGCTGGCTCTGACAGCTTGCTCACCTCCCGAACATTTCGCAAGCTTAGGGAGGGGTTCTTCAATGGCTCCACAGAAAAGTATGCTGGTGTTTTGTACGGTTTGGGTGTTGATAACAGTGAAGCATAGTGCCTGACATTACACACTCTTTGTTCAGCCTGCCTGGTGTGCCTGCCCTCTCGTTGTTGGCTTTCTTTCTTGTATCACTGCCCCACTGGCATTCGGACAAAGTCCGTGATTAATTTTTTTTTCTTCCTCTTTTCTACTACTGGTTTTCCATCAACAAAAAGCCCTGTCTGCATTATCTGTGTTCTTCTCATTGTGTCATTTGATTCATCGACTGTCGAGTCTGGTTACTAATCACCTGTGTATCTCTCCCTCTTGCTCTCTCTCTCTCTCTCTCTCTCTCTCTCGCAAACTGGGTGCAGGTCATATGACAACATCATACAAGCTAGTTCCTGTCTCTGTCAGAACTTCCCTTCACATCTCAGGAAGAATTGCTGGCAAAAACTGGTTTAAGGTATTGAGCAGTCACAGATATTTGGTGGAAGTGTGTGTTGTAGAGTAGGGGGGACTGTTGTTGCACACTTCCTTGATGTAGCACATGAGGATGGGTATCTACAGATGCAGGGTGGGTATCTCCTTTGAACTTTTAAAAAAGTCAGTCGTGGAGATGATGTGTCACAACATGGCCACTTGTACTGCATTGTAAGATTTCCCTATGTTTTAAGTACAAAATCACTACTATTTCACCTCTGTAAGCATTGGGAGTCTTGTTACATGTCATGGGTATTAGTTCTGGTCTGAGTGTTGCATGAGACTGATTGTGACCTTCTTTCCAGTTGTCACCAATATTAATGAGTGGGATTAACTTCTGTTGCCACAGTGCAGTCAAGGGAGGGATCTGGAAGTCATTTCCTTCCTCTGCTATCACTCTTCTATTTTGATGTCAACACACCCTATGAGTCTTAGTTCTTGTGACTGAATTCTGTTTAGCTGTGTGCAGGCTGAAGTTTCCCCCTTAAGGAGGATTGAGATCCAATATTGCCTGTGCATTCTTTATTCTTCAAGCAACATATTGAATGGACGGTGTTCAAGTATATCCTCAGTTTATTTCCAAGTTAGGGTTTTTTTTAGGTCCATCTCAGGTGATCAAGAAACAGGAGGGTTAGAACTTAGAAGGCATTCCTGGAAATCATCATTTAGGAGAGAATTGGAAGACTTCTGATGAGTTCTGCATGTGCTGACTCTGACTTCCTTGATGCATCATGAAAGTTTCCCTGGATGCCAGAGCAAGTCTTATTTCTAACTTCATTTACGACCAGGAGTGCAACAATGCAGTGAATCCATAACAGCAAAGCAACTTAAGATATCTTGCTCCTTGAAAGATGGGTGGGCAGTGGTGTCATGTTCCTTGAATGCTGACAGAAAATGTGACCTAATATACTTGGTGATGCCATACATTGGTTGATGTTCCACAGGAGGAACAGCTTGTGTTTTCAGGTACTGGAAGGGTGAAGAGTCTGCATCACAGCTGTGTAGAGGGTGGACAGGACTCAAAAGGCCCCAAGGGAAGAAGTATTACTGTGACACACAGGGCAGCAGACAAATGAGCTGCTGTGTCTTTTGATGGAGATTATATGTGACGTGCCTCACAGTACTCCTAGCCAAACATGGTGATTGAAAGGATTTGTGTTTTGGAAAGTTTGTTGCAATCCTCCATATTCCTTCTATGTGACCTTGGCCACTTCTAACTCCAAAGTCAGGAGCTCATTGCCTCCTGCTGCCAATGGATCCAAGGATGGAATGAAGGTTGGATATAAGAATTCAGGGCTCAGGTGATGAGTTTGATCTGTCCTGAACAAGTTTTGTCTCTAACACCTCCACATCTACTGCCCCCCTGCTGCTGATTATGGCAGGAGCACTGGAAGCTTGATTGCTGCAGAAGTTCATCATCCTCATGCTCAAAGCCACTAGGAGTCATTTTGAGCTCAAAGTTTGTTGTTGTTTTTAAGTAAGATGAACAGATTTGCTTTGAATAAATAGGTGTGCCAGGTTGCAGCTTACAGCATTTGATTGCTTCTGCAAGTTGAGAAGCTCAGAAGTGGAAGCTCTTTAGCTGAACAGGCAGTTGTCAGTAATCATCTCTTAATCTCTGATCTGAGCTTGCCAAAAGCCCTGCATTGTCATATATAGATTGAATAAGCTCTTGATGCACACATGTGATCCATCTGGGATTGCTTTGGAAGAAATGATTCTGGGTTGCAAGAGGCAGATCCATATGGACAGATAGTTGCAGTGTTCCTTGTCTGCATTTTCTTCAACTATTCTGCTTCTTCAAGCATCCTTGTGATGAAAACCTTCATAAACAAGGATTGAAATTCATGATGTGGGTGGTATACACTTCAGTGCAGGTGGGCAGTGCTGGTAGAATTCTTGATATCTCCATCTCTTGTGCTGTACAACAACACACAACTGGTTCATGACTTCTCACAAAAGTTCTCAATGGCAAATTAGAACTATGGATAGTGTGCAGGTCATCGTGCTGCTGCACAAACACCGGAAGTACCTTTTCAGGATGTGTTGGTGTCCGATCCACAGTTCTTTTGTTCAGTTGCTCTCTCCCTATGAATCTGTACCTCCCTTCAATGTGGAAGTCTCCACTTCAATTGAAAGTCTTTCTGTTGCTGGAGCTCTGTTTCTGCAGCCTTTTAGCTAGATCATTGGGTAAAGCATCCTTTCAGCGACATGTGAACCTTGAGGGATTGAGTTTTTTTCTTTGAGGCACCCTTTCAGCAAGAGCATGAGTTCAAGCATCCTTAAGCTTGCAACTGTTGAGCATTTTTTCATTCAAGAATTTGCGCAAGTTTTCTTGAAGGCACCCTTTCAGCAAGAGCATCAGTTAAAGCATCCTTCAGCTTGCAACTGTTAATCAATTTTTTGTTCAAGAACTTGCTCAAGTTTTCCGTTGTGAACCTTTCACTTCATCATGTGCTTCACGCTGTCACAAGGTTGTGATTCTTCAATCGGAACATCTCCAATATCTGCTTGCTCACACACTTCACTGCAGGTGAGGGTTTCTTCCTTTCTCCGTTTCCTTGTTCCTGAATCCTTTTTGTTGCATTTTCCTTGTAACAAAGTTTGGCAGGTTAACATGATCATCCTCTTAAAACTACTGTAGCCGCAGTTGCTGATGAGACGCGTGGAACTGCATTGTGGTTTTCTTCAAGCACCTGGAAGGTGTGGAACGTGCCATGTGGACTTGAACAACAGTGAAACTACAAACTCCAACCCAATAATGCAATCGAAGAAAAAGGACCATGAAGCAAGCAACCTAGGATTGATGCACGGTGCCAGGAACGGATTGGCTGATTGTTAATTGCGCTTTCAGGTTTACAACAATTTCTCTTCTTATTAGAAAAGATTACGGGTACAGTAGCGGAGATTTGCTGATGGAAACATTGAGAGTTCAAGCGCGTTGTTGGCTCTGTCCTTCAGGGTAGAGACTCCAGACATTGTGATGCATCCAGAAAGGGGCCAAAGTTTGGTATCACGACTCCCCACATTCTAGTTTCTTTGCGCAATATGAAAGATCGAGTCTTTAAGAGTGGTTGAAGTGCTATGTTGCCGATAACCTCGCTGGGTTCTTGGCTTGTATCGAGGGATATACTCTGTTCCCGGCTACAAAGCTGAGGTTTCAGAAGGCTTGCAGACTTTTTTTTTTCCAGTTTCTAGGCAATAATAGTAATGGCTAGATTGCAACTGGGAAGTTTGATAAGGAGATCTTTCTCTGCATGTTTTGCGAGCTTTCGCACTGAGGTTCGAGTGGACAATGCGTCTCTGCTGTTGTCATTGAACGCGACCTCATCCTCATGTCTGGAACGAAGAACATTTTTGGTTCAATCGTCGATGTCGATTTGGCAACAAGTTTCCGGTGGTTCGAACCCCACCTCTTCCTCCATTCATCGGATTTCAAAGCCGAATCTCTCTTCAAATTTCAGAGGAAATGATGATCCCCAGCGGTTTGCCCCAAATACTACCATGCCTTGTTGTGACTCTGCTGCATGGTCGCGGCGGTCGTTTGCTTTAGGGTGCGGATTTCGAGCCCATTCAACGTTGCAAACCACTTCTCGAAGCATCTTCGTCAATAATAATGCAAGCCAGGTCCTGATGCAGGAGACTTTCAATGGGAAGAGAGAAGAATGGGAGCAGCCTTTGAAGGAAGTTTTTTTCCGGTCGTTCTCGAGTGATCATGAAAAGCAACAACCACAACATACAACCACCAAGCTCGATGGAGGGAGAAAATACAGCGTCGTGCAAATCAACAGCGATGGGTCATGGCAAAGTCGCTGTCTCAATTCCACAGAGCTTGTATGTTTGTCTACTGCTTCCCTTCCCTTGTTGTCATAACTTCTTCTTCTATGCCTTACTAAGTACCAGCCTGTGACATTTCTGTAAAGATCCAGCTTTCAGGCATTTCAAATGCCTGAAAAACCTGAATCTTTCTGGATTCTAGGGATGAAGAAGCTGCAGAATTTTGCAGTTGGAACCCCTGTTTTCATTAGATTAGATTGGATTTTCTAGAGTCACTACCTTTCTTTCCTAGACTCTAGGACTCCAATGGGTTTCTCTCATTACACTGGAAAATGACCTGTTTGCATTTGGTCTTGAAAGTTCTGGTGATATCACCAGCTCTCCACAATCTTTTTCTTCATGTTAAGTGCTTGTGTTTGGAGTGTGGTAGTAATTGCTCAAGTACCAGAACACATCAGTAATGTTGCAGCCCAAAACAAAACATCTTTGAATACTTCATTGAAAGTACATCATAATATTTTTAGCAGCAGAGTTTCCAGATTGCAGTGGAGAATACTTGAGCTCTGAATTGTTTTGGCAATATTTTGCTCTCTTTTAGTCATACTATTTTCTCTCATTGCTGAAGCAAGATGGTTGGCTCTGAATTATGCAGTATGCTTTGTGAATGTATTTAGTTATTTCTGATTTTTTGAAAAGTCCAGAATTGACCATTTTGGAAGATGGACATTGGACAGAAACTTTGATTTGGGGCCACCAGATGATGCAATAATTTATATTAGTAATGCTTTGCCTCATTAGATGATCCAACAAACAGATGTTACCAAAGTTTTCGTTCAAATTCAATAGAAAACTTGATCCCAGCCACCAGGTTAGAAAAAGTCCAGAATTAACAGTTTAGCCTAGAATTCATTAAATACCTGAGTGGCAATGCATAGAAGTTGCAGAATATCTCATTTTTGGACATGTGTGTGCTGGTGTGTGAACACAGGGTATTCATCCCCGTGATATTGACTTGCTAGCAAACGTGAACCCATTTATACCACAGAGAAGCATTGTTTCTGTCCGCAATGAGAAGGTGATGCCAACAATCACTTTACAGTGGACATATTTCTGCGTTTCAGGTTCATCTGGTGCTCTTCAGACGGGATCAAAGCATCGGTCTGGAATTTGCTAAAATTTTGTGATGTAAAAGGATGTGTGGTTGATGCAAGGTGCTTAACAGAGTTACTCCCAATCTAAAGGATGTGGGTATTTATGCATTGTTTGTCTACTTGTGTACCAGTGCAAGCTCTTTTTGAGTTCTGAGTTGCAGATCAGTCCTTGTAATTAGGCATGGGGTTTACATGATATGCAGATCTTGGTGCGAATGGAGAATGTGAAAGCCCTTGTTTGTAAAGATTATGTACTACTTTTTGAAGCACGTCGTCCTAGGTATCTTCTATGCACTATACCTCTTTTCTTTTGTCACAGTAAATTTGGCAGTTGAGTTTGCTGTATATGTCAGCATGGCAGGGAAATCATTTTATTATTCTTGGGATTGATTAGAAGCATTCCAAGTGGGAAAGATTTGCTCCAAATTTGCTTATTGGCTATGTGCCAATTTGGTTTTGTGCCATGCATGAAGTTGCTTTTGGCATTGATTGCACCTATGTGAAGGATGTCAAGGTATCGCTGATTGTTGTTCTTGTCAGTTACTTAGTCTTTGGTTATGTGCATCTTTTCTAAGGTTCTAATACTGTTAGTTTCGTTCTTGTGACAGAAAGTCACAGCAGTAACCAACTTTGGACTTTGTGCTCACTTTGTGATCTCTGTTGTCCAATATCAATGTTTTGGGTCCTGAAAGATGTCTTCCAGATGGACAATGCTGGATTCTTATCTATATGAGATAACTGTGTATGTCTCTTGAGTGCTATTCAACATCATTCTGGAGTCTTCCATTGCTTCCTGACATGTGACAGAAACTCAGGATGCAGATGTTGGTTTGCCTGAAATTTTGGGTGGATATTATATTTTTAACTACACCCACCTTTAGGTGAAGTCATGGCAGCTTGTCACTGCTGTTCGTGATGAAGATAGTGGTCTGACACTTTGTGAGAGACTGTCACAAGGTTATGACCACACTCATTCTGATGTTACCTTCAAAGTGTCGTTGTGGAGATTTCCACAAAATCTCATAGATATGAGATGCCTGTGTATTTGCAGGGCGTGCAAAGAAAAGGCATTTCTAGGTGCTGCACCATCAATATCAGATCATCGGGAGAAAGCCATGCACAGGTGAAGACAGAACTCTAGCAAATTTTCTCTTGAAGTTCACACCTCTGGAACCCAGCAGATGTGGTTGTCTTTAGATGTCATATGGTACTGATTTTGGATATTCGTTCTTCCTTTACTTTTGTAAAGTCTTCTGATGCAAAGTTTAGAGGAAGGGAGGATGGGACATGCTGAGCGGCTGATATTAGTGCTCAGGGCTAAAAGATGTTCTATACATTTCACAGTAGGTTAGAAAGGCCATCCTGTGCTTACTGAAAATTTCACATCGTTGGAAAGTACCTGTTAGATTCCATGCCTGCTGGAAATGACATTTGGCTCCTTAAATGGACATAAAATATCTTCTGTTGGTAAGAGAATATGTAGGGCAAGGGAGCTGTTTGCAGAGTATATGACAGAGCAAGCTCAGGAGCCATTTGGCCACCCATTGGATGCCATGCCATTTCATCTCCGAATGATGGAATGCATACTGGATGAGACAAGCAATTTCTTCTATCAGAAAGCTGAAAGGTGATCATCATTTTCTAGTCCCTTCTGTAAAATTCCATTCCTGTTTCAGATCTTTGAATTTTCCATTTCTCTAGAGTAATCTTTGTTATGACTTCATGCTTTGTGTTGTACCTGTACAATCTAGCTCTCCCCTCCTCCTAAAAGATTAAATTTCAATATGACCAGGCACTGTGATCGGACTATGTGCCCAATAGGTGAATTAGCTTAATCCAATTACAATTGCAGCATATTCTTGAAAGTGTCCAACTTGTGAGGGATAAATCAACAATTGGTTTCCACGTTGCTCTCAAGTTGATCTGATGGTTTACATCTCTTAGAAATGCTACTCTTCATATATATTGGTATACTAACAGGGACTTGTTAGGGCACCCTGATGGGTTGGGTCAAAATGTTGTGGTTTTACAAGGCTGAAGGTCATTGTGGAGAGAATGCTTGAGGAGCTCACTGACGATGTTAACTTGGGCGGGTACCTCTCTCTCATTAGATTATGTTATTCCAGCAATAAAGGATTCTAGATTCCATCCATATCTAGGTTTTGAGAGTAGGCTGAAGTAATTGTTTCTGTACATGGGGTTGATGTGATATAGGCTGCAGCGGTTACTCCCATTGAAGAGGGCACTCACAGAAGTGGAACATGATGTACGTGATACTCATATTGCAATGGAACAGGTGCATTCACTTACTAGCTTTGGACAAGCTTGTATTCTGGCTAGTCATTACAGCAGGTATCTCTGAGCTCTCTTGTCCCTTCATGCCTTGACTCAGATCAGGTGGACTCCTCTCTATGTCCTGGATGTATCTCAGCCAGTAGGAAAGCATGGAACCGTCTCACCCATTGTGTTCTCTTAAGCATATTCAATTTGGTTTTCTTCTGGGATGCTATACTAGGATGAGTGAACATTGAGGGCTATGATGGTCTGACAAGTTTTATCTTGCATTAAGCTGGACTTTTGTTTGTGATCACCTCCAGGTGCTGGACAGTGATGACATGTTGGAATCACTTTGTCTCAACAACAATGAGTATGCTTGGCCCTTGGTAAATGAATTCAACACCAAAAGGTAGGTCCCTTGCTTGATGATGGAAATTACAAGGTGTTATGTATTTGGTGGTGTAAACATTTAGGATGTCTGGTCGCCAGGATAACTTGGTCTTCTATTTTGAGCAGGATCTGGCATACCTCTTAATGGGTATGAAGCCATCAGCATTTGCAAGGCCACAAGCCTTGAGCACTAGGCTGCTGGTTTAATGATTCCTTGTCACATCAATCAATGATGTTTCATCTCTGGATTGTGTGGGCCAGTAGCATGTCTTGAAACCTTCCAGAATACTGCTATGCAGTTCCAGTTGTGTATCTATCATTGTAGTTCTCTTCCAGTGTTCGGATAATTGTGGTATACAATGTGGAACATTTTGTTGCAGGGATAAGGAGAGTAATCCAAACCTTCCAACTCTTCGTCAGGCAGCTGCAGATATGATTCTTACTTATCAACGTCAGGTAGAAATCCTCCTCTAATCATTTACTTTTTTCTCCCCCTTTGCTCCCTGTTTCTTCCTCAATCCTGTGTCATATTTACTTGTACCACTTCCTTAGGTGCCTGTGCAAAACCTTAGCAATGGCCTGTGCAGGTAGTGAAATGTGTCCTTAAGTGGCATACCAAGACAAAGTTGTGTGGTATCTCAATTACCATTGCATGCTCAAATTGAGCCTTTGTCTTAAGACCATGTTGATGTGAGGATCTGATGCGTTGTGGGTAGATTGGCGATGTTGGAGGTGCACTTGAAGAGCTTAGAAAAGACTTGAATGCTGCACAGGAGGTATTCATTCCTGCCTAAGTTCTAGGTTTGGAGTATATCTTAACTGTCATATTGCTCATAACACAGGATTTGGCAATGCTGTAAATTTCACATAGTTATACTCAGGACTTTTGTACTACTGCTAGTGTTAAGGCATATACAAAAACCTCCCAGCCTCCAGGTAACCTGTGTAAAGCATCCATCAAATTTAATCTCCACCTGGGCCATTGGATTTGAAGGGAATCTTTTTGTTTTAGGTGTTCTCACATGCTCAGACAACCTTGTCCACCTTTCACAGACAGTAATTCCCAAAATGCTTATTGAATGTACTAGGGATCTGAGAGGACTTTCTTGCAGAACTACTCAGACTTACTGGTATAGAATAATATGGACAGTGCCTATAACTGAACATTATGAACTTTGGGGCCATCAGTTGGGTACTTGAAATGCACTGGTTAATTGATGGTCTGAGACTTTGGATCATGCATCAACACCTATTTTCATAGCTTAAACAATTTCAGTCCAGATATGGGAGCTAGGGCTGGACACAAAACGCAATCAAATCATTCGACTTGACTTACTCTTCAGCATGGGAACACTCTCGTTTAGCATGTATGCCTTTTCTCCCTTCTGTTCCTAGTGTATCATGTCTGTGCATCTGAATCAAATCCTTCACAGGACTGATTTTACATTTCTATGTGCAGCTTGTCTTTTACATGGAAACTTCTTATACTTGCAGCAACAAGCCAATAGTATTCTGCTTAGGATTGACAGCCATCTTCCATCTCATTAGTTCAGATCCAATGGTGGTCATGGGTCAATTGATATTTCCTAGCAGAGGCCTCAAGTCCAGTCCTTCATGTTTCAAATTACATGAAATCTGTAAAAGCTGTCTGTTTCTCCATTAGGTTTTTTTGTTTTCTCCTTTTTTTAATCAAATATGGAAGTCAGGTTCAGGTTTGAATGTGGTAGAGAAACTTAAGATTGACATGGATTGCTTCTTCTATGTGGGGTTGGGCTTCAACATTGACCAGTGCAGCTCTTATTGCAACCTTTTTTGGCATGAATCTTACTAGGTATGTTGATCTGGATGACATTATACCTATTGAATATGTGATGTACCTTCCATATGTTAAAAATGCTGATGTTATTATCGCTTGTATTCTTCTGATGACCAGTTTAACACAAGTTTTATCAACTGTCGGATTCCTGTTGATAAAAACTCCACTTCTGAGATAATACAATTTCTGAATTGCTGTAGAAACATTCCCAGGATTTTTCTGCTCTGCATGTTTGTCATGGTTGTTTCAAGAATTGTCACTGACTGTTTCTCACAATTTTGTAAGCATACATAGCTTACCCTAATATCAGTTTTCTGTTCCACCAGAAACCAGGCATGGGCTCCTTTATGTGCCAATAGATTTGTTTGTTTCACCTCAACTAATGGTGCTTACAGTTTAGAAACTAGGAATCTACCGTGTTTTGCCAAACATATATGGTTCCAGTGCGATCTACAACAGACCATGTTACTGTGATGTTGCAGTGTTGTGATCAGAGTTACAAAAGTAGTTTAGGCAGTTTGTGTTGTGAATCAAGGCCAGAGGTTACAGGCACAAAACATACATGGAGTGATGAATGTTGACTCCACTTAATCAGAGTTACCACATAGTAACCTGGATAATGGTGGTCCTGTTTCTGTGGAGTTCAGTTTCATGTACACAATTGCACTGGTGTTGTTGGTTTTAATACAACCCAAGACTTTACTAACATAGCAGTTTGCAGTGGATTTGAGGAGCATCCAAAACTATTTTGGTGGGTGGTGGCGGGGTCAATGGCCATGTCACTCAGTGTGGGTGCCACCCTTTCTTTTATCATCAATGTGTGGCCCCGATTTGACAACAATCGTAGAGCTCGGGTCTGTACTTGGTACCTGTATGCACTTCTTTTTTGCACTTTGCACACTGGAAGTGGTCATCCAAGACATACCACGAGGAGAAATACCTGAAAATTCATAGAGTAGGAGTTGGATTAGAATGCATCCGAATATTTGCAATTAGTTTGCTTTCATTTTCTGTTTTGTTAGACTTTTGATCGCAGAAGTGTTTCGGTGCTTTGACAGGATGTAGCAGGTTTACGGGATCTTTTGGGACATTTGGATGATATTGATGACATTTTCCAAGCTGTGGGACGGGAAGGTTTGTATTTTCATCTGTATGATTTGTGAAATGGTGTTGAATAGTAGAACTAGTGGTTCTGTCATGAAAAACCAGTCAGTGTGTGGTGTGTTTGACAATTATTTACAGTAACAGGTTTCTGCTTTTTTGACCCAGTTTGAAAAGTGTTTCTTTACAGTCCTTAGTTCTTAGCATCCCTAGGCTTTAGTTGTGAAGAGGTGAAGATTTCTTTACAGGTGAATCTGCTATTAATCTTCCTTTCTCACAAGGATTTGACATATAAAATATTGATTATTGGTATTTTGGCAGTTGCGGGGAGGACAATTACACTTTCTGAATTCAAGGCTATCCTACATGCTCATCCATCTGCAAAATATATGCATCAGGTCAAAGTCCAACTTCCATAAACATCAATTGATTGATTATATCCCATGGATTGGTTTGGTGCCTCTTCAGGTTGAAAATTATTTAAGTCTGCATGTTTGCATGGCTGTAGGCAGATAAAAACAGGCTATGTCACATCTGAACAAAGAGAGAATGCCTGTAATGTATGGAGGTTGTAAGCTCAGTAGATGTTGATCACTGGCCCTAGGCCTTTTAACTACAAGGTGTCCAGGTCAAGTCATCTGCTTGGTGTTAGGGTCTTGCAGGTGACATGTTTGCAGCAAACTTTGTATAGAACTTGAATGTTTCTCAAATAATCTGTGAATTGACTTTAGTGCTGTGTGTTTTCAATCTTGTGAAGAGGGAACTGGATTTCATGTTCCGGATGTTCGATAAAAATCGGGATGGATTTCTTGAGGTTTGCTTTAAACCTTTACCCCCTCTCTAGTATTAAAAATATGCCGTCTCTCCAAATTTTCAGTTGAGATCAAGCAATTCAGTTTCCTTCAAATAAACACTCCTCAATGTGTCTACTCCTCTGGTTAGGATTGGTGACAGTTGCTGATACCCTAGAGAATGGTTCTACTCTTTTCATAACTATGAAGAAGTGATTAATCATGCTTGTTGGCAAGTGATTAATCATGCTTGTTGGCAACTTCATATCATTCTTCTTGCTCCTCCATAAAAGACATTTTTGATGAAATTAAGATTACAAAGGCCTAGCACAGGTGAATGCACCTCATCATTGATTGTGAACTGAGGGTTAATGTTAACCCCAAAGAGAAAAAACTGAAGCCGTGCTGACATTTTTTTCAAATTTGGTTGATGGGTTCCATTGAACCTAAACCTTAGAAGAAGACTATAGCAAAGTCAATGGATCCTGAACCCTTTGAGCATATAGGGCTGCAATCAAATTTTGAAAATGCATCTTTCACTAAACATCAAATTGTTGTTGCTATTTTACAGAAGAATGAGTTAAGGTGAACATCTACAAAGGATGCCATCCAAGTGGAGTGCCAGCACCCTGATCTCCCCTAACGGTATGATGTACATATTCATGATGTCTCCATTGACTTTGAGAGTATCCTTGTCAAAGATAGTGATAACAAGTCTGCATTTATTTGGAGCTCTTGAGGAATTCTTGTCACCTGTGACATCCATATTCCAGACCTTATCTGTTCAAGTTATTGATAAGAAGGAAAAGCCTAAATATCATGAATTAGCATTTTGAAAGGCTTCGATGTCAATAATTTGTCACTTTGACCTCCGTGCTCAAGTAATATTTCCATTGTGAATTGAAAATGGATGGTTGACGGTGAAGAATTGAATTGGGCAAAGAGTGTTAAGTCAGTAAGAAAGGGAAACCAACCCAAGCAATGAGAAATAGGAATTGAGAATAATGAATTGATGATAGTAGAAGAGAATAGGATGGGTATCAAGAAACTTCAGCACATACTTGGTGAGAGCTTCTTATTTCATCAGTGTTCAGTCATGAAAATCAATTGCAATATATTGAAGTAGAGGTTGGAAGATGCTGCGACAGCAAATGAAATTATTTTGAGTAGCACTAATGTTGAGTTTCTGCGTCGACATGAAAGATGCGATAACTAACTCATGGCCAAACCTTACTGTTTATGTTTCATATCTAAAGTTGAGCTCTTCAGGAATTCGTGATTGATGCACACAACATTGGCAGATTGTTGCCATAATGACATAATCTCTAATTTAACAATTGGGGGAAAAAAGATTTTACATGCAACCTACAGAGGCCTAATATTGAAAGAAAACAAACGGTAATGGGATTTGTAGGTTTTAAGAAGAAAAACATTAGCATTCATGAGATAAATAATTAAAAGAATGTGGTACAAATATAACATTATAATTATTCCACTATGATTTTGATTCATATACATCTCACACTAATTCTAATTGGTGACCAAATTATACTGTTATTTTATATACATTGTACAAAACCCAAGATAGCAATTCAATCAAGTTATGTATTACAGAAGTTTTGAATACACAAATTATGTCAAGACTTAATAATACATGACAATTACGGCGCCAACGTTTTCAGTTGGGTAGTCAACAATTGAATGCACCAAAAATCAAACAAATGGCACATGTTGGTTGTGGTCAAAACCTTTATTATGCAAGACGTTGCAAAATCCCATATAGGAATTTTTTGAAGTAAAAAACACCTAGGAGAAAGGTATGGATTCCTCAACCACGAAGGAAGGCAGGCAGCTCTTGGTCAATACCAACACCTGAATTGAGTACTTTTTCAACCAAAGAAGAAGGGCCCCACTCTGGAGGCCCTAGATCTAGGTACCCTAAAAGTCAAGGAAGAGTCCGTGTGAAGGTCCGCTCAAAATGGTCCATTCGAAAAAACTCTCAATCCAGGGGATAATTTCAGCTTCGACAATTTCATAAAGAGTCTAAACTAGATCGCGCTAATTTCAGCCATAGTTATGACATTCTTGGTGCGAGAATGTTATGGAAGCCCAAAGAAGCAAGAATTTTAAAGAATTTTATAAATCAACCAATGTAATTTGGTAAACATTTGCGGGTAAAGAATGTTATGACAAGGTGCTAAACGAAAAATTTTAAAAATTTTTAATGTGCAAAATGAAGAATGTCATCACTAGGATTTCAGCTTCAAAGATTTTATGAAGAGTCTAAACAAGATTCAATAAGCATGCTCTATATCATGCCACGATTATGTGGATGCGTTGGTGATGGTGTTGTGGATGAACATGTTCACCAGCCTGCATCTTTATAGCTCCAAAACCTGGAGTTGTAACCGATTTGGATGCAGTTTCAGATTTTTCCAACTGTCAGATTTTTTTTTCTGCTTCCACATTTTCCAGCTTGTGGGTTCTCGTTTTGCAGAAGTAATTAAACCGGCGGGGGGAGTACGTTGTTTGGTGGTGTACACATGAGGGGCATTGACGATGAGGTGATGACTCATAGAAGCTCAAGAAGGTTTTTAATTATAATTTCGAATGCTTTAAGGTTTTAAAGTTTTTTAATGATTGAAATTCTTTCATCATCTTTGGAAAGAAGACAATGAAAAGCAAGTTAGTTTTCAATCATAAAAAGTTTTGAACATTCAAAATTGAAATTGAGAATTTATTATAAATCTTTTTTTCTTAAACAAGCATCTGCATCTAGAGGGCTCAACTTTTTTTTGAGTTCTTAAAACTTACTATATATTAAATTCTTGATAATATTTTTTTCCATAATAAAAACGAGTAACAGATGGACATGTCCGTTAAGTGTTTGCTAATGTAGAATCCTAATTAGGAGAGGAGGCAAGAAGACATTTTCCTCTTTCATGCTCACCGCTTCGACAAGCTTGGAAATCCTCTTCTATACCCCGTTTCATGCTCGTCACTCAAACTCTAAAACACTGAAAGTGCAAGTGACGATATTTTGTTGAAAATTGATTTGTTGACACCATATGATTAGGAATTATTTTGAGTCGAGGTTCATGTTTGCACTCCCATCCTTGAAATGGGACAACTTTTGCAAGAAGACTGGCCAACAACGGCATTAGATTTATAGAGATCCATTTTGAGGCAATACAAGAATTATTGCATCGGTCTAGCTTGGGCCAACAAGATACAATTTGCTCAAACAAAGGGGATATGGGGGCTTCTCCTTTTTTTCCTTTCTCCCCTTTTTTGCTCATTGCCAACAAGTAGCTCACATGTTCCTCTTGTCACTAGAAGTGAGAGACAAGCAACCCGACGTGCGCACTAGGTACTAGTCAAGATTATAAAAGAAAAATCTTAAAATAAAGCTTCAGCTCTACATCAATTGAATTGAATTAGAAGTGATTCTAAGCTTATAATAAGTTATCATATTTTTGGTATAAGCTCTAGAACTAGTCTTCTTACGCCGCAGACCCCTTCTCTTGCCGGCAAGCTTATAAGGGACTTGCCACACGCCGGCCTCGTCGTTGTATTTGCCTTGGAACTTTGACGAGATTAAACTTGCCGTCCATTTCGGTGATCGTGATTTCCTGGTTGTCCACACACTCGTCGGAGCTCACTATGATTTGCTTTCCAGCAGCATCTACACTCATACAAAATTCGTGGTAAGTTGCGTTGGAATCCACTGAGACTTTGTAAGCCGCATTTTTCTCAACTGTGGCGATCTCCGTGTAGACACGATTGTTGCCCAGTTTCACTTTCAGCGCCTTGGTGGTGTGGTTGATAATCTGTGTAGAAGCCATTGTTTATATTTTTTTGAGAATGTCGCTGCTGAACTCTGGCTATAGCTTTCCACCTTCTCCACACAAACAAACAAGAAGAAAAATTTAGAACAAGAATGTTAGTGTAGTGATTTCAGAATGGCTCATCAGCTGGCGTACTTACTGCCTAATTCATCGACTTCCACGTTGAGCAGCAAGTCTAAGCAAATTGAGGAGATCAAAATAGAAGCCTAGAGCTTAATCAGAGCTCATCCACATCCGTCTGCTAACTGCTCCGCTAACTTATGATTTACAAGATTGGAACAGACACACAATTCTGCCAAAATTCAATCTTTGCCAATGTTTTCACAGAGTTTAGCTAGTGAGATCTCGCACCAGAATTGGGATTGGAGACTTGGGACTGTGTGCGGGCCGCCCGAGTGTCCTCTGTGCCGGACTAAAAATGATTTCAAGTACTAGACCAGCAGCTTGTCGATGTCGCTCCAGCGCTCGCAAGCGTAATATCAGCACAAGAATACTAGGGAAGAGAATAGAGCTTCGTGGTCAGTCATGCAATCAGCAATTAAGGAATAGATTGAAGCATGTAATATCAGTCATGTATCTATCTGCGCACTCCGCACTATATTTATAAATCCTTTGCTCTACCAGCAGCTGATTTTTACACGGTATATGAACCGATTCTTCCTCGAACCAAACGGTTAGATACGGTGCTTCTTCCACCGGTAACCATCATTAACGCTTTTTCGACGCCGTGTCAATTGAAAGGAAGAAATTTCTACTCGGGTTCGGGGTTCGGAAAAAAGGGCTGCTCAGGGGAAAAAAGTTGGCAACCAAACGAATATCAAATCTTAATTCCAGACGTGTGATCCTATCGACAAAAGTCGGACACAGGGATTGCGGATCTTCCGGGGTCCTTCCTTTCAGGACGACGAGCTCACATCACTAGCACTTCTACGTGGTCGATGCTGGGACCCTGCCGCGTTTCGATATGTCCTTTGAAAGGCCCAAGGGTGAACTGCTACCGTCACTGGCCAGCCGCCAGAGTGTACCAGTCCCGACCAGTGGGCCACAGTGAACCAGCAACTACCAGCGCACCATCCACTGGATGCCCGTTATCACTCAGTTGTGGATGGATGAACCTTGACTAAGTTAATATTTGGGTTTCACCTTAGTAACCAATTCCATATGAAATAAGTCGCATATATAGGTAGAAAAATAGGTAGAAAAATACCTAATTACTAGGTAAGTAGATGGTTTATGCATAGGTAAGGGTTGTTGTTACTACCTACCTAATAACAACCTGCTTGTGGGTTGTTAGTAAGTAAGTAGGTAGGAAAAAAAAGCAACTGAGCTAACCACCATGCTGGTTGGCTAATGAACTGGAACCCAACAGAAAACTGTTTCCTGACCACTTACCATTCATCCTTCATGGTGCACTGGTGTGTGCTGGTTCACTTGTGGGCACACCGAGTTCACCATCCACTAGAATTAGGATGCCACTGAGAACCAGGGGTTTTTTTTATAAAAAAAAAGGATATTTTGAAAATCACATGAGTGGTTATCATTATTGCAACTGTGGTTTACTTTTGACCATACTAAAGCATGAGACCTTTAGCTAGTTAAAGGCTCAAACTGTAGGGTAACACCCTAGGGTTAGGGCATGGTTGAGATTATAGCCCCTTGAGGCCGGAGGTCGAGGGCCTGTTATTTTGGGAATGCCCTGGTCTGAGGGCACTTGCACACTGTAAAATGTTTTTGATAAAAAGACTACTGTGTGCATTTTGAAAAGGGGAACATTCCGCACAATTTCTTTTTGCTCACATTTTCTTTTCTGGGTCACCCATGGCTGACGCGTGATTATCTCAGAAAAGATACCCTCCATTTACACTACCAAAATTGCATGAAGTAATAATATATATATACACCTTACCCTCAGGTCAGTTTCATCATTAAATAATCCTCAAACTAGTCAAATGATTTTTTTGTGAAAAATATGAAGTTGACATGTTGAAAATCATCATAATAGGCTACACTCTGAATAATTTCACTGCTCATATCACAATATTATAGTAGATGATGGAAAAAACTATAATTTCAAAACTAAAAAAAGAATTCATTTTTTGAAAAAAAATTATGAAACTGACCCTAGGTTACGGTAATGGACAGGTTAATGGAGATAAGTAGTAGATGGAGTGGTACCATACATAACATGGTACACACGTCTTGCTTTTACTGTTACATTGGGAGTTACCCTATGTATGGCTTGACGTAAAACAGATAGTGAATTTTTCTTTGTCCTTTGCTTAATACTTTTCATCGATTTATAAAGAATTTGATAAGCCAGTGATTTCTTCCCATGTCTAAGAATGCGGTTGACTAACATATTGACCAATCGATTACGATAAATCATAAATCGGATGAGGTTTTCCAATTTTATTTTTTGCGTTACTTTGATGTGACATGATGATGAAAAAATGATTGAATAATTTATTTTGACTTTTTAACTCCATATTGTAGGGTGGATCTCATTAGTTTATTCACCCTATGGTCACGTTAGTTTGGGGTCCTAGGTGTCAAAATAATTCTTTTTGTGGGGGGCCAGGG
>Ga0209611_10000729_pt1 | contig 51484 bp, 26 predicted proteins | sample S1TSphgellanicum_3_FD_187693 | JGI IMG/M metagenome (GOLD analysis project Ga0209611, IMG submission 187693) | Host-associated microbial communities from peat moss isolated from Minnesota, USA - S1T2_Fc - Sphagnum magellanicum MG (SPAdes) (version 2) | ecosystem: Host-associated > Plants > Peat... | reverse complement strand
ATGTATAAATTCTCAATTAATATAAAGTATTGGCTAGAATTTTCAATAAATATCGTAGTGAAATTGCATATTTTATTGCCATGAAAGAAGATCACAAGGAAACCCCAAATTACTATGTCCTTTTGTGGTGAATTTTCACACTATGGCAACAAAAGTTTTGGAAAATTTGGAAAAAAAAAAGGTATTGTAAATTTTTTTTAATGGAATTTTTACTTGATTTTAAATCACTCACTCACAACTTGGTTGCAACATGGGTTGTTGAAAAAGAGTATTATAACAACAAAATAACTACTAGTAATTACAAATAATAGTATTAGTGTTGGGGTAACAATATGGATAAAAACAGGGAATAACATAATGAACTTCATGGGCCTACAAAGAGAATCTTTTGATTAAGGGCATAAGGGTTGATTGTCAATAATTTAGGTAACTATTTTGTGTAGTAATAATGGGAGGTGAAGTATGTATACTTGATCAAATCCTAGATTCCCAATAATGTAGAACCTATCCATAGGAGGATGGAAAAATCATATGAATGATGAATATTGCAAGTGTTGTTTTGAAATATGTTTGATAGTCTACCTAGAAGGGATTAATCAAAAATTAATCCTCATAGTTCCAAACCCCCTCCTAGGGTACAATACCATAATAATTTGTAAACTAGGGAAATGAAACTTCATTGTAATTAATTTTTTAAAATGTAGGCTACATATGTAACAATGGCAAAAAATTCATACTCCAAATATCATGGAATTTAGAAAATGCCATAATTAAACTCGAGAAATTCAATGTTACATCTATTTAAAATTGCAAGCTTGATTCAAGCCCATTTGAAATAAACTTTAAAATAATTTTCCCATATTTTACTGTATATTGTATAAGTGTTTTGCAAGCTGTGCTAATCAAATATTAGCATATTCTCCTAGTTAGTAATTGCCAAGGGAATATTTTTGTTAATTATTTATTAATAGCAAGGACTAAAACTAATAATAATCAACTAAAATTTAGGAACATTGTTAGATCTGAACATCAAGCAATCAAAAATCATCTTCAAACAAGTGAAATTGAACAAACTAACGTCAACCTACATTTCACTATACCACATAATCAAAACAATGAATTCATGGATGTAAATACCCATGGTTTCATTGATAGTGTGTTTTTTTCATTTCTCACATGTAGCATGGGTGGTGATAATCCCCTAACATCAAGAGCTCTTGATACTCTGCTTGAAAATAGTTGTCAAATAATAAGGGAAGAAATAAGCGAATTGTTAACACATGGTTGTACTTTTCCTTCAAAATACAAGAGGCAATTTCTTAGAGAACTTTATGTATAGGGGAATGCCCACACCTTCCTCACTACGTGGGTTTTCCAAATTTTTTATCTCCCTTCGTTTACCTTCTAGATTTGAAATCTTTGAGGCTGGTATGTTCAAAAAGGTCAAAAATCTAGAAGGCTTGAACAATGGGACCCGCCCCTACGCAAAGGTTTAACAATTTTTCTTGTTTTTGAAATGAAAAATAAAAAAACTCATGAAACTTTGGTCTTTGGAATTTGGGAAGTTTCGATAAGTTAGAAGTAAGTCAAGAAAAATAAAATAAGTAAGAATTAAGTTGAGGAGTGACTTGAAAATACAAAGAAAAAAATGATTGCTCTTCACTTGGTGGGTAACAATTATGGCTATGGGCTAGGTTTGCACAAGGTGGAATCAAGTGCAAGCAAGATCCCAATATGGCCTATTGTTGAAGGCTTTACCACATAAAATTATAGTTTTTAGTTTCTTGAAATAATGGGGACTCTATGAGAATGAGCTTCAAGCAAAGCTTTGTAAGAAATGGAATGCCCATTGTTATGGCGGTAAAATGTGGAGGTAATTTTACCAAGGTGGGTGACACACCCAACACTTAAAGAACCAATTTTTTCATGTAAAATAAAGCTTTGGAATTGGGGTTAACGTGCAAATAAGGGACTATGAGTTTTGAATTTTTGTAAAGGTTCGGCCTACATGGGTTTTTTATGCCATAAAGCCATAGTCAGGTTTTTCCCACTATGCACAATAGGTATTCGCTAGAGACTCATGGACTGCTGCAAGAAAAGATAAAAAATGTTGGCAGGATTTTTGAAGCACCTTTTGAAAGGCCATTTCACATACCTAGATCAACTTTTCACACTATGGAAGGTGTCCTCCAAGTACACCAAAGACACTGATAAGTTTCTACAAGTACTTGGAATCCATGATAGATACCAACTGGTCATCACCTTTGGTATATAATCACATGCCCATTATTGGTTTTCAAAATATTCAAAGAACTAAGGATGATATGTAACCATGGTTCAAAACAACATCAAATACTGGCCAAAGAACCATTGGTTCCTTTGTTGTTCCTTTGTGAAAACCATTGATTCTTTAAGGTTTTTGAAGTAACTAAAATTAATGATCTTTGCTTTTGAAAATATTTTAAAGAATTGGAATCATTAGTTATTTGATTCTGAAATATTTAAAGAGTTAAAAGTAGTGGTTTTTTAAAAATTCAAAGAACTACCCAACACTTGAAAACTCTCCTGTCCTCATATATTACAATTGTTTGGGACATTTAGCTTCAACTTTTTTACAAAGCTATGCTAAATATGTCCATGCTCTTGGAAATGGCTATTAGTTGATGCCAAAAATGGGTGACAAATAATTTTCAAAATACAAATTACATGCAACCGATGAAAAGGTGCAACATGTGTAGTCAAGGGGCCCTGGTTTTTTCCTTTGAGTTTAGAGGGGGGGGGGGTGGCGGGGGCTATGAAGGGGATTTTCATTTTTTCTCTTTGTTCCCAATATGTTTCAACTATGTTCCCATCAAGTTTTCAATATGTGCCCAAGTTCTCAATGTGTCCCCCAACATGTTCCCAATAGCACCTCATTTTAATCACACTAGTGTGGCTTATGTTGTTGGCCCAAATGTGAATCCTATTTTGTGACACCTCAAGTTCATGTGAAAAGAAATTGTATTTAAATTGTATGGTAAACATATTTTGTCTAAGTTTGATCATATTATTCAATTGATTTTGCCTTTTAATTAATTTTTTAGTGTGGCCTATTGTTGACCAAAGTGTGAACCAGCTACAAAATAAGTGAACTCAACATATGAACATTGTTGTGTAAGGTATGTATGAAAATTTTGAAGAATCAAACATGAAAATAAATTGTACTTAAATCACATGTTGAACATACTTTCTTTAAGTGTGAGCACAATATTCAACTAAGTCTCCCTTTCAAAACTTGATTTTTCTAAATTTTTGAAGTTTCATCAACAAAACCACTCAAATTCAATCTCTCATTGTTCACCTTATGAACATTTTTTTGCAAGGTATATATTAGTGTTGTCTGGATATTGATTTTTTTCAATACTAGTTGGTGGCGGTTATTGCAAAATTTTAAAATTTGGCTGGAATGGCCAACGCACTAAGATATCAATATTCTTTTTTTTTAATGGATTAATCTATGCTGGGTATGCATAAGGGCCGGTTATTGTAATAACCTACCTAGAACTACCCAATATGATTACACATATTGGTTGGTTTTTGTAATAACCTAACCTAGAATCACACAATATGAATATATGTACGTACATATTGGCCCTTTTTTCAATGAAAGCTTAAAATGAAGGTGGCAACCGTTGTAAGGCAAAAGGCCTCGAACCATCTTGACAATCTATGTCAATTCATTGACAATAGACAACCATTATCAAAAGCAAAGAAAGCAACTTAGCATAAAAGTGTGAAGAAGATGGTATAAGGTTTTCGAGCAAAAGACAAACCCCCAAATGGATAGAATATTTAGAAGGAAAGTATTGAATGAAATATATGAATAAAAATATATAAATAAAAATGGATGAAACTTGAATGAATAACCCACTTGGGTCATTTTCAATGTTTCCCATCAATATCAAGGTAGGTTATTACTTTTTGACAAAATAATACCCATCTAGCAAGTTATTTTAGGGTACTGAAAATTTTAATATTGGGGTTGGGTAGGGTCTTATCTGGGTATTCAAAATATTAAGATCTAATTGGTAGGTTATTTGATATCCAGATCTAGACCTAAATTAATAACCAACTCATTTTTCAATACCTTGACGACATTGGTATATATCCCATTTTTGAAGAACCAAATATGAAAAGAAATCACACTTGAATTGAATGGTAGACCTGCAAGTGTGACCTCATTCTTGATTGATTTTTCCTTCCAATACTTTTTTTTTTGGCTAATTTTTGAATTTTTAGTGATAAAAATAATTTAAAAATCAATATGTTCCACATCAAAAGTCCAAATCTTACAAAATAAATTCCATAAAGTTTTGTTCACTAAGATATTTCCAACAATACCACATGCACATCCTAATTCTTCTGAAATTTTCAATTATGATTTAATGTAATTTTTAATGAAAATGCATTCAATATTCAATTACTTCTATACAACGAGTCCAAATGTCATGAAATCAAGTGGGTGCACCTTTATTTACCCAAAATTTTCCAAAGATACCAAGATTTCGAATTGAAGCATCGATATGCACCTCTACTTATCCAAAGCTTTCCAAAGATACTAAGATTTCGAATTGGAGCATTGTGATCTAGGAGATTTCAACTTGAGAAACAAATAGAACAAAAACACACTACTTTCTTTCCATAGATAAATGCAATTGTTGTCCTCCTTTCACCTATGGGGGAGTCAAAAGAGGAGAACTCCATGCTTCAGAATAGAACCTTTTTAGGAATAGGCTTTAAACTTACTTGCCCTGCACTAGATGCAGGGAAAATTCCATGCTTCAAAATAGAATCTTTTTAGGAACATGCTTTAGACCTACCCCGCCCTAATTACTAAGTGGAGATCAATGTAGACCCATGCCCAATAGGAATCCATCACTTGATTTGTGGAAATTGGTACAATTGTGTGTTAATTGTTGATTCTTTTACAAGGTCTCAATCACCTTGGTTTAGATGGACAGTGCCCATTGTACCCTTTTATAAGGGGGTTGTTACCAGTGTTGGGCGTGTATCATTTTTAAAAGATAGCCATTAGATCCAGATATCACAAAAGATTAAAACTGGTTTTAATTTTTTTTTAGGCCAATACCAAGGCGAGGTATCAATCATTTTATTTTTCTTAGCACATTGGTTCTTATTGAATTGGTTTTCATAAATTTAAGACTAGTTAGGTACCCCCAACTAGTTCTCAATAACCAGTTATGACTTATATCTTATACCCAAAAAAACAGATTTTTCATTTTAAAATTAAAATATCAGAATTAAAATAAATTATTTTATTTTAAATTAAATAACCAAAATTGAAATCAGATTTACAAAGTTTTCAATCTAAAATTCCAAATTCATTTCAATTCAATTCCAAATCAAAATTAAAATGAAAAATATTTTTTCCGCTAACTAAACAAGTCAAAACCGACATTTTTTTAAATGCACAATCTTGGATTGTTGCAAAATCCAAGAGGACCATTGCAACCTATACAAAGGATTTTTTTGACATTTTTGGAAAAAAATCTCCAAAAATGTAGGGGTTTTGGACTAGGTTAATTGCCAGATTTAGAAGGCCAACTCCTATAGGTTGCCAAATAAAAGGGGGATTGCATAAAACTTCTACTTTATCCCTTTACTATTGCCATTTAATCTTAAATCCTTATAAGCAAGCATTCCAATAAGGAGTTAACATTAAGATTGCTTGCTTGCTTATAAAATTGCTTGCTTATGTTTAAGATGAGTGGTTGTAATTGGATTCAATTTGAAGGTGCTTTTGACATTTAATGTATTTTTGATTCTCAAAATGCTTTCCATAAGTCATAACAACATTATAAAACTATATTATAAATTAAATTTGTTAAAATAACATGTTGTATGAGGTTTTCAATAGCCAGAGTTCAACCAAATTTTAACACAAATTACCAAATTTCTATACATTGTTCAAGTGACCCCAAAAAAGGAGATTTCAAAAAAAATTACTTTCATATTTAGCTTGTAACCATTTTTGCCTCCATCACAAAATAGTAATTCGTTTTTTATAAATTGGAATTTATTATTTGTTTCATCATTAATATTGACTTTGTCATGCAAGGAACAAAATTGTTCAGATCGTAGCATGCAATAATTTTGATGATTTTCAACACCCCATCTTCATATTTTCACAAAAATTCAGTTCACTATTTGAAAGATTATTAAATGATGAACTTGAACCTAGGGTAAGGTATTACATTAATAGGTACTATATCCCTTGTCTATAGATAGACAGGGTTAATAACCAGAGGGGTACTTAAAGTGGTAATTAAATTTTTTAATAACCTCTTACACTTTAAGCAGATATGTCCAATTGATAATTGGAGGTTATGTTTCTATCATTTGAAGAACCGCCCAACATTTGTTTGGACATTTTAGGGTTTGCGTGTTTGTCATGTGGGGTTGGATTTATTTTAGAGTAGCCTACAGAGGGGTTTGGAGATTTGTTCCTAGTGTGGTTTTTTGGCAATGGTAGCTGCAAAAAATAAAGATCTGGAGCTGGTAGTTTGGAAAAGTGTTTGGTAGATTTGATTGGGGGGGTGGGGGTGGTTGCCAAAAATTTTGCTTCTGTGTTTTTTTGTTTACAAGGAGTTGGTAGTAGCATTCAAATGATGGAATCATTGCTTCTAAGAGCCCTTGAGTCGATGCTTTGGCAGTAGCTTTGGTGACCATTGAGGATTTGGTAGGCCTTTGGGTCATCTTGTTTTTTTTACCCAAAATGACTTTGTGATCTTGCTTTTATTGGTTGTGCTATGTTAATGACTTGCTAGTCTTGTTTCTTTAGATTATTCATTTTGTGCGTAGATTGCAACCCATGATTTCTCAATATTAACAAGTGAATGTTGCTATAAAAAGGCCTCTTTATTCTAAACTAATGGGGTATATGGTGATTGTTGTCACCAATGTCCAAACATAAGGACTTTATCTTAGTTGTTGCATCAAGATCATTAAAGTGAAACAAATGCAATGAGTGTGTTATTCCTTAACAGTAGATAGCTAGTGATTGGTTGACATTTGTAAGGAATGTTATTTAGTCTAGCAACACCTAACTATACACATATGCCAACATTTTGTTGGAGGTGAAAGTTCATAAGGAAGGTTGTTGTAACCAAGAGAACAAGTCCTTAACTTGTGCAAACTTTGGTGAACCTGTTGGGAAACCAACCCCAAGCAACCTATGACCTCTAAGGACCATCGCACCTATGACTCTATTAGAACCAAACTAGGTGGTAGGCAAAACTATTTATGTTGTTTACAACGATTATGAAATACTCTTCAAGGGATTGATTGCATTTGCACTTGTTGAATTGAGTCAAAAAAGTAATGTAGTTGGTGTAGAAAAGCTAATTGTGTGCATGATATTTTCACATATGTTAATACTAAACCCTGGCTATGTGGCACTCACTTTTCTAGCATAAATTGGCACAAGTTGTGGTTATCACTTATGTGGCAAACATAGCTAAAAAGTTGGAAGCCTTTCCTGTCCCTTTTTTATTTCTTTAGAAGAATTCATTCAACATAAGATATTTCATGTAATGTTTCTAATTGTCTTAGAAGAACTAATAGTAGACATTTTGTACATTGGGTGTGGCCTAGTTGTAAGGCTGAGAAACTAATGGTGGGTAGTCTAGAGTGGACTTATTTTAGTCATAACTCTTGATTAGTGGTTCATCTACAAAATAACACTTTACAGATAAACATAATAAGGTAACCATTACATTCATATTATTGTTGGGTATCCACATTGTATTTTATTTCCATTCTCAGATTCAACAAGATGGACAAGAATTAATACTCATTTGAAATGCATTAGGGTTTCCTTTGCAAACTTTAAATGTGGCTTATTCCCATGGATTCTCATAGTTGTATTTATAATAGGATCCAACAATGGAGTTCATGGATGTCTTTCTCATGGAATTATTTCTGATTGATTAAATCAAACAATTCTTGAATTTTATGAGGTTGGTGATTTTCAAGCATTAGGTGGTATGTTGCAAATTATATAGTTGTGACAACTAACCAATTGGAGAAAGCAGTTGGGGCCAGAAGGTAGTTTCAACTTGCAACTATTGCATTATTTTTGTTCTTTGGTTTTCTAGGGGTCAGCAATGCACCAATGGCAAGTAAGCTTGACTAAAGTAAAACACCTTATTGTCGCCATGATATAGATGATGAGTGTTTAATTCAAGCTGTTACCTAAACTTCAACAAGGTTTTTTTTGCCTTTGCTGTTATCTACCCACCACTCTCACTTAGTTTGTTTAATTACTTTGGTGTAATTTAGACATGGTAAATTCACATATTGGTTAAGACCAAATGACATATTTGTGATATAAGATTGATCCAATGTGATGTTGTATTCATGTTTCGATACTTGATCCTTGGTGAAAGTCCAACATTTCATGGTTGACCATGATTTCATGTGAAGCTTGTTTGCAGGTTGAGAAAAAGGTTGTACACCTTTGTGGTTGATATGCCAAGAAAACCTATGTTGTTTAAAGGGTTTCAAACATTTTGTATTCTAGGAGGTGGGCCAACCAAGACAATGTTCACAATTGCCAGGTCAATATTCTTACTAGAGACTTGATTTAATGTGCAATGCAATTATATAATAGGAAATAAAATCTCAAGCTAACATCTTTGCATAGTCATGAATCAAGTATGATATACAAGTTTGGTATGAGGTTAGCTAATATATGACCAAATACACTATACACTAATCAAATTGAGATGGTCTCTTTCCATTGTTAAATGTATGTAAACATTATTGTGTAAACTTGGAAGTCATACAAGTACTTAAACTACATGGCCTTTTGCTTTGTGATGTAGGTCATGATGGAATAGACAATTGAAAAGTTTGATTAGTTGATTAAATTAGCCATGGCCATTGGGGGTAAACCTATGTGCAATCCCATGCATTTTTTCATTCTTCTCACAAATGATCTGGCATGTTGATTCAAACATGGCTTCCATTGGAAAAACATCATCATTTCAAGCTCATGGTGTGATTTCACTGAACAAATATGTTGCACAAAGGTGTGGTTTTGAATTAGGGTGTGGTGTTGGCTCAAGCTAGTTTAGGTGTATGAAAAGGTTGCATTTAATTACAAGGCATCGCTTGCAACACAACCAAATAGCTCAATAGGTTGGAATTCTCTTGGAAACATGTAGGTTTGTTGCACTACTTTTACAAATTTTTGAGATTTTAAAATGAAACGCATTCTTCATCTTTTTTGTGCTAAAGATGGTTGTGGTATTGTCTTCAACTTTCCCCAAGGCAAGAGGCACTTGTTTTAATTTCATATTGTTGAAGATCCACACATAAGTGAAACACAAATATGACCTTGTTGTTTATTCAATTTGGTTTTTTGTCAAAGTACACATGCACTTGTGTGTCTATGAAGTTCTTAAATTGTTTTTGTTGTTTCTCTTGTTGTTTTAATTTGAGTAGTGCCATGTGTTGCTTCTAAGTGTCTTGCATAGGAAATCCCAAGCAACCAACCAACCCATTGAGAAGCTATGGGTACCATGTGGGTACATGTTATTGCTTCCATTGTATTACATGTTGTTATTGACTTGGGTTTTAAAATGTCTTTGTCCCCCTTACAGGCATGGGATTGATATTGTGTACTCAAACATGGGTTGTTCACATTGTTTTAGCCTTTGAAAAAATGCTACAATAAGCTATTAGTTGTAGTGAAAGGGTTGTGGACATTCATGTAATACTTGCATCTACACATGGCTACCACCCACTGACAATGGTTGGATTTATGAGACCTTCAAAGAATTTGAGCAAGAGATTTGAAGTTGTGGCAGAGAAATGAAGCACGAGCCAACATTGCAAGCTTGCAACAATATAAGTGTGCATGCCCAATTTGCCCTAATGCACCTCCATTGAAAAGAAAGACAATTCTTAAGCATTTTCGTGCCTATGGCAAGCATCCACAGAATTGAAGGTGGATTGAAGTACATAGTTTATGACTAGAAATCATGTTAGTTTGATTTTAGGACTAGTTAACTTTGAACATTGCATGAATCCAGGGTGACAATTTGATTTATGATACTAAATCACAAAGTTAGATTAATCAAGGTTGGAACAAAATATGGAAGTTAACCCTAACAAATCCTATCCTAATTTGTAGGGAGATCCTTATGATTCAAGTGACGAGGAGTGGTGTCATAGTCTGAGAATGCCTTCAGCTACATGGAATAGCTCCAAAGATGGGGATTTTGAAGCTAAAGTGAATGTGGATGTAGACATTGATGGTTTCACTCATGATGTTTTCACTATTGTAGACATGTTGCATGATGAAGGTAGAAAAAAGTTGGACAATATAGGAACAAACAGAGAAATGGTGGTGCATATGATATAAGAGCATCCACAAAATCTTGAGAATGCAAATAATGATTTTGTAGCAAGGGTTGGAATTGAAGGCTCAAATCACGAAAGTGAAGTAGAAGAACTTGAAGAGGACACTAAAATCATGGTTGAAACCTTTGAGGAACAACAATTTGGACTAGATCACTCCATGTTCAATGAAGCATCATGAATGCCATTGTATGAAGGAGCAACATTATCAGGGTTGGTTGCCACATTGCTTATCCTTAATTGTTGTCACACCCATGGAACTAGTAATGCTTTCATTAATGAATTGCTACATCCATTGAAGATGAACATTTTACCCCACCCCAACACCTTGCCCTCCAATGAATATGAAACATCAAACACTTTTTAAAAACTTTGACTTGCATATAATGTTATCCATGCCTACCCAAATGGGCACATGTTATTTCATGGACAATACCAAAATGACCAGAATTGTCGACAATGTAAGTCAACCCAATACAAACTAGTTGGGAAATCACTTGTTCCACAAAATGTTTTAAAACATTTTCCAATTATACCAAGGTTGAAAAGGATATATAACACACATGGATAGGCTTCACTTATGACTTGGCATATTAACAATAGAAATGGTGATGGGATGGTGCGTCATGTTATAGATTCTAGGCAATGGTGTTTCATTGATGAAAATGGCCAGATTTTGCAAGTGAACTACGCAACATTTGCTTGGGATTAGCAATTGATGGTATCAACCCTTTCACTGAAAAACGTTCCACTTGGAACACTTGGCCTATAACACTTCTAAATTATAACTTTCCCCCATGGCTAACCACAAAGAAACATTTTTTAATGTTGTTTTTTATTATACTTGATGAGGAATCAATGACTGGTGACAACATGGACATGCATTTACAACTTTTTTTTGGAAGAACTCCAATTGTTGTGGCATGAAGGCGTGTGGATGTGTGATGTTGCCAACAATGGAACTTCTCACTTCACATTAAAAGCAATCTTAATGTGGTGCATTCATGATTTCCTTGTTTTTGGAATTATGGCAGGTTGTGTGACAAAAGGTTATCATGCATACCCAATTTGTGGTCCCCAAACTTCATTTCATCGATCCAATGTTTTGTCCAAACATGTGTATTGTAATCAACATCAACGATGTTTGCCCCTAGACCATGGTTTCTGGGATAATTCAATTACATTTGATGTCATTTGTGAAACACAATCAACACCACCAAGAGTAGAAATGGATGATATTGTTCAATGGGGGAATATGAGAAAACATTTTTTGCAACAAGGAAGGCACCCTTGATCTAGTGACCTAGCTAAGATGTATGGCATCAAACATGTACTTTCATTTTTTGAGCTAGAATATTGGAAGGTGTGAAACCCAACTTTGTTACCTCAAGATACTTAGTGTGAAATTACATATCTATGTTCATACTTTCCTTGTGATATCCCCCCCACATAGTATTTCCTTTGTAAAACAAGTATTTTTAGTTGGATCTTGAGCCATGTTAACCTTGTGAAATTCTCTAACTGCAATTTATAAACCTCATTGTAATGTCCTTGAAATTCAAATTTACAAATTGTTATCAGTCTATTTTGTTTTGAAAATAGGGGTCTTTTGTACACTTAATTGATAATCACCTATTTTGTTACATATCTACCTACATATAGGTCTTAGTTATTAAAAAATGGGGTACTAAGATGAAATTATATATTACTATATTTGAAGTTCATCCGCATCTAAATCATAACAAGTGCATCAATGTATGATATGCCAATGAGTGTTAATTGACTCTAGCCATTGAAGTGTACATGCTTGCTATTCAAAATTAAGTGAAAACTAGTGGCATAATGTTAAATATACTATAGAACATCATGACGAAATGTATTTACATGATACTAATTTTGAAGTAAATGTTGAATTGATTTGTGTTGGTTTAGGAACTATCAATAAGGTACACCCTTGACGTAATGCACGTGGAACGCAACATAAAATGTGTTCAAACATTTGTTGGGTGAGAAAGACACCTTGGGAACTAGAAGGGATATGGAGGAGGTTCATGTCCGTCCATGGTTGTGGTTGCAAAGAAAAGGTTCAAATTTTGTAAAACCCATGGCCCCATATTTTTTAATAGCAATGAAACTCGTGAGCTTTTGGAGCTCGTGTCTTCTACTAAAGCTCCTACTAGGTATGTTACAATGTTTAAAAAACATGTTGCAAGGCAAAGATTAATTGCTATGAAAAGTCATGATCATCATGTCATGATACAACAAATTTTATTTGCATATGTAAGAAATATTTTACTACCTGGTGTATGTCAAGGCATTATAAGAATAAGCAAATGTTTTCAAAAAATATGTATGAAAGTTGTGAATCCAAATGACATCCTTTCTTTGAAGGTGTATGTTGCGGAAACATTATCCATGCTTGAAATGTGGTTTCTTCTTGGATTTTTTATATTATGATTCATTTACTCATTCACTTAGTGGAGAATTTGGATGTATGTGGACTAGTAGGGGCAAGGTGGTGTTACCCCATTGAAAGGTTTATGGTTATTTTGAAACATGATATGTGCAATAAAGCTAAACTAGAAGAGTGCACGGTTATGGGATATATGTATGATGAAGCCTTTGGATTTTGCATTATACAAACACACAAAGAGAAGGATGTGATATCCATAAGAAGAGTTAGCAGATGTAGGTGAAGTTTTTCAAGGCAGGGCAAGAACAAAAACATTGAACAATCAAAAATTGCATGTGATTCATGAATATGTGCTCATGAATTCAATGGCATCTCAAGCATTAATTCGATAAGTTATAACATCTTCATGTTACTGGACTTATTAGACTATCATGTATGATGATGGGGAATAATGGGATGTAGTTGAGCATGAAACTTAAGAACTTGGAAGAAACATAAGCTCCAAATCCTTTGGCTGGCCATCTTGAGCTTCCACTAAACTAGATTTACTCCTTTCTTGTGTGAAACATCTTTTTCAATACAAGTAGTTGGACTCCCAAAATTAATATGTGATGGTATTGTAGGGTTGTCAATTATTCCATACAGAAGGACTACACAATCTACAAAAATTTACTATTTAAAGTCCAAAATGGTTTATTATTTGGTGTTCAATGTAGGGGAGTCTTTGTGTGATGCCATAGCAATGAAATTAGGAGCTAGGTGGCTTCACAAGCACCCTTTTAGTTACGCATATCCACCTTTTGGGGACCCAACTTTTGAGAGCTCAAAAGTCAACAACTCTTAGATTCCTCAATGATCTTTTCTAATTAGGTGCATTTGGAAACATCTAGACCCTAATAGATTTATGACTTGTAAAATGGTAAGATCTTGTTTCTTGTTCTGTCCCTTTGCATTTCTTATGTACTTATATTTTGTCTTCATTTATTTTGTCCTTTTTTAACTTGCTATTGTATGTGTTACACATATACTTTTAATCATTGGTGACATCTTTTTTTCTTATTAACATTTAATTATAAGAATTGTATTGTTTCGAGCAAATCTTGGTTCTTGGGTGGCAAATCCTATGAATTCTCCCAAAAATGTCTACATATTTGGCAAATTTGCAACTTATGGACAAATTTGATATCACCTAGCAAGATATAGGCAATCAAACTCAACTGTTAGAACATTGATGTTAAAATTTGAACAACATCAACTGATAAGCAAATCAGTGTTTCCACCCAAAGTTATGAAATTTTCTATGCTTAATATTAAACATGATTTTGGCATAAAACTGAGAATGAACATTTTGTAAGTGTTAAGCAAATATCCTTATCTAAGTCACCCAAGTTTGCAAAATCTTCCATGGAAGGTGCCAACCATGAATTTGGCCCATGATCAAATAATAACATCTTGTGGTAATCACAATATTGTGATTATTTAGAAAAACATTTGTGGAAGATTATACATTACAGAAGCACATTATAAAGGCGCTTGAAATTAACTTGAGGTTCAAACAATCTTAGTTTTCCACCTAAAGCAAAACTAATGCACCCCCAAACTCTTTGTAAAATTCAAATGTGAGTCCAAAGTTGAAAACAACGAAAGAAGGAGTGGGGATATGCTCCTTAGCTTCGGGGGTAGAAGGGCATGTTGGAGCTTTGGGATGGGAATTAAAACAAATGACAAGCGGGTCAATTATTCGCATGGATTTGCACAAACCAAACAACAAGTTGGTTAATGCATAGTTGGAGCGCTTTTGGTGCATGGACGAGCCACGGGCACACATGGACTCATAAGATTCACCACGGCATGGACTTGGGGGAAGCCATCACCTTCCCCCTTATAATATTCTTTGTGATTAATCACAAGGGCTACATCCAAATGTCATTTTTTCTCAGGACTCCAAAGTTGGAAGTCTCGAAATTCCCCAAATTGGTATTTTTATGACTTTGGAGGCCCATAACTTTTTGTGAAATCATTTGATTGAAATGAGATTTGAAGCAAAGTTGTAGCCTTCGTTGAGAGCTTTTCAACAATATGTGGCATGCCACCTGCACGTAAGTACATCAGGGAGCACTGAAAATTGGCACTTTGACTCCTGACCCTTCTTTTAGTCATAACTTGTGTTTTAAGTACTCAAATGGGACATGAGAACCCATTTTACACATTTAAGTTCTAAGAGATTTCTAATGGTATAAGAAAATCTTCAGTCCAATGAGTTTTGACCCATGTAATCGTTTTTTGAAAATTTGGGGATTCATTGGGACTCCAATTCCCAAAGTGGGAGCCCACTTAGGAGTGTGTGGGTTCATTCCTTCACACCCTCCTACACTCCTCGGAGCATGAAATGTGATTATTGGGTTTCACTTTTAGCTCGCATTTTTGCAAATCCTTGCCTTGATCGCGAGCCCAAAACTAGGGTTGTGACACAATCCATGAGTTTTGAGTTCAAAAGTCCATGGCTTTTACAATTTAAAGAAATTTATAAAATGATTTTGTGCATCATGTAAATATTCAAATTAAGATCTTTAAACCAAGTTCATTTTAATAAATTTTAAGACCTATAAAGTGACATGGGCATTATAATGGCAACCACAAGGCATAATTGGCTTGCGTGACACCCAAATTGGTCCACCCATTTGTGCATGCAGCCTTCACATATCAAAATGTGCTTCTAATGCCAACATTTCATACTCCTCCAAGTGTAATGCAACACAATGGTGTTTATTTTGTTGCATAATGGATTTGCAAGTTTTACTTTTGCCTTTCAAATTGCCAAAAACTTGTAATGGGCATCATAGTAAATTAGTTGCTACCCAATCCCTAAACTAAAACCACCTTACAAACAAATGTAAATAAGCTACAATAGTAAATGGATGTAACTATTGGAATATTGTTGTAGAATTTTCAAAGTTATAGTTCTACATCATAACATCACAAAATTCACATAACATTATTTTTTTTGTATTTTCATATTATCTTGTTACATAATTTTTTTTTGTTTTCTTATTTTTCTTGTGCCTAACATTTCATTGACAAGGGGATAGAACTTTGACATTGCATTAAAACAAAAACATTAAGCATGAAAAACCCCCACAATTGCATACATGCACAAAAAATAGGAAATGCAGCATGAAATTGTATATCCCCAAGGCCATTTTAAACCCTACACACAATTATATTTTTTTACACCATGTTCACCAACAAATTCATGGACAACAAAAAAGAAAGGAAGAAAGGATTTACCCTTTCTACCCATCTTACTATTGTTGTTTTCACAATGATGATGTATTTTTGTTGACCCAACAAACGAATCAGGTATGGGTCTTCTTGTGCAATGATGGGTAATATTTCTTGTAACACATATCTTTGCTCCCCTTCTTCTTTTGCATTCTTCACGATGTAGGTGGGTTTTTTGATTCTATTACATTGGAATGAAGGATGTTCACAATAAAACATGTTACTAGGTTGAAACTTTGTCAAATCTATAGCAATTGCACTAGGGGTTGGATTGTTTTGTTTGGTTGGAGTTGCAAGCACAAATGTTATGTTCTCCTTAATAGGTGCCGGATCCATGATTGTAGACAAACTTTAAAGGCAGAGAAAAATTATACAAAGCAAAACTAAAAAAGGTCACCTCACCACTTAATGCAACACAACTTCCTTATGCACAAAACCTCTCAAACTTGTGTACCAACAACAATTAGTGTTAAAAGTAATTAGTGACAATACACAAGAACATGAGAATCCTAAAACCCTAATCCTACTCCTTCACATTGCTTGCAAGAAGACCCTTATCCAACTATGTTTTTGTAATCTTCTTTTGCCTATTTTTTGGAAAAAAATTGGAAGATAGTTGTATGTCCTTCCCTCATTGTTTGAAGATTTATTATAATGAAACGTAGGCAACAGAACAAATAAAATCACAGTTGACAATGACAAAGTTCTAGGGTCGTTGACGATGCTTAAGATATTCTAGATATAATGATAACAGGAGCCCACGTGTGTGACATGGAATTCCCGGTGGTGGGGCATTGTGACCCAAAGCAGGTGCCACATAGAGCTTGATGGCGGGGTAGATAATATCTCGCCATACAATGTGCCCTGTGCCCACCCTCGCTTTTCAAGCATAATGCATTTGTTGTTATTAAAATAGTAATAAAGGCTCCACATTTTCTGGGTTGAAAGTAACTCTTGCTTGACATGAAAGAGTACATAAATTTTGAATAGGCTGCATGTTAAGGTTCCATATTACATCAGTGGAAGAGTTCAGAATACTTTAATAGGCGAGGAATATGTTGACTCCTGAGGAACCACTCTCCTTCCTAGCTTTTAGACTCAGTTTTCATACCTGGATTTTGTGAACATTTTTGCCATTGATTCCTCCACAATGACCGTTGATGGAACTTTGTAGCTCAACTGGGTTGAAGCATTCTTCATCAGCAAGACAATTGGTTTCATGGTTCACACTGGTCAACCCCAGTTTAGTGTTTTTCTTTTCAATCTTGTAGTGTAGGAACAGTGGATAGCCTCCCAGACAGATTTTGACTTAATTGGCAACAGTTTTGTACAGGAACATCAAAAGTGTAGCCAGTAGACAGACCTGTGGTGGTACTTCCTCCCCCCCTCTCCCCAAAAGGGCCAAATTTGGTGACTTACTTTTCAAATTGGGAAAGGGAATTTTTGGCAAAAAATTGAGTTACTGTTGCGTTTTGACATTTTCTTATCAAATTTTTAAAAAAAGAGACTGTTGCACACTAATGAAATGTATGTTTGGGGAACTGAGTTGCCTGCAATTGAACCAGCAAATAATACATTGATACCTTCTCGAGTGAGGCCTCTTATTGAAGGACCTCCACCGGTGCACCTTACCCCAGTTTTGGATGAAGTATCAGCATTCCGTGGCACATTTGGGATTGTAAATTGGGTTTTGCTTGGTAAATGGTTACAGGATTCAGTTATTGAAAGAGCCACTGGACACGGAAAAGACTGCTCTTGAGTGGTCCAGGTTGTCTAGTAACGTAATTGACCTAATTCTAAGTCATCCTCTTCTGGAATCATATAACTATCAAAAGCTAAAATGTTTCTCATCATATAGGCTCCCGTTCAGTGTTTTCTGAGTTTTTTTTAGAGAAATGTTATTGTGGCCACAATGGTCGAGCAACATTGAAATATCGGCAATTGATTGGTTTTAAAATTAACAATTGAATGGCTACAGTAGTCAAATTAATTAAAGTTTTTAAGGTACATTTCTAAACTTTCTTCTACCATCAGCTGGCTGTACTTGTAAAATTAATGTAAATGCAGGTGACAAAATGCATCACAAACATATGGTGTTACAACTGAAAATTTGAATGAAATGTCTGGTCATAGAGGTAGCTGCTACTGTAGATGAATGAGGTCCAATTCGCTAATGGAGGAACTAAATATTAATGGTTTACTACTAATATCAAATAAGTCAGCAACTCGAGCGCACACTGACACACCCTTGTGAAATCAACTTCTATTAGTGCCTTTCCAACATCCTTGTTTCACCTAACTTCACAATCCAGACTCCCAAGATGTTGGTGAAGAAAATTTAATCTTGCAATTAAATTGCAGCAACCTAGCTGTGTGATACTGGCCACCCTCAAATAAAAGCCTGGATATGGACTACATGTAGGCCACAATAGTGGGCTTGCCAATGTGGGTTTACATAATTCTTGTGTACAATTACTTTTTGGCTCCTCCATCAGATTAGAAGACTATTTTTAGGTATTTGTTTAAACATTTTTTTTTCAATATCACCTTTGAGGAAAGAGAAGGGGTCAAAATTATAGTGCTAACTGACTAAATTTCCTCAGTAAAAAAAAATGTTTGGTCTCCTTTTAGGCTTTTGCATGTTTATGGGTGAGAAATGGGTATTCAAAAACATTAATACATTGTGATAGATGTGATAAATATTGTTTGAGGCCCAAATCGTGTGCACTGTAGAGCTGCTCATAGAGGCTAGTTCAAACGTGGGAAATGTGAACTTATAGAGACTATTATTCAGTGAAGGTAAGGTATTTACAATGTTTGTAAGCACCCCCTTCGTTTCTAAGTACCATAATACTTAGCGAAATTTCTAAGGTCTTTTATCATGGTACCAGTTTAGATGCTGGTTTAACCCAAGGCTTCAGTTGCCCACTAATTGACTGGTTCGACAAAGCATAAGTGCCAGGTTCCATAAATCACTTTTTCTTTTGCGCGAAAAATCACCAAAAGGCGAGACTGACTTTTTTTTTTTGGCGAAAATCCTTTTTTTTTAAAAACAAGTCGCCGAATTTTGACCCATTTAAATTTTTTTTAGGAGAGTGTTACTACACGTCTATGTACAGGACAATAACCTAAAACGTGCCGGAAATAGACTTCACATACTTAAGAAAGCGAGACGTCAGGCCCAGAAAGGGCGCCAGACGGTGCTCGATACACTTCGCATACTTAAGAAAGTGAGACGTCAGACCCAGAAAGGGCGCCAGGCAGTGCTCGATGGAGGATAGATAGCGTTTCGCCTTAAGAAAAGGTTGTACTGTTTGTTGTCTATCGCATTCTTGCTGTGCTCTAGTTGTGCTTAGCTACTTGTAGTTGAGACTCGCAACTGCTGTGTCTGTGCAAGTGCTTCCCCAAGTGCTTCACAAACCATCAGCAGATTCCTCTCGGAAGTTCCATGCACTGTTCAGGTACACTGTCTTGCTGCTGGCCAGCACAAGAAAGAAAACAGAATGTGTTGCTCTTTTTGCCACTTCATTTGTGCTTCATGTGAATTTGAAGTTTTCGCCAAGTTTTGTGAAGCTATCACAATTTGAAAAGCTAGAAGTAAAGTGTGCACTTGGTATCAGCAGGTTGTACATGTACGAGCTCAACTGCAGAGGAGTGACGGAGTTTCTACTGTTGCATATTGCCTCTTGAATGCAGAGCACGGATCCTTAAGGGTCGGGTTTAAGGATCGTCCGTGTGCACATGCGGTAATTTTTCCCACACATGAAGCTGCATGCGTCTATCTGCTATTTCAAGTGTGCACACATGCCAGCAATAAACATATGTCACACATGTTCCCCATTTACTCAAATTTGTTGCCTCCACTGTTATGCACATGTTCAACTAGATCTGCTGTATTTAGTCTCCACCGCAATGCTCTGAACTGATTCTAATGAACTGTCCTGATGCTCCCCGGAGGACTAGTTTGAGGGAAACGGATAAGATTCAAAGAAACTTCATTTGCTCAAGTATGCTAAAAACTTATATAGGATGACTCAACTAGTTCTAGCTGGTATCTGAAAATCTTTTTAATTTTTTTTGCAGAGTGTTGTCTATCTTACGATGGGAGACGAATCTCGTGGAGTTGGAGGCGCTGAGTTCGTGAGCAATTGGCCTTAAGGCTTATGAAACTTGTCGGACTTCAAGAAGGCTCTGGGTAAGTCATGATCCTGCTAGTACCAAGGGGTATAATATTGCCCTGCAGTTTGCTGCTGATCATGTGCAGTGGAAGCTTCTTACAGATATATCGATGAAACAAATATTGTCTTTTCTGATTCGGCTATTTATTAGTTTCCGTAACTGGTTACCAACCTGAGCTAAGATGTATATATAATATCTCCACACAATCAATTCTTGCACAGTGTGGTGGATTTCTTAATGTTTTTTTTGAACTAGGATTTCCATGCAAATGAGATCATGTTCACAAAATCTCCACATCTAGACCAGTGTTTTCTGGTTCTTGATTTCAAAACGAACCTTTGATCCCAGATCTAAAACTTTTTTTAGTTTTCCATGGAGCCTTAATCCAGTCTTGAGACTAATCTTTGACTTTCTAAACCTTCAATTGTGATCTTTTCTTAGATAATTGGAGCTAGGCCCCTTTTAAGATTAGGTCCCGTTCCATCTTTGATACACACAACTAAACATTTTTTTTTGGTGTGTAATATTAGTTTGTTCAACAAATTCACGCAATATGAAATAAAAATGATGTAATATTGATTTTATATAACCAATTAAAGGTAACTACTTGCCTAAAACGTAGAACTAGGATTTCATTTTATTATTTTTAAAACGTTTTACTTACCTATCTACCTAGAGGACCTGAACTTGCTTAAAATAGGGATATCACCCTTGTTCAAATTTTAATTCAATTTTAAAGGAGGCAAATCGCCCAGTGTGATTCCAATTTCATGGTTTACAAAACGCTAAGCCTAGATAGTTTGGATATCTTAAAACTTGGCATAAAACTTGGACGTAAACATGTTTAGTACCCTGAACCTGCCAAGACTGGTCTAGACTCCACAATAGAACGAACATACCAACCTTTCTAGATTGGCAATGTGATCATGAGATATTATTCAATGCATTTCATGCCTTATGCACAATCTGATAATTTGAATATGTTTCATTGATCACAACAATATTGTATGAAATATTGCTACATGAATTTTTAGGAACTTTTGAAGCATTTTCAACCTATAACGATATTATCAGATCCATTCTAGGACATTGAGCTAGAAACCTTCAGGCATAGCTGGTGGTGATCAAGCAATCACATCAGGTATGGCAGTGCGAACTTTGATCCTAGGTTACTAGCCAAGTTGTGATATGTATCTGGAAAAAATTAGATAAGGAGCTTGTGTTTGCTTTTGCCAAACAAAGGGGCAACCTTGAATTTGTGAATTTTCATTAATTGCAAAAAAACAGAGTTTGATTCAAAAATGAAATGATTTTGAAACTCATTTGAGCAAATACTTAGTACACTTTTTTTTTTCTTTTTAAATGTTGAGCCTTGTGAGTTGCAGACGCTCTTGTAGCAGAGTCACTTCCAGAGTCCCTCAAGTTTTTAGACAAATTCAAACATTAATTCTCTAGATTGGTTTTTATTTGAACTTGAATTGATTTTCTTTTGAAGCAAATTGAATCATTATGAATCGTTTTTGAGACTATGTTTCAAGATAGTCCTTACAACTCTACAAGTACAATTAAATTGCAACTAAGAGTGATGCTCTGAGTAGCCAATAGATCTTTACAAGTAGTCTGAATGCTCATAACACAATAAAAGTTGAGATTGTCTGGAATCTCTCCATTGTGAAATGTTTGTGATCACCAAACGTTTTTCATCTGTCATCAATCTCAAGACTCAGCTCCAGGATGTCCATTTTCCAACTTGTTTAAATTATCGGTTTAGAGATGTAAGGGCTGTCAGTTTGATGGGTGTCACTTGTACTAAATTGAGCCAAGTTTAAACTTTAAAGGCTAACAATCAAAGACCTAGTGTTTGCATATTATTATTTGGTGTCACTGCTTATAAGTTGCATCATTAAATTATAAGCAGTGACATCATTCTTTTGTTGTGAAAAATTTGAACACAAAATTGTTCTAACCAAGTTCTAGCATACTAAATATCAAGGAAACAATATTATGTGCTGCAGAATAACAAAGACACGAGGACCAGTCTCAAAGCAAGAGAAGGTTGTGCTGATATTGTGATCTAGAGAAACCAGAGGTGATCATCAACCTGAAGCATATTCAGGTGAACGCTAACAAATTCAACAGCTTGAACTTGAGTTCAGCTTTGACAAGTGCGATGGAGGCACCACCTTTAAAGGGCGAAACAGGATCATTGGAGGCACTGACAGCAAAGGGCGTTCCTCGAGATTTGACTCCCGAATTTGATATTGACTTATTGGATGCAGCCATGGTTGGCCCCCCTGAAAAATTCCTCAAGTTATGGGCTGGTGTTAACCTCAATTCTCAGGCTGTCTGGTCTTCAGAGTCTTCAAAGGAATTGAAGCAAAAGTACACAGTGGATCATCCTAATCAAACTAAAGAGATGCAAGATGTGATAGTCGGGAGGGCTTTACCTGCTGTTCAGAAGGGTAGAACAGCATTGCATTTGGCAGCCTCCAATGGGCAGGATGAGATTGTGAGCTACATATGTGCGGTGCCAGGAATAAATGTGAATGTGCAGGACCAGTTTGGTTTCACACCTTTGCACTTGGCTGCCCATTCACCTGATCATGACGATCAAAGAGTATGTGTGATCAAAGAGTTGTTGAATGTAAAAAATATTAACCCCAATTCGGTGATGGACGGCAGATTTCTTGATGCAGCCGACTTCCAAGGCTCAAGAATCACGGCCTTACACTTGGCTGTAAGGGGCAAATTTACAGAAGCTGTGGATTTGCTTTTAGCTTGGCGTCCAAAGCAGGGGGACGAAGCAATAATTGATGTGGGAGTTCGATGGCCTTGGGGATTCACACCTCTTCACCTTGCAATACGTGGGATGGATGTACCGATTATGGAAGCATTGATCAGATTTATCGACGCCAACTGGCCCGAAGCTATAAACCTTACTGACTGTAAGCACCGGACGCCACTCCACATCGCAGTCATGGATTCCAACCGTACTGCATTGCAAATATTATTACGACAGAAAGTTCCTATCATGGCCGATGAAAAAGACATCGATAGAAACACACCCTTTTCCATTGCGAACGACAAACGTGATTACGTGATGGTGGTTTTATTGCAATCATATTTTGAGCGCACCTGCAATAAAAGCAAGGCATATGCCAACACTGCCAATGCAATTTTGGTGGGTGCTGCACTTCTTGCAACAGTGACATTTACAGCATGGTTAACGTTACCCGCTGTTGGCGACTCCCAACTATTTTGGGTGTTCAACAGCTTGTGTTTTTACTTTGCCATATCCACGTTTCTTGTTGCAGCAACTGCTTCCATGCCGACTAAAGGGCCCCCACTTGCTCTAGCCGAAACTGCGGTTGTTGCAGCTTCCTTTTGTTTGGCATTTTCCATTGCATTTGCCGTGTGTGCTTTTGCAACTATAGGCTTCGCTCTTATACCCCAAAATATCAAATATCGACGGGATGTCATAAGCACTACCGCATTTGGAGGACTTGTCTGTTTGGCATTCTTAATTGACTTTTTACGGAAGCTTTTGTGTTTCTACAGTCGATTTTTCTTCTATATAGAATTCATGTTCAACGGATGGTGTGGTAAAGTAATTGATTATATTAAGGAGCCGCTGATGGACACAAAGCTTGTTAAGAACGCTCGTCATTGGCTTAATGATCGTTACGCATGTGATTCTTTGATAGACACTTGATAGGCTTTTTAGTGCATGTGAACCCGACTGCATTTTGCAAGAAGATTAGTTCTTCAAAACAATGCCTTCTAAACCAGCGATAGTTCAAATAGGAAATGCTCCCATGTCAAGTTATCAAAAGAGGAACCGTCATCAAGATTGGTGAACAATCCTAGAAATCACTTGGACCATAAACCTTAACCCAGTCTAGTTTGTACCCTTAGCTAATGTCCCTTCACAGATGTAAATAGGACCACGTATATTTCTTACATTGAGTGTGTGTATCCTGTGCGTACTTGGTATCATGTACTGGATACATAAGGAAAACATGATTGGGATGTACATCATGTGTAACTCATAGATTAATTTATGTAAACTTAATTTGTATGTAAGTTCATGTATGCATTTATATACTCTTCTTCTTCTTCTCTCACATACATTGTTTCCATGAGTTCCTTCACATGTTCATTCACAGGTTTAGTATTGGTTCTGTGTTTGGTAACATCTCCAGAACATGCTTTGCAAATCCCTACCTGATATTATCCTCAAGGAATGGACAATCATTAATCACGAATCTCCATTCAATTAATGAAATCAATGTACATGTACATGACTTATTGTTCTGGAATCGTGTTTACAAATTGAATTTTTGATTCACGTGTTGGTCTACTATTGTGATTGCTCTTCACGTATGTCAAACTAGGAAATTTAACATAGCTTAGTTTCTAGATAACAATGAATTGTAAAAGGTTACAAATTTAAGAGTACACTCACAACTAAACCATCACAAAACTTCTATTATAATAAATGGGTATATGGTTTTTAACTAATTCTTTTTTCTTTGACATTGTTCAAATTTTTCATGTGGTACAATTTAGGATGGTAGTATCGTAATATATGAACAATTGGGTAAGTATAATTTTTTTAAAAATTCAATTAACATGTGCCATTTAGGATATAATAGTATAAATTAGATGGATGAAAACATGCTATGAAATCATTTTGGGCACTTTCATGACATGTATGTAAATTATATTTTTACAAAACATATTGCATTTAATTTTGGGTTTCACGTTTCGTGTTTGGGCTTCATATTTTAATTTTCATAAAGTTAATGATACCTAATATTATTTGAAAATAAATAAATTATAAAAGCTTAAATTCAAGGAATATTGAATATATTTACGGTATATACAATATAATAAGATCTAAATTTGTTTTTGGACTGGTTTGGGTTTAAATTAGTTAATCAAAAAATGTCTGAAATGAAAATTTAAAAAATTATCCACTTCACATATCTTGTCATCTTCCATTTAAAAATGATAGTTTATCAAAATGTTAATTTATCACATACTTATAGCCATAATTTTCAAAAATACTCATTTGTAATATGATAATTATCAAACTTTTCACATGGTTCACAAATTTATTCCAATCATATGGAATCACAATGTTTAATAAATATTACAAATTTCATAAAAACTAAAAATCATTTCAATCATTCTTGGAATATATTTGTATTTTTTAATATACAATGACATACATTTTTTAATCACAAATATATTTTGAAATTTGACAATATAAGTTGAAAAAATAAATTTCTTTGTGATTGAATTCTTTGTATTATAATTTATCATATTATGCAAAAATTTGAAAAAATATGTTCCAATATTATATTGATTGAATTTCAAACATGGATACCTCTGAAAAACAGTACAATGTATAAAAATTTTCATCCCCCATATTGTGTTTTCACCCACAGTAATAAAGATTGACAAGTGATAATCCAATGCAAATTCTCGCTTGCCTTTTTGTAATGGTCTCACTTCGCTTGTTCCAATTTCATGTGTCTAGTATTTAATGAACAATATGAATGAGATGAACTTTGTGTTTTATGTAGCTTAGAATTAAATGATTGGTGGCAAATCTGATTTGAAATTGTGCCTATAATTTGAAAATGTGAATTCACACCTAGAATTACAAATCTTGTTCTATTTCATTTTTGGTGCAAAAACTTACCAACAATATTTACAATGTAACTTAATAAGATAATTGTTTTCTGTGTTTTATAATTCCTCCTATAGCCTCTTGAACATAACCACTTAGTGAGTTGGCTGGACTGAGTGTGGGGGAGCAACATTGGGTGTCTTTGACGATGTATTGTGATGGTGTCCTAGGTTTTGAAGGGGTAATCAAGGATGCTTAGTACATCTCTTTTTGGGGAAAAAAACTCATTAACTTTTCCTGGGAAGAAAATGAAACTTGGGTAGAAGACATTTATAGCTCAGCAGTATTGAAACTTAAACTAGAAGATTATATCACCTAGCTGGTGAGGCATAATCCAGCTTAATTTGTGAGGATTTTCATTCATGATTAATGGTATGCAAATTTTTGTTGAATCCTTGAAATGGCAAAAAAATGTGCTCAACATTGCAAACCCTAGACAGTAAATATTGTAGAATGAATTGATAATTTAGATCACGATTAGCTACTACTTGTCATCAGCTAGCTACAAGAATAAAAAACTAGAATCTTGAGAAAGAAAATATCAGTAGTAGAGGAGCACATGAAGAGCTGCAAGGATGAGGAAGGATGAGGTTATATTAGAATTCCAGAAGTATAAGTTCGAAAAAGAGAGGGAGCAGCATCAGCACTCATGGGACTAGGGGCGGACTTGGTGGACCCAGGGGTAGTGGTACCCCTTGATGATCCTAGTGGGGCTGGACCTAGCAATGGTGCCAATTGAAAACAAGGACCCAGAGAGGGTTTATTTTCAACTCGCACTGCCATTCACACGCACACCTTGCAATTCAAGGGAGTTCTAGCAAACTTCAGTCCTATAGCTACGGTTTTAACCAGCGTTCATGGAGGTTATTAGCTAAGATCAAACTACATTTTTGCCTTCCAAGTACATCATCGACAACATCCTTTTGACACATGAAACTATTGATTGGGCCACATGCTCCAACCAGTTGTTAGTCCTACTTAAGTTGGACTTTGACAAAGCTTACGACAAAGTAAGTTGGGAATTATTATTCTTAATTTTCGAGAAAATGGGTATGTCACAGGAGTTTATTGAGATGGTGAAGATGCTAGTCCAAGATGTAGAGGCAGTCATCTGTGTCAATGGGTGCATCACAAAAACTTTTACAATTGAGAGAGGTGTGAGGTAGGGTTGCCCACTGGCTCCCCACCTGTTCATCCTTGTAGGGGAGGTCCTCAATTACATGATGAAAAGGGCTGAGCACCGAGGGGATGTAAGAGGCATTGATCTACAAAGGGGAACAATACAACAAGTTGTTTCATAATATGCTGATAATACAACACTTTCAGCTAATGGGTGAAGAAGAAAACCTCTGGAATGTGATTAGTTATTCTTATGCATCAGTGGCTTGGAGATGAACTGGGAGAAATCAACTGCCTTCTGGTGCCATAAGAAGAGATATAAGAGACTCAATTAAACTGAAGCATTTGATTGGAGATCAGCAAATGATGGCAATCTCTTTAAGCTATTAGGAGCCCCATTTGGGCTGAATCTAGAAGTCAAGGTGGATGGATTTCTAGTGGAGAAATTTTGTAGGAACCTGAAACATTGGAGCACAATACATTTGCCATTGGCTGGCAAAGTGATAATTGCCAATTCTGTGCTAGCATCATCACTTTGGTTTTTCCTTGACTAGCTATATGGGGTGGCACTGAGAGAGCAGTAGCCAAATTTCCTATGGGCTATTTAGGAATTTCGTATGGGCTGGAGGGGGAGCATCACATTATTACCAAGGTGAACTGGTCTGATTGCACAAGCTCAACACAAAAATCTAAGAGGACCAGGTCTATTAGACCCAGAAGGAGCGCTAGTAGCATTGTTCTGCAAATGGGTTTTGGTTGGAGCCTAGGGACTCTAACTTTAAACTTTTCCTGCATTTTAAACTGGAATGTTGTAAACCTTCTCCCCACATTAGTTAGGCCCCAGATCTAAATTGGTGCATTGTCAAAGACCATGTCTCCTTGTTTGGGTCAAAGGTATGGGAGAAGGTAATGAAAGCTTGGAAAATCATGTAGTTCAATTCACCTCAATTAGCAAAGTCCATCAAACAGGTAAGCCTGATCAGGTTGGGAAAAACATTCAAGGGAGGGTAATATGGGACATACATCATGAGAGCCCAACAAATGTGCAAGGCAGGCCTACGCTGTGTTGGGGACTTGTGAAATTCAAACCTTAGGAGGTTACCTAAGTGGCAGGAGGTGAAAGGGTTGTTTCATATAGAGGAAGGAGAGCGTGTTATATGGTAGAAATGATTTAAAGGCCTCCTTGTGAGATGCATGGAAAAACTTAGGAATTCAACACAAGGGATAGAAAGTGGGGAGTGGCTAGGCATCTTTTGTAATCTTGTGGCAAACCCAAGCCCCAGGTTCTGCACATCTAAAGAATTTCGGCCCTCTGTGGGCTCTAGTCTACAGAAAGGAGTGGAAGTACCTAAAGATCTAGAGGTCTATAGCATCAGGAGCTATTCTAGGTTGATGATCCCTTTGAAGGAAAGGAGAGGGCTTACAGGCACTTCAAGGTGAGTTAGAATTGGGGTTAAAATTGGTGCACAGGGTACAACCTTCAAAATGTCTTATGGTGCACTTGAAAATCTAACCTTTGACCCTGAGCTATGGAACTAAATGGCCAAGGCCAGTTGACAAAATATAATGTTAATTTGGGAAGATAGCTACAGAACTTTTTTAAAACACTTATTTGGAATGCACATGAGAATTGGCAGGATGAACTTCCTCGGAGCTTCCAATTAAAATGGAAGGACGTCTAGATAAAAATGAGAGCCAAAAAAGACTCTAGTTTTATTTGGTCTATGTGGCATAAGGCTCTCCCTGTAAACACATGGAGAGCCAAAGCAAATTAGAACATTAGCTTGACTGAATATTCATCCTGAGACCCCACAACATTCGAGTCTAATGCTGCTCATAGGTTCTAGCTCTGTAGCAAAAAAACTTGGGAGACAACCTTCATTTTCCTGTATGGACTGACACACGACTTGTAGTTGGAAGGCTCTAAGCTTACATTGACTTGGGAGGTTTAGTTAATTATGGACATTATTTTGCATTGTGACTGTGTGGTCCATTTAATAATACTTAAATTAGTGTATATATATAAACAAGGTTGGAAATCCATCCACAAAAAGTACAAGGTATGTCAAAGCAAATGTAAACACACCAAAGGAAAATCAAGACCATCAAAAGAATAGTAATGAAGTGGAAGATGTAATGTTAAAAGGCATCCTTTGCCACAAATCAGTTAATGATAAAGTTGCACTAGTTGGTATGTGTGGAAGAGGTGAAAAATTATGATTAAGTGGGATAGCTCGTTGAAGAATTGTGATGACTTGCACACATTGTAGGACTATGGACACTTGTTGTTTATAATGAGATATAAACATTGAAGGTACCAACGAAGTTTATTAATAGCGAGATATATTAGCATGTACACACGAAGTCAGAAAAGAATCAAAACGAAGATGGAAACAACCAAAGGTTTTTATGGCAAGCAAAATGAAATCATCTCTTGACATTTGTTTTGTGTAGGATCATGTCTTGTCATTAGTGCCAACTATTGTTGGTTTCGTTATCATTGTCGGAACACACTACATCAAATCTGTTTGAGTTGGATTGACAATGACAACATCTGCAAAAATTCAAATATTGTCTTTGATGATAACAATATCCATCACCAGTGACAATATCCACTCATATTCGTGTGTGGCGAGAAAAAAGGTGTGAGAGAAATGACATTGCTTTCAATGGGAACAGATGATATGACTATCTTTAGAAAGGTGATGTGATACCGGCTATTAGACTATGCTAGATTAGAATGGTAGCATATTTTACAACTAACTGAGAAACATCCCAAGGATGAAATCAAATTACTTGCTTTTGATAAAGTATGGGGTCTGCTCCATGCTATTTGTGCATGTGATGACAAATAGATAAGATGGTGCTACCAACAGTCAGTCAGTTCTAGCTTGATGCGGTAATGTTTCTTTTAGTTGGCTAGGCTTAAGTGTTTGCCCTGGCTTGTCCTTTCTCCCTGTACAGGTTCATTTTTGCAATGGATTCTTCTGTTCATGCCAATAATAATAAATATATATATATTCTTTCCATATGTCAGGATTACTGTGAACATAGCCTAAAAAAATATTTTAAAACAAGTTAGCATAATCCTGGAATGAATATGGTTCAAGCCATTTAAGAGGCCTTGCTCAAAAAGGTGAAGTTATGAATTTAAGTAGTGGATCATTTTAGACCCTCGTACAGGTCATGCATATTTTTTTATTACATTTTTTTATTGGGAAATTTTGACTTTGCTTTTCCATGTGATGGGCGCTCGTTTCTCACTTCATTTCTTACCAAAGGAAAAATTATATTTGACCTTTTTTTTTCCTTTCAAATTGCTTTGTGCTGGGTGCAAATAGAAGCCTTGAATCTTGTACTATCCCAGTCAAACTGTTGCAGGGTTTTCATTTTTTTTCATTTATTGGCTGTTGGTATTAGATAAATATAAAACAAAAAGGTTTGTGCTCAGAGCTAAAATCTATGCTAGTGGTTGGAGCAATCTCTATTAAGATTAGTGGACATGGTTCCTAACCTGGTACATGATCACAGAACATGTGTGCAGACCATTTGGAAATGAAAAACTGGATAAACATGTCCATAGTCTTGGCCGACATATAGAACATTCAAAATCCTGCAGTTCCACTTTATGCAGAACCATTAGTAGCGAAAAACATCTGCAAGAAGACAAGTGAAACAAGTGTTGAACAGGAAAAAAATGTGCAAGAAGACAAGTGAAACGAGCCCCAAAAAGAGCTCAATGGGGTGGTAGATAATGTCAAAGCCTTTTGCCTTCATTTGATTAAATTAACTGCCAAATTAGTCGGTAAGTGAAGACATGGAAACATACCCATGGTTGCATGTTCTAAAAAGTAAGTTATGTGAGTGGGGACATTGTGACTTTAACTTTTTTGTCAGGTTTAAAGTAAACCCTGACAATGGATTCAACATTTGGCACCAGAAAAATATTAAATAGGCTATGGGTCTTCAGTTTCTGCAATATAGAAACTAATGCCACATTTAGTTTTATAAAAAAATTCCTGCTTACCTTTTGTAAGTTTAAGATGTAGGTGTAATAATAATAAAAACTATGTTCATAATGAGCATGGCATGTTATATACCCTTTATCCATAACATGCCATTTTATGGGCACTAAAGGTGTCTGGTCATCACTCAATTTTCTTGGGAAAATATTAAATGGGCCACAGGCAGATGAGGTGAAAAAAATGTGGCAATACTTTTGTACCAACCTCACATTAAAAACCCTTGGCTTGTTTAACATTTTTGCTACATTTCTAGTTCAAAAAGCTGATTATGAACTGATAAGGGCCTGTTTCTATGTGCCCCACCCAGGTACTACCCCCAAGCACCAACAGCTTAAGAATAGGTGGAAAAATAGTGACCAACCATAATACCCTTAAATAATCAGATAATAGTAGGGGAGTGAATGATTCCAAATATAAAAATATGGCAATTTTTGTTAAATTTTTTCTTTCCACCACTGGTGATTAAGATCTTAAAAATTTCTCTTCACTTCTGAAATTTCAAATTTCAGGAAAATTTTCGCCAATAGAAAAGGAGTCTGCCTTCAGGTATGCATAAGATCTGAGTCTTTGTAGAGGAATCCAGGATGTGTCACAAAAGATGCATTCAGTTATATATGACAACTAGTGGGTACCCGTGACCTTCGGGCATTGTGAAGTCCCCCAGTTTCTTTAAACTTGGTTCATGTTTTAGTTTTTTTTAGAAACTTTTTTTTTCCTTTTTTTTAAATGTGTTTTTTTTATTATTATTATTTTGTACTTTATTAAAAATAAAGTGTTTCTTTTTCACTTTTATATTTTTGTTTATTTGGATGCAAGTTTGAAGTTTGGAAAAAGAAGATACACCTCATTCTTTTTCAAGTAGGGTTTTTCTTCATTGTTATAAGTTTTTTTTTTAAAAAAATTTTACTCTTTATATGGTTTCTTCATTTTTGTAAATTTTTTTTTAAAAATTACTTTATTGTATTTTCCTTTCCTTGTTTCATTTGTTTCCATTCTTTTTTTATAGTTTTTGCATTTTTATTTTTGTTTTGTTTATGACAAACTCCATGGGTGTACACCTCAGCTTGTATTCTTTCCAGCTCATTTTGTGCTGTGTTCAGCATCTTCTCGGTAGCAACTACTGCATTCCGCTTCAGTGCCATGATTTTGAGAATACCATAATAGTTCATCATAGCAATCACCCATTGCAACAAACCCGCTCCAGCTATAGATATTGTCGTTATATTTTCGAATGACATATTTGGGTCTTTGAAGTATTCCCACAGACCTTTCATCTGGGTGGTGGATGGAATTTTTTATAAAACACAAAAAAGTGAACACCAAAGAAGATGTGTTTTAAGTAGTAATCAAAAGGCAGAAATTTATCCACAAAAAAATAAAATAAAATAAAATAAGATCAAGAGTGTAAAAATTTTTTACAACATTTCAAACATTTTTTATAGCACCTATTTCTCTGTGATGGCATCTTTCTCAAACTCAACCAAACTCTTCAAAAAGCTGTTGTCTGCCATCATCCCCTTTACACCCTTCCAGAACACATCTGGTACTGGCTTAAGAATACAAACACACTTTGTCACCTGGTGGGGGGAAGAAAGAGACATATATCTATGAGCTGTAGGGTTTAGGGTTTAGGGTGTGTGCAAGAAAAATTCTTGACCAATCCTCCAAGTTTGCCACATCAGCTAATCAGTCCATTTTTCATGACTACTTAACTCAAAACAATGAAGAACCTGTGGGTCATTTTAAATATCCTGCTTAAACCTTAGCATGCACCTGCTGTTGATATTCTATTGGTGTCATTTGGGGGGGGAAATTCATGAATTGGTTTACCTTTTGGACATATATGTTGGGCTTTGCAAAGGAGCGGATTTCAGTAATGTCATCCTTCTTCAAACTATTGAGTGCTTCTGCTACTGCTTCAAGAGCTGGGATAGCATCAACCAAAGCAATTTTGGCTTCAGCTTTCTCACGGGTGATCACCTCACTTTGTGCAGACAGATCAATTTGCTTCTCTTGAACTATGGTTTGCTTGCTCACTACAGTTGCTGTGTTTGTGCTGCTAAGAAAAAAACACACCCAAAAACAAAAGTAAGAATGATCAAGTAATAATAAAAATTCAGCAACAATGTACTAATCATGTAAGTTTGCAAAAACACTGATGGTTGTAGGAAGAGGAGAGCACTAATTGCATTTAATTAATTAATTAATTAAGCACATAACCAAAAAAAAAATTTAAAGCATGACACCCATTGCCGGGATTAGTACTTGATAACATCGATAAGCTCATTACATTGTTTTGTCTTGGCATCCACCTCAATTTTGGCTTCTGCCAATGTGATCTGAACCCACCCACAAACAAATATTAGACAGTAATTAAGAACTTAGCTTAATAATTTAGATTAGATCACTATTGGGTTAGCAGCCAAATAAATATAAAAATATAAAAATAAATAATATTACTTGCAATGCCGAAACTTCCACTTTTGCTTGAATAAGTTTTTGCAATCCACCATCGAGTCTCTTAGCTTGCTCAAAATTTTGGATGCGTTTGGTTTTCAAAGATGTCCGGTAAGTCAGGATGTAATCAAGGAAGTTCTTGGGTGTGACATAGTTGGTGCGTTGCGTCTGCTGTGTGAACTTGATGCTCAACTTGCACACTGACATATGCACCATCACAATATGGTCTAAAATGAGGGGCCTCAAATCTTCCTGGATATCCATGTCTGCTAAGAACACTGTGCACACGGATAGAAATGCTTCTTCTGGCCACGGAGTAAACCAATCAATCACACAACTATTCACCTGACAAAAACACAATGAAAATTGCATGTCTTTGAAGTATTTCAAAGCAAAAACTCAAAGTTTGTGAAGTACAAACCATAAATGTTTGTGAATTCCTTGAGCACCATGACAAAGATCTACTAAGCCTCTAGTACTCACCAGGCCTGGAAAGTTGCGACAGCGCGCCCTGAGAGTCTCACCAACTGGAGACATTGCTAGAGTTATGTGGAGGTTGGTCCGGCATCGAAAAATAAAATAACTCCAGCAGTTCTCCTTTGTGTCTACTAACCCAGTTGCCGTCACTGCATTCCTCACCTGCACTGTACAAAAAAATTTCTATGTAATAAAAAAATTCCTAACCCTACAACAACAACATATGCAACATCATGAAGAAGTTCGTTCTTCCAGAGGCTCTGCACAACTGCAACCCATCAATACTGGCACTCTAATTGCCTTAGACTATCCAAAGCTGGCTCGATGATGCTAACTATATAAAACTGCAAACATTTCAACCCCCCCCCCTTTGCAGCAGTTGCTCAAAACTCAAAGTTTTAGTGTATGTAGGAATGAAATGACCAGAAGAGAGAAACACACTCGAAAGGCACACATAGATGTTCATAAGAATAAGACTTGAGTGAGGTTCCGGTGTGGTCATACCGTGGCGGGCTGATGCGCATGTCGATGGTCTCATAGTCAGGGTCAAAGTAGGGCCAACTTCTTGCCTCCATCAGCGCTAAAGCGGTGCTCTTGAAGATAAGAATACCTGGTTCAGTAAATAACACACAACTGAGAAAAGTTTCCACTATCTCCTCTCTCGCTTGTCAGTGCAACGATATGCGCGGTTTTGTCATTAGAAGAACTATGGGGACTTGATGTTGCACAATACCTAGAGGCAAGTATTATTGTTTCCAAAACAAAGTAGAGTGTAGTATTACAACTAGTGAGATCTGCAAACAAGTGAGACAGAGGAACGGAGCTTTTCAGAAAAGAAGTCTTGGAACAATGTGTGAGGAAGAATCGAGGGCTTGCTGTCAAGGACGCAGCCATGTCGATCAAGAACAGCGATTTTCGGCAACAGGATTTTCTCTCTCAGGGCTTTCAGAGTTTTTCTGTTTCGATCTATACACATGTTTCTCAAAAGCACAGAATCTCCAAAAAAAAAGCCAAGAAACATAGAAAAGAAAGAGAAGGAGAAGGAGAAGAAGCAAGTCTACCTGTGGCTCACAAATCCTGCCTTGCACCTTCAAAATAGGCCAACCTGTAAGTGAAGGACCGAGGTAGGTAGAAGGAGCAACTAAAGCACTATTCGTCGTGGTGCAACGAACAGTGCACTCTTGAATAAGAAATTCAGAAGTGATTCCTCCAACACACCACCACCATAACGTTTCTTCGTGCCTCCATTTGGTTTCTGTTGTTGCTGGCCTTCCATCGCTTGCTCTGTAAAATTCCTGTAGACCACACGAAAACAATTTCACAGTGCTAAAACAAACTACGTTAACAGGATCATATGAACATGTGGATAAACTGTTGTCGTCGTCATGAGTTGTCATCCTTCTCCCGTTCCATCATCTTTTTCTTTCGGGACGAATGAATGGAAAGGACGACCACCCAAGGATATTATATAAGTAGACATTTTCATATGAAACAACCAAACATCTGCCAAGTGCAGTACAGTTTGTAGAATGAGATGCATTCTGTTGTTAGCTTCTACCCATCATGCTTCTCATGCACAGCACATGGAATTAACTTCCCATTTGTTTGTTAGGTACCTACCATCGACCCAGGAAAAGTGGATTGGTGACTTTTGTACTGGTACAAAATCATAAGCTTTCTGAATAATATGTCAATGAGTAAATCATAGTATCAAGTCTGAAGTTTGCAAGGAGCCCAAGACATGATGGCTTAGTTATAAGATGCACTTATTGTGTTCTCAACTTGACCATTCACATGTTGTGCAATTTTTTCAAAGACATGTTTTCCTTTCATGGTGAATTTTGTTTTAACCTGATCAATCTGAGTTCCACCTAAGTACAAAGGATTTGTAATGAAATTAGAATGGCTTGAATTCACCAGACTTTGAATTTGTTTTGAGAAATCGTCTGATTTCTACAATAGGTTCTCAGGTAGGTAGGCAAGAATAGAAAAGGACACTAGGCCGATTTTCCTCAGACATTTGATTTATAGCCAATTTTGGGCTAAATCTTTTTCATAAATGTAGCTACAACACAAATTCAAAGAAAAACCACTGTTTGGGATACAAAACTTAGGCCCTTTTTGGGTGCCTCCTAGAATCTCTGCCTTGAACGGCAAAGCCAACAAAAAGTTTGCAACCAATGCTTTGTAACATGCCCTTTTGGGTGACTTTGTCTGGTTCAATGCAAGCCTTGTGCAATGGCCACCATGGCTACATGGGAAGCTTAAACCATGGTGAGTTTGGGTTTGACTTCCCAACTTGTGTCATGGGACTAAACCTTGGGGTTGAGGGAACGTGGTTTGAAGTAAATAAGGCTTGTCTTAGGATGAACTAAAAGTAGGTTCTTGGGGGCAATGTCAAATTGTCCCAAGGTGACACTTGGTGTCATCTTGCAAAACCCTTTTGGGGATAACCATGAGGTTGTCCCGAGGCAACATTGAGTGTTGTTTGGCATTTCCCCTTGAAACAATTTGGTGTTGTCTCAGGATGGCTTTGTGTCGTCTTGAGACATCCATCAAGTCTTGTCTCTTGGGATGCTTCTGACTAACTTGGAGTTGCCCTGGCAGTTGCCTCTTGCGAGCGGTGCAACATTAGACTAAGTCATACCTCATCCTAACTCAACTCTTAGGTAGTGTGTCAAGTCCGGAATAAGCCAGAAGACTTTGGGCTAACCTAGTGTGTTGTTGGATGCATAGGTTGCTAGAAGTCAAGTGTTAGAAGGTGCACTGAGCTTGGGGCCACAAGAGCACAAGGGATGACCAAAAAGGGCACCTCATTTGGTTGTAGTAGGATGTTAGTTGGAGGTCTAATTCCAATTTTTCCAATGAAAACCTATTTATTATCCATGGGCCACATAATTAGACTAGAAACCAAAATACGATGTGAAATTGGGCAACACTATTGCCAGTACATAGTAACACTATTTGATTTAAAATGTGGGCACTGAAATTTGTAAGAATAGGAAAAACTGTTTGTGAAAATGCAAACCAGTTCAGTTGCAATGATTGTTTTACTGGCGAATTTTCACCAAGTTTCAACCTGAAAAATATGATTTCTTCCCTTTCGAAAGTAGTGATTTCTTTTTTTCCAAAATGTTTGGGTCATTTTTGAAAAAAAAGTAAAGAAAATTTTGAAGAAATGTGTTTCTCTTGTGTAAATTCAACTAATTTTTCCATTTTGGGGAAACAATTCACCAATTTTCTTATGAAAAAAAACTGGAGAGAAGACCCTAATATGAAGGATATTCATGGAAAATTTATCCCAAATTCACCAGATTTCAAAAGTTGAAAAATTCCAAAATTACCATTTTTTAATGATAAATTCCACTGGCTAACCAAGTATATAAAGTTTTTCTTAGGTAACTTTCATATCTGGTATATAGCCTGATCTCGACTTTGGCTACATCACAAAATTGGCAATGAAAATTTGGTGAGCTTCATTGATTCAATGCATTTCTCCTTACTTCATTTTTTTTAAAGGTCTATTCTAATTAATTTTTTTGTTTGTCTCATTTTATTTCATTTCAATGAAAGTTCTGGTTTAGTTGAAATTTTATTGTTTTCTTAAATAATATAAGTTGTCATATATGTATACTGGTTCAGCCTCAAATGATGAAACCCTGGCAAGCCAGCTCAAATTCTTTAGCTAGTATAGAAAGAGCTACCTTTAGAAATGGATGATGGCACAAACAAATTGCGCAACCACATCCAACGAATTGTGGCTTAGCTTGACAATGTTGCTTCTTACCCCTTCATTCCCAAGGCAGATGTTTTCTGGATCTATCACATTCAAAATGTAATTTTCGTGTCACCAAATCAATTGAAATTTGTGATACTTAAACACCTTCGATGACACCCATGAAAAGCCTAGACATGTCATACAACATGTCTAGCTATTTGACAAGAAATTCAACTTAATCCTCATGGAACCATGGGATGTCACTCCTTGTATATTTTAGCAAGCACTTGAAATTATGATTATTTTTTGATATGTTAAGAAATAATGAAATATGTTAATTATGTTTTAATAATAAATTACAGACACCCAATTTACATAAATTAAGTATATTATAAATTATTATTTTTTCAATAATTTGAACCCTATATATTTTTATGTGATGTTTGGAACGAAATGGAAATATCCCCCACATCATAGACCATGGTGGAAGCCTTGACAATCCTCCAAAGTAGAAGGGCTAACTAAGGCCAGATGCAATCCCTTCAAACATGCATTCACTACTATTATAATTTGGGTGCTAAAACTCTGGAGGATCACTGAATTCTGACTTCAAGGACATGGAGTATTTTTGCATAGAAAGAGGCTTGCCACCAAAAATTGAAGGTTCATATTGTATTCATCATGCAAGGCCATTAGGTATGCATGATGGCCACTTTGGATACATAAAAAATTTGACCAAAAACCACCAGTATGTACTACATGCTAGTGCACAAGATCCAATGGAGACTCGGTGAAAAAGTAAGTAAAGATAAAAAGTTGTGCAAGAATCTAAAGGTTAATTAATGAAAGCAAGATAAATTTACATTCTGGGTACTGCATTTTGAGTACATTACCTGGAAGACCAGATGTCTAAAAGTTTCTCAGGGTCTAAGATCTGATGTCCCTCCACTCACATCATCTAACTTGTAAGGCAAGTGTGCATTAAAAGATGCATTTCCTTGTAAGGTTGTTATGCACAATGCTTGTCATGCAACATGCAATATTTGAAAGCTTGTTATTTGGCAATAAAAGCTTAATCAATGACTTCAATCAAAGATCAGACAGTATGTACCAGAGGCCAAGTTATTTTGACAATAATATTGATGAACGCAAAGAGTACAAAATTTGACATTTTTCATGTACACATTGCACAAGATGTGGTCTTTGGTGTGTCCGGCCACGACCCCATATCGGGTCTCGTTGAAGCAATGCCAATGTATACCTTTGCCCACCAACAGAGATCAGAGGTCTGAACCAAGTACACCAAGATACTTAGAAGGATCAAGTCAAGGGCACCAACAATGCAAATGTTGTCATGTATCTTGTATCTATTGCTCCCATTAAACTGGTTCAGTCTCACAGTATTTACATGGTAGAGAAGAGCAGCATTTGGAAAGCAAGCAAGGATATTCTCAACAGAAGGATAGTACATCACACCCACTCTGCTGTTGTGGTCTATCTTGTCAATAGTAATTTTCACCCATCATGAGAAATGGGTATTGTAAACTGTTAGGTCCTTCCTTATGTACGAGGTGTGATAATTGTCAACCATACAAAATGTGCTTTAAGATATGTGTATTTTTTAGTGACAAAACTACCAAGTTAACCCCATGTTGTGCTGTTGTTAGAGAGTCCACACTGACTATGAGAGAATATGGATTCCCCTTTAGTAAATGAGGCTTGGTACCAAATCAGGGATGATGTTTCTCATCATTCAAACAAGAACTCCTACCGTTTCGTGAGCCATCTTGAAAAAATCAGCTTATAACTGACCTCAGTGTTGACTAAGCTTAAGGGATCTACAACCTTTACTGATAGATGCACTGGTTGTCAAAAGATTATTCTGGCTACCCACATCCCAAATGAACTACCAGATCTGCTTGAATTTTTTGTGTCTGCCCAAATAATTATTTTGCAAAGCTCTGCCTGATTTGTTTTTTAAATTGTAAAAGATGGGCTAATGCCTGGTCTAAATTAACTAGTCATATTGACAGCTTTGGATTTGCACATGGCCAATAATGGGGCTTGAAGGAGCTCTCTTAACATTCCCCTTATGTACATTTGCACAAAAAATCTGAACTTCAAATGTTTCACCTGTAACCTGTTTTATGCACAAGAACTTTAATCAATTTGGAATATATTCCACTAAATACTTTGACAACTCCATATAAAAGGGCAGCTTCAACACATGTCAGTTGAATAATTAATTAATTTTGAGAATTCCATGCCAAAAAAATTCAATACCCCATGAGATTCTGTATTTCTGTTCAAAAAAAATTGTTCAAAGAAAGAAATCTATAATTGAAAAAATCAATATTTTTACAACTAATGTAATATTTTCCAGAGCAGCTAAGGTAACTATGGCATGCCAATGAGTTCCTTACTACTTAGGGTACAAGATTGTAGAAATCCCTCAAGCTATGTACAAGGTCTGACTACATGTCCAGCAAGCAAAGATGTTCCTTTAAAGAAGAATTCAGTTATATTTTTCTGCATTTTCATGTAAACCAAGGCAGAACTCCATACTGCAGTACATTAGTTAGTACAATGAGATGCAGTCAGGCACCAGAAGGGGAATTAGAGCTTGTAGGTTGGTTACTTGCCCCAGGAAAGCTGGATTTGGCAAGCAGCGTTTTGTTTTTCAATTCTGTGACAATTAGAATTTAGGCAAATCCTTTGAAAAGTGTCAAATGAACAATAGAAAACAAAAAATTTCCCACTTTGTGCAAAAAAGTCACTACTATGGTGGACCTATAAAGAGGTTGCATGACGACTATCACAAAGACTGATAGATAGGAGAGAGTAAAGTGAAACAGAGGACCTTGCAAGGTGACCCTACGATCCTGGACATCTCTGGGGGGAACAATATTTGCTGTGCCTTGTGAGGGGAAGATGTGCCTTCACAGATGATTTTCTTTACTTTTTCTGGGCCCCTTTTTTAAAGTTATCAAACCAATCAACACTGCTGTGCAGTTGTTAAAGAACAATTCTTCACATGGGTCATTTCAACTTGGAGGGGCTGGTATGGGCAAAAGCCATTGTGAACAGTCAGTACTATTCACATGTAACATGGGTACCGATTATTCTTCTACATCAACATGCATTTATTCACACTAAAAACTTTCTACCGGCCAATAAAAACATACCAGATGAGGGAGAAGGGTCCTGGTTTATGAAAAGTCAAGAGAGCCCGTACAACCTCGTGTTTTAATAAAAATATGATTTCAACCTGTACAAAGGATTTCTCATGGAAAAAAATGACCCCAATTTGTCACATTTTGAAAGGATTTTTTTTCAAATTGCCAGTTTTTATGATTAAATTCAACTAGGGAGCCAAGAATATAGAAGGATTCTATTCTTTTTCTACTTTCATATCTAGTATGTAGCCAAATTTGGGTAAATTATTTTGTGAATGATGACCACTTTGATTATGTCACAAAATCCTTAAAAAAAACCCTAGTACAACATGTGAGGCATATGCAACATAGTCAAAAAGTTATGCTTGAAGATATGTTTTACTTGTAGGCCCAAGTATGAGCAAAAAGCCTTATGAGCAGGTACTACTGTTCATATGTAGTATGGGTATCGATAATGATTCTTCTAATGCAGCATGCATTAAATAGGGTTATAAAGCTTGGTCACTCGCCAATCAAAATATACTGAATTATAATAATTATCAAAAGTCAAAAAAGTTGGCATTACATGCCAAGCATGAATCAAAGTATCAACACCTGAAAGGGGTCGAGAGATCCATTTTGAGGAAGCTTGTTGCATAGGATGTGTTGAATGCAACACACCATTAAGTAGCTTGTTACCAACTAAGCTACAGCAAATTTCGAGCTTTTGTAAAGGTAGCCTCAGGGGCCACAGTAAACTATCGTGCACCAGCTCACCATCCACTGGACGCCTGTTATTATTCAGATATGGACGAACCTTGACTGAGTTAATATTTGGTTTCATCTTGGTAACCAATTTTGTAGGAAATAGGTCTCATGTATAGGTAGATAAGCAGGAAAATGGGTAACTACTATGTATGTAGATAGTTTATACAGAGTCAAGGGCTGTTGTTACTACCTACCTACTAACAACCTGCTTGTGGATTGTCATGCAGGTTGTTGGTAGGTACGAAAAAAAGCAGCTTAGCCAACACTCATGGTTAGCTAAGGAACTGGAAGCCAACAGAAACTGTTTGCTGACCACTTACAATTCATCCTTCATGTTGCGCTGCCAGCTGCGGGTTCACTGTGGGGCTATTCCATAAGTTGTTACTTAGGGCAATCAACCATAAGAAGTTCTAGCGAAATTTGGCAATTTCAAAGTAGGAGAGTTGATATTTTGAATGGTCCACTTTTTTCACTGCGAGGTAGAATTCTGGTGCTTCATGAAAACTCCACATTGCCACTATTTTCCAAAAAATAGTGATATAGTGAGTCACATGGAAACTGACCCTAAATATGTCACATTTTGAACAATATGGATTCATGCCCACTTTCTTTTCTCAAATCCCATGTGTTAATGTGATTTGAGTAACAAGTTCCACGTACACCCATAGTTCCTGTAAATCTGGTCATGGAATAATGATGCTCTTTGTGTGGAATACATTTCATTGAATGTCAGGGTGCACATCATGGTCCAAGCAGATGAATGCCCTTCCCATAAAAAGTTGTCTTAAAACTAGGAAGTTGGCTCTGCCATCTCTTAGCTGTATGTGGAGTGATCAATTGCTGTGTCCAGCGTTGTATCAGGAAAGCTACACTGTGAATTTTGAACAACCAACCTTCGCGCATCCATTGCTTGAGCAGTTGCTGTCGCTACTGAAACTGTTGCCAAACCACTATACACTACATGTGTTGGAGGAGCTCCACCTTGGCAAGCAATCTTTGGTACATGGATACAACATTCTGTGCTCCTAAATGGTGAGGGTCCAAGATAGTAGAAGCAGGCATGGTTGTATGTGCAGGTGAATGGACAGCGCACAACATTAAACACCCTTATTGAACTTCAGAGGGGAAACCACGCAGTTCAGAACATGGACCATGCAAGTTACAAAACAACTAGCCTGTGAATTTCAATGGGGATGAACTATAACATTTGTCATCTCTGACAATTTTTAACAACCCTTCAATCTTTTATTCCCATCTCCAAGTGACATGAAAAAATCGTCGGGTTATCAAGTCTGTGATTCTTAGAATGCTCATCCATGACAAAGAGTTTTTTTTTGGTAAAAGTAAGAAAAGTTAACCAATGATTCTTTTGTGATAAAAAAGTCAACACATCTTTTCCCTCCTGTGATGATCCTCTTGTGCCCAAAGGTCACAATCATAGATAATCTTACCGATGGCCTCATAGATAATTATTAATCTTACCGATGGCCTCAGATCCCTTTGCTACAATGCAGAAAAAAGCTCTTTTTTAAGCCATACCCAGTCTTTACTAGATGAAAATTTGAATTTGCTTATATGTTTCAACTTGGAATGCTTAATTGTGATTTCAGATTGATGATTCTGACTCATTGTGTCGCATTTTAATGATGATCTTATATGTTGTGGTTGAAATGCTTAGGGTAAATTGGTTAGTGACTGAACATTTAAGAGCTCAGGGCAGGCCAAATCCAAGGGGAGAGCTCCCTGTTTTCTGGTGTCCAAAAATTAATTAAACTCTTTCTATTGGTGCATCTGGCACATTAAAATTTGTCAAAAACGGAATAAATTTGAGAAAGTTACACCCCCCCAAATAGAGGGGTCAAGAACTCAAGAAAACAAACCATCGAATGTTACAAAGCCTGGTTCTCAAACACCGAAAAAATTCTTTGTATGTTGCTGTGTTGTTATTAGAGTTCAAACATTATTTGTAGAACTTCAGGTGGCACTCTTATAACATTTTAAATCATTTAAAATAAATCAAAAATCAAAAAGTTATGAGGTTTGACAATAGAAGGGGTCAAAATGAAAAAAAACGTGTTTTGCAATTCAAAAAAATGTATTTCATTTACTGCTTTTTTTGGCTGGTGCTTTGGCTTTGCATTTCAAAAATGATTTGTAAAGCTTGAGAAGGCACTCCTATAACACATTAATGAAGAAGAATTGAGAAAGATATCACAAAGTGATTGATCATAAGCAGGCAATCGATGATGAGCCAGTTTATCCTAATATGTTTTCAAATTGATGATCATAATGTTGTGTTTTAATTGATGATCACTATGGTGACTTTCCACACAACAATGACACTTCATAATTGAGTGTCTTCCTGGATTCAGGATAGCCTTGCTTTTCCTGCAAAAAGACATGTGATCAAAATGTGACAGAAAACTTTGTCTCTTTTCCGGATTCCAGATATCCTCCCTCAACATTATATTCACATAGTTGTTATTGCATGCAGTACAAAAGTATACCCTTTTTTCCCCTCGAAGATGTGTCTGGTGGTGCCCATACACACTTTGGGTATGCTACACACCTTTTGAGGTTGTAATAGTCCTTGTGCAATTCACCTTGGTAACCAATTCTGTAGGAAACAGGTCTCATATATAGGTAGATAGGTAGGAAAACACCTAATTACTAGGTAAGTAGATGGTTTATACATAGGTAAAGCCTGTATTTTTATTACTTGTGGATAGGTAGGAAGAAAAGGCAACTGAGCTAACCGCCATGGTTAGCTAGGGAACTAGAATCCAACAGAAAACTGTTTCCTAACCACTTACCATTCATCCTTCATGGTGCACTGGTGGGTGCTGGTTCACTGTTGCTCCATTACAAAATTGGAAAATAAAAAACACGAGTTCCATTCGCATCCTAATGGGAAAATGTTAAACCGATTAAGGGTCTTAAATGTGGGCCACAGTGAACCAGCACACTGTGAAGGATGAATGATAAACAGTCAGCAAACAGTTTTCTGTTGGGCTCCAGTTCCCTAACTAACCATGGTCGTTATCTCAGTTCCTTTTTTTTCTACCTACCTACTAACAACCCACAAGCAGGTAGGTAATTAAAACAGCCCTTACCTATATACAAACCAACTACTTATCTAAAAGCTGCCTATTTTCCTACCTATCTGCCTATATACGAGAGCTATTTCCTACAGCAGTGGTTACCAAGGTGAAACCAAATATTACTTCAGTTGAGGTTCATCCACAACTGAGTAATAACGGACATCCAATGGATGGTGCGCTGGTGGGTACTGGTTCACTGTGGCCTTAAATGTGGCCAGCGAATAGGTAACGCCGCCACTGGTTCCCACCGAGGCGCTCTGCAACAGTAATCTAAAACGTGCCGGAAATACACTTTATATACCGGACAAAGACTGGGCTTTTTACTGTCTACCGCATTTAGCATTCAAGTGTTGTGCTTCGCTACTTGTAGTTGAGACTCGCAACTGCTGTGTCTGTGCAAGTGCTTCCCCAAGTGTTTCACAAACCATCAGCAGACGCGTCTCGGAAGCTCCATGCGCTGTTGAGGTACACAGTCTTCCTGCTGGCCAGCACAAAAGAGAAAGCAGAATGTGTTGCTGTTTTTTCACACTTTATTTTCGCTTAATGTGAATTTGAAGTTTTCGCCAAGTTTTGTGAAGCTAGCACGATTTGAAAAGCTAAAACTCAGGTGTGCACTTGGTATCAGCAGGTTGTACCTGTACGAGCTCAACTGCAGAGGCGAGACGGTGTTTCTACTGTTGCATATGTTGCCCCTTGAATGCAGAGCACGGATCCTTAAAGGTCGGGTTTAAGGATCGTCCGTGCGCACATGCGGTAATTTTTCCCACACATGAAGCTGCATGCGTCTATCTGTTATTTCAAGTGTGCACACATGCCAGCAATAAACATATGTCACACATGTTCCTCATTTACTCAAATCTGTTGCCTCCACTGTTATGCATATGTTCAACTAGATCTGCTGTGTTTAGTGTCCACCGCACTGCTCTGAACTGATTCTAATGAACTGTCCTGATGCTCCCCGGAGGACAGCTAGTTTCAGGGAAATGGATAAGATTCAAAGAAACTTCATTCGCACAAGTATGCTAAAAACTTATAAAGGATGACTCAACTAGTTCTAGCTGGTATCTAAAAATCTATTTAGTTTTTTTGCAGAGTGTTGTCTATCTTACGCTGGGAGACGACGCATGAGAATCTCGTGGAGTTGGAGGTACTGAGTTCGTGAGCAATCGGCCTTAAGGCTTATGAAACTTCTCGGACTTCAAGAGGGCTCTGGGTAAGTCATGATCCTTATACTACCGAGGGGTATAATATTGCCCTGCATTTTGCTGCTGATCTGCATGTCCAGTGGAAGTTCTTACAGATACATCGATGAAACAAATATTGTCTTTTCTGACTCGGCTACTTAGTTTCTGTAACTGGTTACCGACCTGAGCTAAGATGTATATACAGTATCTCCACACAATCAATTCTTGCACAGTGTGGTGGATTTCTTAATGTTTCTTTTAATACTAAGATTTCCATGCAAATGAGATCATGTTCACAAAATCTCCACATCTAGACCAGTGTTGTCAGGTTCTTGATTTGAAAACGAACCTTTGATCCCAGATCTAAAACATTTACCTTTTTCATAGAACCTGTAGTCCAGTCTTGAGACGATTCTTTGCGTTTCTAAACCTTCAGTTGCGGTTTTCTCAGAGGAAACTTAGAGCCAGACCCCTTTTAAGATTAAGTCCGGTTTCAACTTTGTTACACACAACTAAACATCAAAACTTTTGGTGTAATATTAGTGTTGAATTCAACAAATCCACGCAATTTGAAATAAAGATTATGTAATATTAATTATGTACAACCAATTAAAATTAACTACTTGCCTCAACAGTAGGAATAGACTTTCATTTTATTCTTTTTTCAAAGTTGTACTTAGCTATCTACCTAGAGAACCTAAACTTGTTTTAAATAGGGATATCACCCCTTGTTGAATTCTTAATTCAATTTTGAAGGTGGCAAATTGCCCAATCTGATTTCAATTGCATGGTTCTAACAAAACGCTAACCCTAGACGGTTTGGATACCTTAGAACTTGGCCTAAAACTTGGACATAAACCTATTTAATACCCTGAACCTGCCAACACTGGTGATCTAAACTCCACAACAAAAACTAACATACCAATCTTTCTAGATTGGCAATGTGGTGATGACATCGTTATTCAACAATGCCTCATATAAACACGATCTGATAATTTGAATATGTTTCATTGATTACAACAATATTGTATGAAATATTGCTATTTAATGTGCAGGAACTTTTGAGGCATTTACAACCTATAACTATATTCCATTCAAGGACAGCTAGCAACCTTCAGCCATAGCTGGTGGTGATCAAGCCGTCACATCAGGTATGGCAATGCGAACTTCGATCCTAGCTTACTAGCCTAGAACTTGTGATATGTATCTAGAAAAAGTTAGATAAGGCGCTTGTTTTTGCTTCTACTAAACGAAGCGGCAACCTTGAACTCATGAATTCATTAGTTGCAAAAAAATTGAGTTTGGTTAAAAAATGAAATGATTTTGAAACTCGAATCATTTGGTACCCTTTCTTTTTTTCTTTTCAAAGTTGAGCCTTGTAAGTTGCAGAAGCTATTGTAGCAGCGTCGCTTATAGAGTCCCTCAAGTTTTGAGACAAATTCAAACCTTAATTCTTTAGATCGGTTTTCATTTAATTTTGAATTGATTTACTTTTGAAACAAATTGAATCATTTGAACCATTTTTGAAATTCTGTTTCAAGATAGTCCTTACAATTAAGAGTGATGCTCTAAGAAGCCAATAGGTCTTTGCAAGTGGCCGAATGCTCATCATGACACAATACAACTAGAGGTTTTCCGGAATCTCTCCATAGCTCGATGGGTTTGTGAAATGATTGCGATCACCAAACATTTTTCATCTGTCATCAATCTCAAGACTCACGTCCATGATGTCCAACTTCTAACTTGTTTAAATGGTCGGTTTAAAGATGTAAGGGGGTCAGTTTGATGCGTGTCACTTGTACTAAACTGCTACAACTTTAATAACAATCAAAGACCTAGTGTTTGCATATTACATGGTGTCACTGCTAATAAATTGCATCATGAAAAACTGTGAACACAAACTTGTCCCAACGAAGTTATAGCATACTAAATTTTGATGAAACAATATTATTTGCTGCAGAACATCAAAGACACAAGGACCAATCTCATAGCAAGTGAAGGTTGCGCAGATATTGTGACCTAGAGAAACAAGAGGTGATCATCAACCTGAAGCATATTCAGGTGAACGTTAACAAATTCAACAACTTGAACTTGAGTTCAGCTTTGAGAAGTGCGATGGCGGCACCACCTTTAGAGGGCAAAATAGGATCATCGAAGGCACTGATAGCAGCGGACGTTCCTGGACACTTGTTTCCTGAATCTCATAGCGACTTAATGAATGCAGCCATGGTTGGCCCCCCTGAAAAATTCCTCAAGTTATGGGCTGGTGTTAATCTGAATTCTCAGGCTGAGTGGTTTTCAGAGCCTTCAAAGTACACAGTGGATCGTCCTAATCAAACTAACGAGATACAAGGTATGAAAGGGGAGAGCGCGCTACCTGCTGTTGAGAGGGGTAGAACAGCACTGCATATGGCAGCCTCCAATGGGCAGGCTGAGATTGTGCGGTACATATGTGCGGTGCCAGGAATAAATGTGAATGTGCAGGACTATTTTGGTTTCACACCTTTGCACTTGGCTGCCCATTCACCTGATCATGTCGATCAAAGAGTATGTGTGATCAAAGAGTTGTTGAATGTAAAAAATATTAACCCCAATTTGGTGAGAGAGTGCATCACATATGGTGATACAAGAGAAAACGCAAGACTCACTGCCTTACACTTGGCTGTAAGGTGCAATTTCATAGAAGCTGTGAATTTGCTTTTAGATTGGCGTCCAAAGCAGGGGAACGAGACCATAAGCAATATTGTGGGTGTTCGATGGTTCTCGGGATATGCCACACCTCTTCACCTTGCAATCCGTGGGGGTAATTTTGTGATTATCGATGCACTGATCAGATTTATCAACACCAACTGGCCGGAAGCTATAAACCTTCGTGACTATCAAGGCCGGACGGCACTACACATCGCAGTCATGCATTCCAACTTGCTGGCAGTAGAAACGTTATTAAATCAGAAAGCTCCTCTCCAGGACGATGAAAAAGACCAATATGGAAAAACACCTTTTTCCATTGCTATGGACAACCATGATTATAGGATGGTGCGTCGGTTGCAATCATATTTTGAGCGCACCAATAAAAGCAAGGCATATGCCGCTGCCAATGCAATTTTGGTGGGTGCTGCACTTCTTGCAACAGTGACATTCACAGCATGGTTAACGTTACCAGTTGTTGGCGACTCCCAACTATTTTGGGTGTTCAACAGCTTGTGTTTCTACTTTGCCATATCCACGTTTCTTGCTGCAGCAACTGCTTCCATGCCGACTAAAGGGCCCCCAGTTGGTCAAGCCGAAAATGCGGTTATTACAGCTTCCTTTTGTTTGTCATTTTCCATTGCATTTGCCGTGTGTGCTTTTGCAACTATAGGCTTCGCTCTTATACCCCAAAATATCAAATATCGACGGGATGTCATAAGCACTACAATATTTGGAGGACTTCTCTGTTTGGCATTCTTAATTTACTTTCTACGTTCACTTTTGGGTTTTTCCAGTGAAATTTTCTTCTATATAGATTTCAAGTTTAACGCGTTGTGGGATAGAGTAATTACGAAGCCCCTGATGGACACATATCTTGTTAAGCACGCTAGGGGTTGGCTTAAGTTCTATCTTGGTTATATATATGATTAGCTAGACACTTGATAGGCTTTTTGGTGCTTGTGAACACAACTAAATTTTGCAAGAGGATTAGCTCTGTAAAAAGAAATCACAATTCCTTCCAAACCAGTGACAATTCAAATAGGAAATGTTCCCATGCCCAAGTTATCAAAAGAGGGACCCTCGTTAAGATTGGTGAACAATCCTAGAAATCACGGAAACCATAAACCTTAAACTAGTATAGACCCTTAGCTAATGTCCCCTCACAGATATAAATAGGAGCAAATATATTTCTTATATTGAATGATATCCAAGTGTGTATCCTTTTGCCATAGATATATTTTGCATACGCGATATAATGTTCTAAATACATGAGGAATATGAATGGAATGTACATCATGTGTAACTTATAATAGATGAATATGTACATATAATGTGTATATTATAAAAATTCATGTATGCATTTACATACTCTGCTTCTTCTTCTTCTCCCACATACATTGCTTCCATGAGTTCCTTCATAGGTTTAGTACTGGTTCAATGTTTGGTAGTTCATCTCCAAAATATGCTTTGCAACCCCCTATCTAACATTATCCTCAATGGGTGGACAATGGTTAATTAAATGTGCTTCTTAGTGACAATAATACATTGTACAAGACCTGGTGCTGGTTTTGGAATCTGTTTACAAATTGAATTCTCTAATTTACCTGTTGCTTTTCGATTGTAATTGCTCTTTATGTAGGTAATACCAAGAAATTAACATAACTCAGATGCTACATTTAACAATTAATTGTAGAAGGTTACAAATTTAAGAGCCACATTCAGAGCTAAACCATCATAAAACTTCTATTAAAAGAATTGTCTCGGTGGTCTAAAAGCTGAAAGACATATCTAACTTTTGATTATAAACCTTGAGCACAAAATACCCAACTTTCAAAATCAATGGAGTTGCCACATATTGTAGGTAATGCCCCAAGGTGGGGGTATTCCCATTATAAAATGCCTAGGACAAAGGTGGAAGTTGAGCATCTTGGGAATGTCCCTCACCCACGACCTCAAACCATCATACAACATAACCTCCACCCATCATACAACATAAGTGAACATCTATCTGTTTAGAAGATTGTTTTTTTCATTTGTTTAGTTGGGATCTCCCAAACCTCACCCTCTTGTGCACTTGCTACTGTTGGAAAGCCTTTGATGAGTAAGGGTGCAATGATTTGTTTTTGTAATGTTTAGACTTACAATGCAAGAGTTATTGAATATTGAATAATTGTCACGGCAAATTTAACAAAATCAAAACTAAAAACTTTATAAGAAAATTGGGGTGAGCTTTTAGTATTATTGAAAAGGCAGGCTTGATGTTTGGGATTTCTTGAAAGCAATTTCATAATTTCAAACTTAAGGGTGCATTCATAGTTGGGGTACCACAATTGCAATCATGACACCCATTTGTTCTATGTTTTAAATTTTAAAACAAGAATTTAGCAAAATGAATGTTTAAAGATGCTAAACAATAAAAAGGAGATATGCATGTTTAGGTTTTTAATTAATAAGTGTTATAATGAATGATCCAAATCAATTGAATAAATTTTCAATGTCATGTTCAAGCATAAACTAAAAAGGAATGCAAGACTACTTAATCATTCTAAAATTACATAGTTTTATTTGGAATGTCAAAACCCTATTAAAAATATAGAATAAATTTTTTTTGTGTTCATTTGATTGTCTTTATTAATGCATCCATTTTATGAAAAAATCTAAAATTATAGGAATCAAAGTCACTAGAAGAAAAACATGTATTTTCAACTACTCTTTGCGACTAAATTTTAGTCGCAAGAGACATTTTGCAACTAAAATCCTTTTAGTCGCCTAAGACAAGTCGCATGTGAAAA
>Ga0209611_10000728_pt1 | contig 51543 bp, 45 predicted proteins | sample S1TSphgellanicum_3_FD_187693 | JGI IMG/M metagenome (GOLD analysis project Ga0209611, IMG submission 187693) | Host-associated microbial communities from peat moss isolated from Minnesota, USA - S1T2_Fc - Sphagnum magellanicum MG (SPAdes) (version 2) | ecosystem: Host-associated > Plants > Peat... | reverse complement strand
GGCATATTTGGTGACCTCATTGTTGAATTGCCATTTCATTGCAACAAGTGGTAAGCCCAACAAATCTGGCATTATCAACAAAATTTTACCACCTTTTAGGACATGCGTCCAATGATTCAAGTTGACCTTCGTGCTAGATGCACCATGTTAATAGCTCTTTCATTTAAGGCCAAGTCATGGTGAATGAAGGTTAACCATACTTGCTAAATTAATAATGTATTACATTCTGCGTGTAGGCTATTTCAAGCCAACAATAGTACCAAAGTGCATACATTCCAACACAGTCTACCTCAAACTCTAGCTTTACATGCACCCTTTTGATTCATTGAAAGTGATGCAACCATAGATGGTATTCTAAATGAACCAATCTTTAAATTCCATATCTTCAATGTTCCACATAAGGTAGAACTCTCGATCCATGGTCTTGGCATCTATCATCAATGGTGCAATGCCCAATCACATACAAGTTTATAGGTGGAAAAAGTGGAAGTATGTTTCTAAAGTTGGCAAAATTAGCGACATATGTTCCATTTCCATCAAAATGTGCAAAGTGTCATTCAAAGAATAATGTTTGAATTTGACGTGCTTTACTTGAGTTGGAATATGCACTTTTGAAGTGTTCTGATTGCTTTAATGGCCTTTTGATGTCACATTTCAAAAGTTTCCTTTGTAATTTGATGAGTGTTGTATCCCATTTCTAATGGTTTATGGTAGCCACCTAGAATTTTAGAATGTCCACCTTGTTTTTGCTTTGGAATTGTAATAGAAATTATTGTTGCTTCTTTTGACCTTGCCCTCCTTCCTCTCTAGCCTAGCCATGATCCCAGAAGGATTTCTTATGGGGCTTCATAACTGGCTTCTTTTGTGCTAGCTAGGTACTATTGTTGGCTTTTGTCGTTTGTTGTTGGCTTTTTTATTAAAAAAACAGATTTTCATTTTTTTTGGGGTGCTCCATGATCAATTTTCTATAGAAGTTTCAAATGCTTTGATCAATAGAATTGTGAGGTTAGCATGAGCATAAGTAAATCTATCAATAGGGCATTTCATCTCCATAGAATCAATAAAAAGATTGTGAAACAATCTTGTGGTTTTCTTTTTTTTGTTTCATTTTCCTTTATACATATATATATATATATATGAATTTTCCTTTCAATTTTTATTTGAAACTAAACCATGAGAAAATGCATTTTTTGTATGTGTAAGTTAATTGATAACATATTATTATTTTTATAATCAGGTTATTTAACTAATTTCTATTTCTTTTATAATGTTGCATATATTGATGCACATCATCATTTTGAAATTTGTCCCATTAAAAAATCAATTTGCCAAAACCTATCAACAGCATGTGGAGTGGAATGGAATGGGTGAAACCTTGCCCGGTGCACAAGCCTTTTGCCAATGGGTCACCCTAATTGATAGGTGAAGGTTGTGCCATATTCAATATGAACAACTTCAAGATACATGAGTAACTTGTCACTCACATTCAACCTTGGGTGATTAAACATCCAAACTAAGGGGGACAAAAAGATTAACATGAACCCTATTGAAATGAAATATTTTATATTTTATATTTTATTTAAAATTGGGGAAATTAGAAATTTTATTACAAATGGAACATGATATGATCATGACACAAAGTTGTGTTTATTGCCTTTTCCCTTTTCCCTATAGTTTAATTTCATTGGAAAGTGGCTATACACTTGCTTTTCATTTGTCTTTATGATGGGCTTCATATGTCATTTTGTTCCTTGGTCAAATGGGCCAAAACAATTGGACGAAATCCAATTCTTCAACGTGGGTTCAACAAAACAAAAAAAAGGAACTCGTGCTCAATTAAAAAAAAGAACTCATGCTTGTGACTCAAATGCAGATGTCATCAATTTGTGAGTAGGATTATTTTTTTGTGTGTTTCAAAGTTGGGAAATCTTCAAATGTATTTGTGTTTCAAAATGTACATGGGGAATATTTAAAGGGAATTGTAGTGTCCATGATGGGTATTTTAACTTATAAGTTCTTTTTTGTAAATTTTCCTTTGGGTACCATCTAGAAGATGTACCAAACAAATAATGTGATGGGAAGACGTAATATGGTCATCACAAGATCTTAAACTTGAGAAAATAATTACGTCCCGGGAAAGAGATTACGTCAAACTTGGCTTTGGAAATGAAATAACGTGATGGGAAGATGTAATATGGTCATCACAAGATCTTAAACTTTGAGAAAATAATTACATCCCGAGAAAGAGATTAGGTTAAACTTGGGCTTTGGAAATGGTCCATATGCTCTCAAACAGATAACCACCTTCAAATTCCAAAGTTTGTAACACCACAATAAAGCCAAATCCTTCATGATAAATGGTTTCAAGTATTGCCTCAACTTGCTTTGACTTCCGTATTTGGAATTCCATTATTATGGAAGCCACTATGGAAGATTTGTAATGTAGATTGAAATTTTGAGGTTTGTTATGCAAGTTAATTGAATAAATTACTATGGAAGATTGTTAATGTAGGTTGAAATTCGAGGTTTGTTATTATGCAAATTAATTGAATAAATTACTATGAAAAGATTGTTAATGTAGGTTGAAATTTGAGGTTTGTTATTATGCAAGTTGATTGAATAAATTACTATGAAAAGATTGTTAATGTAGGTTGTAATTTGAGGTTTGTTATTATGCAAGGTTGATTGAATAAATTACTAGAAGTGTTGACAATTATGCCCCACTTAACAGCATGGGCCAGAGTGAATCAGACTTGGGTTGGTATCTACAGGAGAAGGGTCTGTTTTCAGACCCTTCCAGAATTTGAGGTGCTGTCCCCAGTCACCCGGGCCAAGTGGAAGGTATCGAAAATTCTGGAAGGGTCTCAAAGCAGATCATTATCCTGCATGAAGAACTGGTTTTGAAAAGTGGTACGGTACAAAATTGTAAGATCCTGTTGACCAGTTGACTGGCATCTTACAGCATCTCCACCACCAGTATGTCACTCGGGATAATAAAATTAAATGTCTAAGTTTAGCTATTTCTTTTTTACCAACCCCACCAATAAAACTATAATAGCATATACATGGGTACTACTAATAGCAAACCAACTGGACCAATCATTATGATCGACCAATCAGAAATATTGAGCCATGGTCAGGTCCAATTTATTACACTCTTTTTTGGAGGTGCATAGCTGTGTTGCGCCATTTACCAGCCATGGCAAGCTGCACGAATTTAGCGCAAAAAAACCAATTTCCTGAGCAAAATTGGCACATTTTGACTTTTTCAGAATAAATTTTGCTTTCTCCATTCACATACTGAGCACCACTAGAGATACTCTTACATAGGAGTCACCAAGTGGTTTATTTACTTACCCACACACCTTACCCTAAGATCAGTTTCATCATTAAATAATCCTCAAAATAATGAAATGAAGTTTTGTCATAATATGAAGTTAACATGTTAAAAATCATCATAATTATCATAGGTTACATTTTGAATAATTTCACTACTCATATCACAATACTATAGTAAATCATGGAAATACATATAATTTCAAAATTTAAAGACAAAATTTTTTTTTGAAAAAAAATAATTATTTGTTTTGTCAATATGGAAACTAACCCTAGGCTACGGTAGTAATTACTTACATCTTACCATACTTTTGCCCACTTTCATAAGTAGTCACCTAGGTGGTGTAAGGTGGAAGTATGAAGGTTTACAATATAGGCTACCAAGGTGGACCTTTAGTAATTGAGTTATAAGTTGTGATTTATCCATCCACAATTGAGCCATAATGGGTTTTCAGTGGATGGTGCATTGGTTGGTGCTTGATCACATAGTGAAAAGGAAATTCAATTGCAACCATATTGTAAGAGATAATTAGGAAATTTAGATGCACCCATAAAAGTTATGTAATAGAGAACAATATAAAATTCAATTATGCTTTTGAAACAAAGTGCACAAGTAATGTGCAAGAACCTTAAGTTTGTAAATAATATTACACATTGAACTATTAGTTAACTTAAAATATCTAAGAAAAGAAACTCAAACCATCAAATCCAATTATCCCATTGGCTTGAAAAAAAACCTTGAAGCTTACAAATAACCCTATTTTTTTTAACATTGAAAATAATGATCACTTTTTATCGTTTCCATCCAGGTCTTTTAAAATTCTCACAAACCTATCCAACCTTATTATACATTTAATTATTAGTTCAATCAAGATAACTACACCCAAAAATTTGAGACCACCAAATTCAATAATCTCATTGACCATAACATATTTTCTTCATGAGTAAAAACAAACCCACCCTCTATATATTAATAAATTAAGAATATCTCTAGCCACAACAAGAAAATGGTTTGTATGTCACTTTTGAAAGTTACTTGAAGGTCAAATATTTATAAAATTTTATTGATATTCGTAGAAGCATCTTTTATGCTTTGTGATTGGATGGATGCTTTTACAAGTTCTAGGATAGCCATTTTATGGATGTTAAGCTACTTAGGTTGCCCCATTTCATAAGAATGGGTTATGTGTGACAATGTACTCTAATATTTGTTTAATTAAAAAATCCTAAATTTTGAGTTTTCATTTTCTTCAATCTATAGCTTGATATCTTCATCATTGTTATAAGAGGGGCAACCAACAAACATCAATGAAGATTCATTCTTCAAACACAATGTTTATCATGCTTATAATGTGTGCAAGATATAATTCAATTTTGCAAATAGTTAACAAGCCGTGTATGTAAGTTTTGATCAAAATATTCTCTAAGTTTGTTCAAGTCATAGTAGGTTTCCGACTAGTCAAAGTTTTATTCCACTTGCTTTGAAGTGATAGCATGTCCATATGTTTCTTATTGACTAATTTTTTAAAACTCCGCAACCCTCCACTCCTATAACTAATTTGTTCCTTTAAAAAGTGGGCTACATGGTTGAGGTTTGAAAATCACTCCCAAAAAAATGTTGGTTTTGTTTGACTATCCAAAATTCATTGACAAGATATTGACTAATGATGATTAGCATGCCACGCTTATTGACCACTTGTGATTGGTTACTAAGAATAAAGGTGGGTTAATAACGGAGTATCTATATATAGTGTGGTCTTTATGTTCATGGGTGGGGAAGGGCAAATGGTTATATTTTAGGTTGGATGTTAAAATTAATGTGGTGTTCTATTTTTCTTTATAGTTTGAGTTGGAGATGTTATAATTGTATAGTTATGTATAGCTAAAATATGGTGAAGATAATGTCGATTCCAACATTGCATGGTATTAAAAAATTGCACTAAAAGGTGAAAACACATTAAGCCCCCCCAAAATTTGTAATCACAAGCATAATCTTTTTAGAATCAATTTTCTTAATAAGGTATTGACATCACATCTTGGATTTTTTTGGTTTGTTTTAAGTATATTTGATTATCTTTACATTTAATATATTCAATTTTTTTAATCCAAAAACCATTGAAAAATTGAATATATGGAATATATTTGTGACAAAATAATACTCATCAAAAAGTTTGAAAATTGTATGTATATTTCCAAACTTGAATTATGGGTGGAATGTTTGAGTGAATTGTATGATATTGATTTACATCAATCAAATTTAAAACCATTTAAAACTTAAAATTTTTTGGATGAAATTTTATTCGAAAAATGTGTTTTATTACATTTGTTTGCCAATACATGCATAATAATTTCTTCTTTTTTAAAAAAAACCCACTATCATACCAAAGAGGATGAGATTTATAGATGGGCATTGAAAAAAAAATTCAGTTTTTTTTGTTTGGTAGTGTTTAATAGATCACAAACATGAAGCCTTATGGTCATCATAAATATATATATTATATACTCTATATACACTGATTTTATCCAATCCTCTTCATCTAACGGTTGAATCAAAATCAATTTTGACTCAAATTGAACTTTGAGTTCGACCAAAATGTTGTCATGCAAATTTAAAATTCTTTTGCTTGTGTTAAAAATAGCCAAAGGATGTCATCAAGATTTCAACCTTATTATGTACCACAATATTTATTATACATTAGTTTCTATAATGACAAGTGGTTCACTTCTAGTGTGTTTTCACCCAAACTTCCACCAATTACCCAGGCAAATCATTGTGGGTTCATAACCACAATTTTATTTTTTTTAATGAAAATCAAATAATCATTTCAAAATTGTTGGTTTTTTATCATCTCTTTCATGGAAATCAGTGGTTCCAAAAAGTTATTGAAATAGTTGGAATTAGTAGTTTTTGGATTTTGATTTTGATTTAAAACCAAAAACAATAGCTCTTTTATTCTAAAATAGTATTAAAATTGGAACTAGCAATTATAACGAAAATCAAATACCCACCCAACATTATTTAATTCATCTAATCTCATGGAAAAAAAAATGGTAAAGTAGACAATTGTTAATCCTTATCAAAAATAACAAGTAGCCATAAGTAGGTTTTAATTTATTGAAAGTAAAAATAATATTTTATTGATTGACGAATATAAGAATAATCTTTTATTTTATTATAATAAATTTCAAAAACCACATTTTTAATTTGCATTTAAATAGATTTCAAAAAGCAATCTACTTGCCTAGATGTTTGGGTTTTACAAAATTGATTGCAAGTAGATGAAATTCGATCAATTGTTGATTTTTCTTTACTTTCAAGTTAATGGAAATTTAGAATATATTTATGTGCTTTCAAATTGTACATATTATAATCATAATATATCCAACTTACCACAAACCCAATGGAGGTGATGATGGTTTTATATTTCTACCTACAAAGCTTTTTTATTTACTTTTTTTATGTGCATGTCAAAAATCTAATAGTTGAATAACCAACTTCACCAACAACAAAATTCAAAAAACATTTACAATTTACCTTTAGACTTAAAAACCATTTGACAATCAAATTGAGCAAAATTAACTTCTCATGTTTTTGAGAAATTATATTAACCTATAAAATAAAAAGGAAACCATTAAAAACACCATGTAACTTAATCATTACATTATGTTCTTTCTAAACCTCCGAAAGGAAATTAAAATAAAATAATTAATTAATCAGGAAAATAATTGTCCACCCCCATAAACATTAGAATCTTGAGTTGGCAATATTTATTTGCAAAGAACAAACTAAACCATATACCTAATATTGAGACTATGAAACAATAAGTGCCATTCTATTACAAACCCCTTTAGATTAAAAATGCACTTTTGTTAAAGGCTAGAACACCTTCATTGTTAGAATGGGTGCAACAATCTTACATATGGTTCCACCCACCGTTTGTTAAGAGTAAAATTCTTAAGTGCCATGGGCATCCTAATAATTAAAGGGTTTATTTTCATGGGAGGCATGTGGACCTTGTGTGATATGGGAGAAGCGGGATATCGATTAGAAGGAGGATAAAAAAGGATTATGGATCATTTATTTGTATTCGAGATTGGATATGGCTTGGAAAGTTCTTTTGGGGAAGAAATGTGCATGTGACATTGGAGAAAAAAGAAGAGAGTATGGAAGTAAAATGTATTCTTATCATTGCAATGGAAAATGGTTGATGAATTTTCACAGCTCTTTATTGATATTTTTGTTCTATTGAGAATATGAAAGAAATATAAGGAAAGTAGTTCATACTAGAACTATATAAATTTTTTTTGTGATCATATATTAGTTTTGCATTTATTCTATAAAATTAAGAATATTGTCTACTATTTGTGGTAGATTGTGGAATAGGAAATACACTCTGCCACAAGATGGTAATTGCCACTAAAAGGCAATAGCAAGGACATAAACCTCAGATTTGATATTTGTAAGGTAATGTTGATGTAAATGACAAACAACACCACCAAAAGGTTAGCACGGGGTCATAGATGCTAGACAACATTACAAGAGGTTTGTAGGTGTTGTAGACAATAGGCAACACGTTTATAGTTGCTTTTACTTTTTTTTCAAATATGTAATGATAGTACATGCAACATGACAATAACTATTACAAGATAGTAGATGCTACAAGATGATAGGCAAATAGAAGATATGTCATACTCTCATGTTTTTCCAATTTTCTTTTTACTTCTTTTCTATTTAGTAACCCTTCCTTAATGGTAATGAAGTTGCCAAATCTTGCAGTTTTACACCCTCCCCTAGCCAAAAAGCTATGATGGCACCTAGGCTACCTTTGGAAAAGGAAAGAAAGAAAATATGACTTCTTTATCTTCGAATGTTGCATCTCTAGGTTAAGGTTTGCATGCACACATGATGAAAAAAAGGCAAAAGACAACCCATTCATGTAAAAGAAATTATAATTTTCTTCCTCAACATAATGTAGTTATAATCATAATTCAATTACAATTTTTGTGAATGAGTTATTTATAAAAAATCCTAGTTCTCATTATTTGAATTATTTTAGTGATTCTTGATTTAATGCCACCTCATTTTATTCAAAGGATATCGGGACACAATTATGGTTATAATTCATTTATTAAACTATAATCAATATTTTTTTATTAAGGTTAATTAAAGGTTGAAAACACTATAAAAAGAGTTAAGGGCAGTAAGATAAAAATCATTTTCCAAAGGCTGCACATGATTAGTGTCATTTTTGTGTTGGTTTATAATTTATAATTTATATTTTGGATACCTAATTTAACATTGCATGTTAGATATAAATATATTTTGATTAAAATTTAATTTTATATCATATATATTATGCATTCATGCCCTTTATCACATAAATATGAACTTTTGTTAAGGCCACATTTTCAAAACCCATAATTTTTAGGGTCAAAAACACATTTGAAGCAAATGTCAAATTGGTTATAAGAAATAATTCATCCATTCAAGTCCTTTTTCCCGTGTAATCATCAATGTTAAAATCCTCTGCCAATTTTCAAAGGGAATGGTGCACATTTGGTAAAAAAAAAAGACATTTGAGAAAACAAGGTTATCCACTCTCAAAGTTGATTGCTTTGAACATGCAAAAAAAAAAATTATTTGTGTCAAGCTTTTAGGATGTAAAATTCAAAATTAATGGAAAATATTCCAAAAAATTGTATGATAATCCGAACTATTATGCTTGTGATATTTCAAACATATTAAAATGCAATTTTAATGAATGTCCACTAACTTGGGTGGCTCCTTTGACGATGTTTTTACCCTAAAATGAAATTAAATACTCTATGGCTAATTCAATTGGCCATAACTACTTTAAGGTGATTATGGTTGTATGAAAGTTGTTAGAAATTAGGACATAATAAAGGATGTAATGAGATTCATTTGGATTAATTTATTGTGTTCAAACTAGATACAACCTTATAAAATTTTATTAAGGGGTGTAAGCAAGATACATATTCTATACCTTTTTTCTACTTGAAAACAAGGAAAAAATAATGTTTTAAACTTCTAACCTTCCTCTAGCATTTCAAAACAAATGAAACTTTTAGTTTTTTTTCATAGGCATTTCTAACTATCATCTAGCTTCTCAAAACAATTTGTGTCATATCATTTGGACTTGGAAAAATACCCCCAAAATACCCCAATAATTATGAGGATGATTTTAATTAATTATGAAAAAAAATTCATTAACCAAAAATATATATTAGAATTTTCATTACATCAATATTGAGGTGCATGAAAAAAAACAAAATAGTTTCAAAAACATGATTATAACAATTTAGCTTTCAAAGTCCATACAAACAAGAGTTAAAAAATAATGTACCCAAAAAAATGTTATTATCCCCATAAAATCATCTACTTATTAGTCCTTTGATATAAAGACCCCAATATTTATTTTTATTTTTTTGTATACTTTATCGTGCTTTCACCTTAAGGTCATATCACAATTATCTAGACCTAGTAAGGTTCAATCAAAGTTAATTATCTTTAGTTTTTTTATAAATTGCCATAGCATCTTAATGCATAAATAGATGTAGTATTGCATCTTAATTAGTGGTGAATTTCAAGCTTAACACATAATTATTTTTAAGAGTAAGTTTTATTATTAACATGTGAAGATTGATATCTATTAATTGTATTGGCAATGATAGAAAAGGCCATTGATGGTGTGCATGTAGTGAAATTGTTGCAAAAGCTAAACATTGCCATGATTTATGTATTTTTTTATGGACATAACTTTGAATGATTTGTAACACGAAAATAGGTCGCCACACAGTGTGAACACACCAAGGCCTTGAGATTTGCTTTGTGTATAATTAGCCGCCCTGATTTTTGGTGGCGGATATCTCTCCATGACAGCTGCATGGATGTGCATGGGAAGATCTGTGTTTGGGGTGTGTGAGAGGTTGTGCAGGAATGAAGGCGACGCGAATGACGAAGAGGCATGGAGCTGCATTGATGAGCCGAAAGTGGAAAAAGGAGGAGGAGGCTTGAGAGAGAAGCTAAGTAAAAAAAAAAGGAACGGGAGCGGTAGGGTGTGATGGATTCGGAGGAAGAGAAGAAGTTCGGTGGTTGAGGAGGACAGAGGCGCATTCTTCTGATAGACTGTGGGAGACTGGGAGTACTGAGAGAGGAATGAGAGCATATCTCCTTAGGACTGTTGTTTTTGGTTAGATTTCTCGACGAACAGGTAGTAGTGAAAAAGTTGGTGTTTCTCAGATTATCTGTGAGAATGAGTATGTAGAGCTTCATTCTGGTGAGGACTTGGCTGGTTGGTAGAGTTTTCCGCTGCACCATCAACTTGGCCAAGCAGACGATGATGTGCATATGTAGGGCAAGACCTCAATCAGTGTCTGAACTTTCATAAGTATCCTCGAGTCAGGCAGCTTGTGCTTTTCCTGGCTTGTCTTGTAAATATGAGGTGTGAGTTATGGGTTCATACCATTCTGGATTGCCAATTTGTGTGTGTTGAATGTTGCGTTGGTTGTTGATGAGAGAATGCAGGAATGCTTAGAGACTAGGCACTAAGAGAAATGTATCTGTGATTGTGTTCTGTCCAGAAGCTTGGGAGTTCCAACAATCCCTGGAACCCTTTTCAGTTAGGTCAGGGCGTGGTTCATTTCTTGCGCCCTCTTCTTTTTGGTTACAGATTATCAAATGAAGACCACAATATAATTAGCTCACCAATCAATATGAACAATTTTGATAAATTGATCAACATTTAGGTTTGGTAATATGTGAAATACTTCTAAACTTAAAACTAAACACTATTCATTTTAGAGATTCCCCTTTATCCGTTTTGGAACAACTAATTTCCCACTTCTTCCAATATGGTACCTATTTCAATTTGTAATTGCACACCCTTTCTTTCCTTCCTTTCAATATGTTATTTTGTTGCTTTGGTTTGTTTCCTTGTCTTTTCTATTGTCCTTTCATCATTTAATGTAATCAAACTATCTCCCACAATTTCTACCCCTACCATTAGGCAAGGCCAATAATTGTTCAAAAACAAAATAATTATTATTATTTAGCTACCTAGGTGAATAGATAAAAATTTCCTTAAAGTGATGCCTTATTGGACCCCATTTTGGATTGTTGTTTGGTTCCTCATCCTTTCCTACCCTTCATCCACAAAATCCTAAAAAAGGTGACAAAAAGGAAAACCCGACATGGGATCCCAAGACCAATTCCAACTTCTTTTTTTTTGCCCATAGGCTACCCACCTACTATAGGGGCTATCAGCTAATGACCAATGACTAGTGGTTATTGGCTATGGGCTAGAAGCTAAAGTTTAAAAACTATGGGCTAGGATTTTTAAGGTTTGGATTTAAAGTTTAAGGTTAGGCTAAAGTTTTGGATTTAAATTTCAAAGTCTAAAGTTTGAAATTTAAGGTTAGAGTTAGAGTTTTGGGATCTAAATTTTAAGGCTTAGCCCAACTAAAATTTAAAGTTTGAAGTTTTGGATTTAAGGTTTAGCATTTGAAATTTATGGTTTTAGGGTTTTGGCTTTGAAATCTAGGGTTTGAGTTCTAAGTTTTAAGGTTAAGGTCTAGATTTAAGGTTTAGGTTTTGATTTTTTGGGTTTAAGATTTGAATTTTAGGTTTTGAGATTTGAGGATGAGGATCAAACCTCACAATGGCAAATGACCATCAATAAACTACCTATAGAACCCTCCAAGTTCTTAAAGGATGTGCCAAATGTGCATCAAACTTGACCCTATGTTTTCAAAATCACTTACATGCATATAGAATGAAAATAAATGTCTCTAGGGTAATTGCCAAACAAAGTCAAACCTCATGAAGGCAAATGTGCATCAATCAATTTTTTGCAAAACCCCCCAAGGTCATAAAGGATGTGTCAATTAATGTGCATCAAACCCAACCTTAAGGTGCCAAAGAACGATGTGTAGGTTGAAATAATCATAAATCATATCCTCCTCTTGCATGGTTTGGGTTATTAGGACCATACTTTTAACTAAGGTGACACCTCTTTTAAAAACGCAACTTTCAACAAAGGCTTTTGTAAGGTGACTTGCTATCAAGTTTTTTTCTAAGGCATTTGTTTACACAAATTTTTTTTTTCCACTCCTCATGCAATTTTATTCCTTTTGCACACTCTTCAAGTTTTTTTACAAAGTTTCTCCTTACAATTGTGTCCCCTAACATCTCAATCAAAAAATGAAAATTCAAACAAAAACAAAAAACAATCTTTTCACATGACCTTCACACACTCCCTAAAGGTTTTCACATGTGACCATCACACGCTCCCTAGGATTTTGTGATGGGCATAACAGACCTTTGAATTGAAGAGAAAAAATTGGCTTCACCCCCCCTTTTCATTGGAACTTTTTTCTTTGAGTGCCATGTTTGCAATTACAATTATTGAATCATGCAAATGCAACATTGGAAGCCCATGTTTGTGCAATTTGACAAATAATTTAACATGAGTTCAAATTGGTTTAGAATTCTCATTTTTGGGGGGTATGGGGTTTGGACATGTATACTTATTAATTTATTTAATATTGGTGCAAGAGAAACAAGTATAGTCTTTTTTTCTTTTGCGGGGAAACATTGAAGTTCATTTGAATAGTTCATTGTAATATTGGCTATAAGGCAAACATGCTTATTCTTTTACTTTGGGGAGGGGAACATGACAAGCCAAGTGGAATTGCACATAGTAGTGGCATTAGATCTAGTATTGTGCATTTTTTAATTTCATAAATCATCTTCATGGGTTTGTTGTTTTCTTCACCTCTACTTTTTTTTCTTTATATTTTATTTTGGGTAGGGGAGCATGGTATGCCAAGTGGAGCTACATGCAATAATGGCACTAGATGTTCTTGTGCACATTTTAATTTCAGAATCATGGGTTCATTGTTTTCTTTGCCTCTTCATTTTTTCTTGCTTTGCTTGTGTTTGGGGGTGGTTGTTTTTTTGGACATGAATAAGGAAGAAACCATGTCCATCCTTATTCATACAAGGAAGTTATTCCCAAACCATGCTTTTAAAATGTATGGCACATTCCTATCATAACTAAAACGTGTGATTGCATGAACTTTGATTTGGTAGTTATGTAAGTTTACAAAAACTAATCTTGTCATTTTGATCACTCGGCTATGTGGACATGTTCTATTTTGGGAGTGCGCCAATAATGGAAGTTTTTCAAGGGGTGGTGGCCCAATGAAATAGGCACATCACCAAAACAAAACCCAAAAAGAAAAAATGGTTATCCTTCTTTAATTAATAGCATTCACACTTGTTGAGGCCACTAAATAAGCTTACATGGCGAACTTACAAAAAAAAAATGTAAGAATAATATTATAGTTAAAAATTTACAAAGTTTAAAATATTTCCAAAAATATATACCAAACATATTTTGGTAAATATTGAGAGGTTTTCAAACTTTTTAGAATATTAATTGATTATATTGCGATTTTTGTCATCCTTTCGATAAAAGTAGTTTTAGTCTCAAAGTTGGTTGATACCTTTATTAAATTGTTAGTGTCTCTTCAAAAGTCTGTTTCCATCCAAAATCTATCAATTTCCAACAAAGAAGAAAGTTTTAATACTTTTTTAATTTAGTTGTCCCCAATCAAAATTGAAGTTCAAAAATTCAAAAAAAATTAATAAAAAAAAAAAAAAAAAACTCTTAACATCCTCCTTCCTATGTGGGGTTACATCTTCGTGATCACTACTATTGGGGATGACTAATTAGTTCATGGGTTGGAAATCTTGTGATGCAAAGATTTTTTAAATCATGTAGTTGCAATATCTTCATTTGTTTTTATAACCAATTGTAAAACTACAAAAGTGATTACATACAATGTCATAGTAGCAACTTTTGTAATTTTTTCTACATTTAAATCTCCATGATCTTGTATTGCATATGTTGTAACTACTAACTTTTCAATCAATAGAACCTTTGTGCCATTAGGTTTGGATTATAAACATAGATATTCAACTTGGGAATTAGGATCTAACTTCTTTGGCTAACCATGGTGGAATCATTCAATTCCTCTCCATTAAATTCATTGAAGGTCAATTTGTGATGATCAATTTTGAAGTAGAGAAAAACATTTCAGTAGGTGGTGATGTATAAATTGCACAAATGTTTGTCTCCTTTATAATGTTCAAACAATTCCTATGCATAGCCATCTACCTTTTCCTTCAAAAAAATTGAAAGTTTTTTGTAAAACGAACTCACCTTTTGATTTTCAGTTCTTCTTGGATAGTACCATTCCTTTTGGGATAAGGTTTGCTCCTCCAACAACTTGTGATAAATGGGGTTTGAATTCCACCAATGAAGTTTTTGTTTCAATTGCTTCAAATTCCTTTTACAAACTAACAAATTCCTTAGGTTATTGAAAAGAAAATCATGTTTTACCCTCAACATCAACTACTCCATGCCTTTCTTCATGTGTTCATCAAATTTGGTCTTGGCGTTTTGAATTTGATGACCTATTTTTTTAATTGAAAATTCAGACTTTTAAATTTTTCTTCACATTTTGGTGATTTAAGTATCAACAATGAATTTTGTTGTTTGAATCTTCTTGCGAGCAACTTGGATTCCTTGGCAAATAGAAAAGACATTCATTACTTGGCACATGGCCTTCATTTTGCTCTATTATTTGATCATGACCTATTTAAGATTTTTCCAATCTTCTTGATATTCAAGAATTTGAGCTTTAAGTTGAAATTTTTTCTAATTAGTTGTTCCAATTGAGTATCAACAATGTGTGTTTTTTACATCTGCATTTCTATATGCAATGCCTTTGCATGTTCAATATCAAACTCAATTTGCACTTTTTGCAAATTGGTAGTTCAATGTTAGCCTCTTGCTAAGCTTGAATTTATACTCAATATTACATCATAACTATTTAGTAGCTTGCCTATTATTAGTTTGGTTATGCAAATGGGATGCCTTAAATAGTAAGATAATCCTTTTACCTTAAGCATGAGTTCTTTTCAACAATAGATGGTCATGTTTGCTACTATTGTTGAAAGATTACTTAGAATTGAAAAGTGAAAGGCATGATGGAAGGTAGATTGGTGAAATATTTTATGAACTCTTTGTCATTAATGGGGTTTTTCTTGCAAAGGATGTCAAAATATTATTTCTATTTTTTTAATTTGATAATTGAGAAGTAGGTTTCTAATCATCACTATAATGACGCCATTACAAAATGAAAAATGGTTAATGGGTTAATGGACCTACCTCCGAATTAGGAAAGTATGGTCATTCAATAATGAATACAAAAAAAAATTGCTTTTCAAAATGTTGAATTAAAACTTTGAGTTTGCATTTTCTTATGGTCAAGGTTCACAATATCTTATGGTGAAGATTTTGGAACAATGCAATTCAATTTAGCAAATGGATCACTAAGTGCTTCATTCCACCTTTTCTTTTGGTGCATTTTCCTTGAATAAAAAAACACCCAAGCCTTTGGGGATTCTTTATCCTCCTATTCATTAACAATTCCTTCTCTTCATCTTTACAAATTTTGAAATCTTTTAGATCCTATGTATTGTCCTCCCATGCCAAAAGTGCAAGTTCAAACCCACTTTTTGTTTCTTTGGCCACTTTCATCTCATTTGGTAATTGGTAGATCCAATACATGATCTTCCACTAAAAACTAATGTTGAAGAAATGGTCTTTGCAAGGTATTGTGTACACAATTTGATTCAAAAGTACATCTTGCATAGCAATGTGCACAAATGAACTTCTTGGGCACAATTTTTTTTGGTTCATTGATGTAAATTTATGGCCCTTATTGAGTTTGACAGGGTGTCATTATTATCTTTCAAATTATTATTTCCTCAAATCAAATTTCACCTCTGATGAAATATGACACAAAAAATAGTTAAACTTAGCTCATTAAAGTGCATGTCCTCATCTTGAGATTTATTATTAGGCATTAATCAACTTGTATTATTAGGTGCCAACTAATCATGATAAAAACAAATTATTGCACCAAAACATGGCATATATTACTACACATATCATTGTGTTTGTAGTGATATAAATCACATATATAATCATGAACATGTAGTAAAATTGGACTAATGGCTTATCCACTAATAATAATTTTGATCATAGTAATTTTTGCCATTAATCATGTGACTTTTATTACTACCATGAATTTTATTATTATAGTGAGAGAATATTATTAAATAATAGGTGTTTATTGACTTGTGAAGTGTAAATATGTGTTTAAACATAATAAAGCTACATTTACAATCAATCTACCTATTTATTAACATAGTTTATGAACCTAGATTAGGCTAAAACCCTAATTAACAACCTAGGCTAACTTGCAAACTAGGCTATTTAAACCTATGTAGCCCAAGCCTGTGTAGTTTTAAAACCTAAACTAAAAGCTTAGGTAGGTAAGTAAGTAGGCAAGATTGGTATGTAAGCCTAAGTAGGGAGGCCCAAGTAGGATCCTTTTTTTTTTTTGGGTCGTAAGCCCTTTTAATTGGCTCATCACAAGTGATACTTTGAATATATCTAAAGCATGTATTGTGTGTAAACTAACATTCTTTCATCTAGTTTTATAGTTTACAATGTTGAACTTTGTTGACAAAGGATATGGGGTAAATTTAATGAGAGGGAAACATTACAACATTATCCCATATCATCATTTTTTTCATACAAAAGTAGCCAAGTTTAATCATTATTTTTTTTTTCATACTTTATCCAAATGAAAAAAATACATTTCATTCTTGTAGATTTTTCCAAGATGTACACACACACACACACACACACACACATACACCAAGTAATTTGATTGAAAATGCATTGAATATTCACTAATTCATACATTTCAACAACAATGATGTCTTGAAGATTTTTTTCTTTTTCGTAAAATAATTTGTAAATAAACATATTTAAAATCAGCATGGATTTTTTTCAAATTAATAATTTTTTGGTATAATTAAATATTTTATTTCCTGACCTTTAAAACATATGATGAATCAATAAAAGTTTCATAATTATATTTTTAATTTAATTATATTTAACAAATAATTTCGTTATAATTTTAAAGTAAAATATGTAATTTATTGAACATATAATGTCATGTAATTTTTTAATTTATATATATAATATTAACATTATGTGAATTTCGTAATTATTAATTTATACACATGTACTTCTTAATGTCATAATTCTTACTAAAATTTATTATGAATAACAAAAAATTTATCTTATTTTGGAAGGGTTATTTTTGGTTCATTAAATGTGATTTAATATAACTTATAACATTTTTCTAAGTTGTATGACCAAAAGTTTTGATCAATTAGTGAATATAAAAGTTTAATAAATAAATAAATTTGGATAAAACTCTATATTCTTGACTACCCATTATATGGATACTTGCAAAACAATTCCAATTTGGGGCATGTGGATTTCTTTTTTAATCCTTTGGATGTAATTAATAACATCATATATATTTATTTAATGTCAAATAGTTCAAAGAGGATATTCATCAAAATAAACCTTTGGGCACAAGAATCCCAACTTGACTGTTCTTTTGGGTGAATATTCACAATGTGATTCAAATAAAATTGGAACAAGTTCAACATTTTTATTCATCATGTTTGTATTTTTTTAAATCACAAATTATGGGAAATTTTGCCAAATTTTCAAAACCAAAATATTGAAAAAACAAAAAATATATATAAGCAAGTCATAACATATATAATAAGAAGCTTCACAAAATTCTATGTTGTAAAAGTTTTTGAAATATGTATTTTAAAATCTATTAATCATGCACCATTAGATCCAAGCTAGTTCCAATTTTTTGGATTTAATTTTACACAAAAAATTATATAAGAATAATACGTTGTAAGACCAATTGCATCCAAATGACAATATATAATATCAATGCATTATTTTTTGAATGTAAACAAGAGTTTGCCATTTGAAAATATGAGTCCCCCATCAAGGTTTTATAATTTTGAAAAATTGGTCCAACAAGGTCAATGGCATACATAGTAATTTTTAAAATATGACTATAGTTGTGTAGCTTGTCTTGTAGTCATGAAAATGACTATAATCATAAAAATGGCATTGTTGCAAGGCATATATTACTACATGATTAGATTGAGACACTAGGACTTTGTATATGTTCAAGTCATGGATGCCACATTTTGGTGTAGTGAATTGAAAGAGTTCAATTTTTTCTTACTTGACCTAGTTGAACAAATGTCAACACCTTAAGCATAATCTCATTTGTTTCCTAGGACAATAAAAACAAGGCCATCCTTCCAACCCAACATGTCACTTTGGTTAGTTGGATTGTTTTTTTAGCTTGCAACCTACAACAATTGTGTGAACTTGTTAATTTGTTACACTATTAGAAATCTTATATGATGTAACCATCCATTTTGTGACTACATGTCCCTGTGGTGCAATTACTAAATTATACATCTTTTAATATTAACTAATTTCTTGGATTTTTCATCCAAGAATAGGCCCCTCTATTCATTTGGTCACAAAATTAGTTACAACTTGGTTACATCTTATGATGTATATGGTGTATTTAGCTCATATTCAAGGTATAATAAACATATATTTACTCATTATTTTTAAAAATCATTTTGATTTTACATCGTTTATTTAAAAATATACAAGGTCTAATTTGAAGTATGATTAAAGTATATTAGTGATGAGGTCATATTAATATGATGTAATCATCATATTCAACAACTATTAATTATTGATGAATTATTACCATTAATTAATTGATTAGTTAATACAAAAAATCAATAATAATTTTTAATTAATTAATATTTACTTAATAAGTTATTAAATTCATATTTAATATTTAATAACGAAATATTGCAATATTTTATTAACTAATAACTATTAAAACTAATACTTAGTTTTAAAAATTACTATAGACTTATTAGTTAAAATAATAATTAACCATTGATCTGATTTAATTAGTCTAATTTATATTTAAAATATCTAAAGTAGGATAATTAATTATTTGAAGTAACTAACTAACAAAATTATATGAATTAAAATAATTAAATTTAGATAATTAATTATCAAATAATTAATACTAGATACTTAATTATCTCATTATTTTTATTTTATCTGAATTACATTGATTAATTCAAATAACTAACTAAAATCATTATTTCATTAATTAATTATTATATAATTATTTCACATATACAATTATTTAGTAGCCTAACCTAATTACTTTATTTAACCTACCTAGCATAGCCCCCAAAACATGAACATACATTGCAAATATTAAAAATTGAACCCCTCATCTCCATGATGATTAACCAAGTCTTTACAAATGGACTACAATTTCATAAGTTGTTAACTTTTGTCAAGTTTTTTATTTGACATCTTACATTATATATAGATGGTAATTAAAAAATTATAAAGCAAATAACTTAGTAGGTAGGAAGTGTATTAGTCATCTAACTACCTACCAACCTAACTTAAACCTAGCTTGTAACCCACCCACCCACATACCTACCTACCATAATAGCTAGTTTATAATGGCCTAAGTACCTAGTTAATTATTATTGTACCTAGGTAGGTAGGTAAGTAGATACCTACCCACCTACCTATTATGGTAGGTACCTTAGTACCATAGTAAGTAAGTAGGTAAATAGGTAGTAATTAAGTACCATAATAGTTAGGTAAGTACTTAGTTACCATAGTAGGTAAAAAGGTAATAGGTAGTAGGTAGGTACCTAAGTACCATAGTAGGTAGGTAGGTAGGTAGGTAGGATGTTTTTTTTGTCTAACTTGACAAGAGTTTTATTTGACTAAAAACCCCATTAGCCATCTTGGCCAAGGATGGTTTTTTCATTTGTCCAACTTGAACAAAATGTTGCGTATGGCTAAAACCCATTGGCCATTTGACCAAGGATATCATTTTTTGTTTGATTTGATTGGATGTCCCATTTAACAAGTAGTCAAATGGGTCATCATTAGCCAAATTGATTAATCAATAACAATTAAATTCATTCATGTGGTGGACCTCTAGTCAAAATTGACATTTCATTAATAAAGAATGACCAATTAGTCAATTTGGATAGCTTGAAAAACCATGCTTTTCTAGTAATGAATAGTCTTTAACTTATATAACTCAAAATAAGAATTCTAAATGTCTAGTTCAATTGGTCACTACCAATTTTGTTTAGTAAATAATGAGAAATACTCACAACCATTTGAATTTTTTCAAACTGCAAATAAAAGTAATAAACTAGATCAAAACAACAATGAACTTCCAAAAAGAATATGTAATTGTCAAAAAAAATTGTTCTTGTAAAAGTAATGTAATACTGTCAAAATCAAAACATCACAAATAATTTATTTATCTTCCTATAGTAAAATCAATTTTGTTTTTGCAAAAAGCCAACAACAAACAAAACCAATCATCTTATTATGTAGTAGAGCTACCAAAAGGATTTAATAAAGGCAATTTGTTAATCAAGATGGTGATTGATCGATACCCCATGCCAATCTCATCAATTACTCTTCCAAAGGTTACCATTTTATAGCTAACTATTATGTTGAGTTTATTTTCTAGAAAAATTGCAAATTCAATAGACCAATGGCTACCAAAGGTACAAATTCAAAATTAAAAAGTTTGGTTTGGCCTTTAACAATACTTCCTTTTGGCTTTCTAAAAAGTGTCCAATAATATTTATTACACTTGCTTAGACTATGGGCAACACTAGCAAGACACATTGGTGTTGGGTGTAGTAATACCGATAGAAATTGAAAAATGAACATCAAATTGTCCCATTGTGGACAAGTTTACATTTGCTTCAAATGTTATCTTCATTTGTTGCAACTACATCATCTATTGATAAAGTGTTTTGTGCAAATTATAACAACCTTAATTGTACTTAGATACACTATTAATGTCACTAACAACACACATTAGTTTTGAATGTAATATGGAAATCTAGATTTTGAACACTAATGCTAGCATTTGGAGGTCTATTTGTAATTTATACTATGAATCAACCTACATACTATTTTTTTGCTTATTGTTTGTAGTTACTTGTGTACTTGAATGTAATTTGTGTTGGAGTGTATCAACTTTAGTAAATTGACAATAACCTTTTTGTATTTGATGTAATAAAAAAAGATATGTACCATGTTTGTTCCACTACCATCAAAATATTAGTGTTCTTCTTTTCATATTTTTTTACAAATGTTTATGTACTTGTGTTGCATTTATGTTGTATTTTTTGCAAGGTATTGTTTACAAGTTTCAATATTACAAATTATGTCCTAGGTCGTTATACATTCCACCCAATTTTCAATGTATTGTTAGAAAACCACTAAAGCAGTTTAGACCACATGTATTATGGACTAAAATATAGTTTGGGTCACATGGCAATAAATCCACACACTTTCCACCCACACTACAAGAAGTCTTGTAGTGCTTAGCCATCCAATTTGCAATTACATGCAACTATCTATCATTTGCAATTATGTTTTATAATTTTTACAATTAGTAACCATCTTTTTAATTTTCTTACTATTTTTGCGACTATTGTGCGACTATTAAATTGTACATTATTCTATATTGACTAGTTTCTTTGGGTTTTAATCCAAGAATAGGCATCTATGCTCATTTACTCACAAATTTGGTTATAACTTGCTTACTTTTTATGATGTGCTTGTACATTTAATGTACACTAAAGTGCTTTTGACTACATTAAAAATATATTTAACATGTAGTCAAGCTACATGAAGCAAATAATTAAAACCTATTTTTAAAAAAAAATAAATTTTAATCTATATTGAACACGTATTTCTTCATATTATGAACAAAATAAAATTAAAAAATTCAACTTGATTTTATATTATAGTTTGAATACAAATATACCATGACTATTTTAATGTAAAATTAAATTATAGTGGCAAGGCCATATTAAGTTGACATAATCTTAATGTTAGACCAATATTCATTATTCATAAAACAATAATATCAGAAAAATGGTTAAATGATGTAAAATATGGAAAAATAAATAGAATTTATTTTAAATGATTTAATAAGTTATATTGATCATGTATTATAGATTAATCAATTAATGATTATTGATCAATTAATACTAATATTTAATTGATTATAACACAAACTTTGAAATAATCATAACTAAATAAATTTTAATTATTTTAGACTGAATAATCAATAATTTTTATAAATGCTAATCAATAGTATAATTTATTTATTAATCTGTTCATTAATTGATTTACTGATTTATTTAACAAACTTTTCTTTTCAAGCTATTAATCAAGTTACAAACTATAAATAACAAGGAAATTTATTATTATTAATTATATAATTTTCATTTAAATACCTGCTAATTAATATTTAATAACCAAGAGTTGTGGTAAATAACCAAAATTAATAATGAATTAATAGTTATGTACCTTAAATAACCATTAATTAAAATTTCTCAAATTTAATTATCTTATTCGTAATTAAATTTTTTTCCTATTTTGTTCATAAGTTTCAAACTAAAAATTGATGTTTATTAATCAGTTTGGAATTTAATAATAAATAGTTCAATTAATATTCAACTAAATATGTCATATTTCTTTATTTACTAACAAAGAATTATGGTAAATAGATAATAATTACTATTTATCTAATACTTATGTACCTTATAAAATGTTAGTTAAAATATCACAACTTCAATTATCTAGTTATTATTAATATTTAATTAAATTGATTTCCTATTTAGTTCATCAGTTCAGAATAAATAACTAATGTTATTAATCAGTTTGGAATTTATTAAAAGTTACTTAATATTGCAATCGGTAATTTTTAATATTGAATTAATTATCTGATCATCCGTATTTACTAATCAAGTGTAGGCTATAGAAATATTAATTAAAATCTCACAAATGCAATTATCTAGTTGTTGTTAATGACTAATTAAATCGATTTCCTATTCAGTTCAAAAGTTCAGAGTTAATAATTAATATTTACAAATTGGCTTAGGATTCATTAAAAGCTAGTTAATATTTCAATTATTAATTTAAATAATATTCATTGAATTATCTGATAATTCAATTTTACTAATCAAGAGTTAACGTTAATAAATATGAAATTAATTAATATCAATTAGATAAATGATTTAATTCGTATTAATGAATAATTAAAATGGATTATCTTTTTAAATGATATTTATCAACAAAATAAGTTTATAAATTAATGGTTAATATCTAATATTCAATATTTATTTTTATTTAGTAAATAATTATATTAGATAGTCAATCAAAAACTAATTTATTTATGTGTTTAATTGATAACTGGAATTTAAAAGGTTGAGTTTCAAAAATATTTAAGTGATTAGTAATAATTATTTGATGAAATTTAGAATTAAAATAATGACCAATGAATTAATTGATTATTTAGTAGAAATAATGAAATAAAAGTGAATATTTTTTTAATCAAAAAATAGAAATAATTCAAGAATGGTAGGTAATTATAAGTGGGTTTGCAAGTGGGTAGGTGGGGAGGTAATTAATTTGCTAGTTAATTAGTTAGTTAATTATTTTTCTATTTACCTATTTAGTTATGTGTATATATAAATATATAATTTTATATTTTTAAAAAAGCCCAAAACACATGGGCTTAATTTTTTAATTGCAACACAATTTGCAACTAAACTGCGACTAAAAAATTTAACCCATATGTTTTATCCTCCTTTCTCATTTAAAAAACTATATAACAAAAGTGTTTTTTCTTACATTTTCACTTAAAAATTCATGTGCCATTCAAGATGAACTCAAAGAAGCTTAACTTTAAAAACAAAACATAATAGCAAATAACATTATTTACATGCTTATTTTTTAACCCACTACTTTATACCTACCTACCTAAATAGGTAAATAAATAGGTACATAAGTTATAACTATTTATGTAAGTAGGTAAGTAAGTATGTAACTTAAGTAGGTTGTCCTACCTATCTAATCTTACCTACCTACATACTTATTCAAATAAATATTCATTTGATTTTTCCAGAATATAATTAATATGCCACATGGCAGATTTAGATTGTGCCACATGTCACAATCTAAAACCATTTTATATGAATGTTCATAATGGATGGCCAAGATCAATGTTTGAATAATAAAAGAATTTTCATCGAAAAATTTTCAGAGTGCCAAAAGTGGGTTTTGGTATCACCAAGTAGGACCATCACAAGTCATTGGAATTTGATGGCATGGATTTTTTCAACATTTAAAAACAAATTTTAGTTACAAATGTTATATGGATTGTCATAGGATGAACATATATATGTTAACTATATACATCATCCATGGTCCATTTGGTGACATCATGCTAAATCATAATTTGTGACTAGATGTTGGGTGCGATTTCATTGATGGAATTAAAGCAATTTTAGTTGTAAATGTTGATTGCAATTGTTTTATAATCGCAAATTATAAATTGACATTTTTCTTCTAGTATATGTTAAACATATTTGATTCATATTCATGGTTTGTTAAGGTATTTAGTTTGTATTCAAGGTATATTGAACATATATTTACCCATATTATGGGCATATTGGATTGAAAAAAAAATCATTTTGATATTGTATGGTTCATTAAAAACTATACCATCTTTATGAAGACATGATTAAATTATAGTAACGATGTCATATTCATATGATGTAATTGTTGTATTAAACAAACATTAATTATTGATAAATTATTATTATTAAATAATTTATCAGTTAGTATGAAGTAGGAACAAAATAAATTTACTTAATCATTTAATTATATTTTATTGAATACCAACTAATTAAGTGATGAATTATTTTTTATTTTTTATTTTGAAAACTAGTGGATTAATTAGGTATTAAATCATAAATCATATAATAATAAGTCATTATTCCTGAATTATTCATAATAATTAATTGATTAATTAAGATATATGAATTAATGGTTGGTTAATTAAAAAATATTTTATTTCTATCAACAAATCAATAAGCTTATAAATAAAATTTATATCTAATATTAATTAATGAATGGTTTTTCAATAATTAATTAAATATTATTTAATGTTTAGTTACTATGAGATAACTAATTATTCAAATTATAATTGTCTAATTATTTGTTATTTAATTAATTCTGAAATGTATTATCAGTTGTGAAATATCTGAATAATTTGATTTAACTAGTTAATCAAAAGTCTTGGTTAATAGGTAATGACTACTAATTGGTAAATATTTAGCCAGCCAATGAATAATAAACAATAAATTCGTCACAAATTAAAATTTCTAGTTACTAGTAATGATTAATTTTAAATTATGAAATATTTACTTAATAAATTCATAATATTGATAATATTTATTGTTAATCTAATACTTAGTTTATTAACTAGTTAATACTTATTAATCAAGAAGTATGGTTAATAGCTAATAAAATTATCAATAGTTAGTTTGTTATAAAATTCAAAATAATTAATGATTCACAACTTAAATTATTTAGGGTTTGGGTGTATATTAAAACTGATTTAATGTACACTAATTAAGTTAATAAGTTAAAATTTTAATAATTTATGATTAATATTCAGGATTTAATATTTATGAATATCCTTAGACCATTTAAAATATGTTTGTAAAAGTATATATGGGTTAATATCATATGACTTGTGCGATATAATAATGATGCGATGTATAAAACTTACTCAAATTATTAAAAAATGTATCAAAATATGTTTTTACACAAGAAAAAAGAACATAAGAAGAATATCAAGGAGAATATATATATATAGTTGTTTATTTATTTGGCTCATTAATTTTTTCAATTGTTTCTTTTCACATAATGAGGTGAATGCCATGTGTTGTGTAACATTTTAAGTGATTGCAAACCATAATGAAAGAGAAAAAATTGTGCATGCTTGAAACTAAAAAACTCATGCCAAAAACTACTTCAAAAAAATTACAATCTACATGATAAAAACACAAATTTACAATGTTCTTAATTTTATTGTCAACCTGCAATCTTGTTTTGTGTTTGAACACATTTTTATTAAATCATTGCCAAATTCATAACATGCTTTCACATTTGTTCCCTCTTGTCCTTAGTGCATACAATTCTCACATAATATTCATAATTGTAAGAAACCACATAAATTTATACAATTTATAATCTATGAAGCAAAAAAGTAAATAAAGCAGAGATTGAATGTTATGCATAGTATGGAAACAACTCCATCATGGTTGTTTCCACATGTTAAATGTAAATTGCATTTTCCCATTCTTGTATTACATTAACATTTGTTCTTTTATAAACAACTTCTTCAACAAAGTTAGTATATTCACATGAAGCCTAATTAAACAACACATATTCATATATGAATGACATGACATGTTAAAATAACTTTCATATAAATACGTTTCAATCAAAATTTGATGCAATGTGTAACTTGGAACAAATCCTCCTTATTTGCACTAAGACTAAAAACATTAAAAAACAAAGAAAAGACAAATATCCTTGTGGAGCAAGCAAAATTTCCAAATCTTTTTGAAATGAGAAACACAAATTTATTCTGGCATGAAATTGAGATGTGAATAACATTGAATGCAATTTGAATTTAATTTAATTTGCATTGAATTCAAGGACATTGAAAGGAATTTGGATTGAATTGAATTGAATTCAAATACATTGAATGGAATTTGAATTCAATTAAAAACAAATGGGATGCATATTGGTGGATAATACATTCAAAATCTTCCTACGAATATGGAATTGGGATTTTTTTTATAAAAAAGACACTAATTTGAAAAGACTCCTTTCCATGCCTTTTCACTTGGGGTTAGACTAAACAAATGCCATTTTCAAATTGTCCAACGTATGCCCAACTTATGGAACTTAAAGTTGTCATACCTAAACCAACTTTACTGAATCATCATCACTAAAATTAGATGAAGGTGCACCCACAATTTTTTTAATTAGAAAAATGAGCCACAATAAATTACCCATCATCAATTTTTTTGGAACATTAACACTTCCCAACATAGAAACCTAGATATGTTTCCCTTATGCACCCTTTTACACTTTATATATATGCAAGTTAAATTGTGGCCAAACAACATGAGATAAAATTGAGTGCTATTGGAAACATCTTGGGGGAACACTTGGGAATGTGATGGGAACACAATGGGTTCACAATGAAAATAGACCCAACCCCAAGCCCCCACCTCCCTACCAGTGTTTTTTTTATCAAAATCCTTCAATTGCCAAACTTGGTTATTTTCTTATGAGAATGGGGTTCATTTTGTGATAGTCAAATTTTTATGGACTAATTTTTTGGCTATACATGACAATTTTCTATGGAATCAAGGCTATGGCATGAGTGAACATGTGCACGCACAAGTCGAGATGTGTGGTTAGTCTTTTATGCAATTTAGTTTTCATGAAAACTAAGTTGTTGAAAATCCTTTCATCCTCAATTAAACCCAAAACTTGCACCATAGCTATTTCAGCAACCTTTATGTACTCACTTAGTTTCAAAACCAAAAGTGGAAAAGATTGGATCTTCAACCACATTCGAGTGACTAGGTTCACATTTGATGGCTCATGCACCACTGCCTCAACATTATGACTCATGGTGAATTTAAAATAAGAGCTTGCACATCAAGCTATTGTGAATCCAAAAGCCCAACAACTACAACACCACCTTTGATTTTCTTGCCAACACATAATGTAGCCTTGATCTTATCCAAATGTGGGAGGAAGTTCTTAATAACATTTTTGTCACACAACCAATATTGTGGGTACACAATGCCAAGAGTTGACATGATTTCCACATCAGGGAATCTACAAGATAATCCAACACACAATGTTGTGGCAGTTTTTGAACATACAACCTTCATTGATTCAATCATGGCAGATTGGTCACTCATATTCACATGAACATAAGCACCATTAATGACGAAGTCCATAGTTATGGCCAACAATGTTAAATGCCAAGTATGGCAACAAGTATAGATCAACATCAAACTCATGTGAAACCCAAGTGAGGGGCAACAACTCACTACAATGTTCACAAACAACAATGAACTCATTAAAAGCATAATCATTAGATTTACAAAAAGGATCAACATAAAGTTGGTGTAGCTCAGCCTTTGTTGATTTCACATCATCAATGAATTCACAAATAAAAACATCTTGCCTTTGAGCATATTTAATTAGTGTGTGCACCACTTCCAACATTGGAAGGATGCATGGTAGACTAAAAACCAATTCCAAATCACACAATAAATTTAGATTTTCCCGAGCAAGCTTACTCTTTGGTGCATCTTCACAACAAATGAGTTGTATTTTCCTAACACATGTTTCAGAGAGCTGAACATTGATATCCAACGAGTTTTTATATTCTACAGCAACTTCAAACCTTTTGTTTTTAGTGTCTTTGGAAGGTTCACAAATTCTAGCACCTTTTTTGGATTGTGTGAAAAAAAGGCATACAAGGACTATAACATATTCTCAATGTGCATAACCAAGGATAACTTGCTCAAAACCAAGATAGCTAAATTGGTTTGATGTGCCACACAATGCACACCAATGAAAAATGGAGCAATATGCTATTTTGTTTGAGTAATCACCCTAGGCCAAATGCCTTGAAAGATTGAATCACCATCACATCCAAGGCAAATCCACTTGGAAGCCATGTCAGAATTTGTAAGGGCCCCATATTTGCCCATCACATCCAAAATCACACCCTTAATGTTGTTTGAAGTTGCACCCACTTCAACCTTTTCAAAGGTCAATAAAACAAAAACACATTTCCAATTTTGCATCACATACCCATGGATACTAATCCATTGTTGCGCATCAACAATGGTCACCTCATTTACACTAACAACAACAAAATTAACTTTTAAGATCATAGATAACGTCTTGGAGAAGGCCACATCATGCATGGCCTTTGCAATATGTTAGCCACTACTATTTGACCAATGTTTCAATGGGGTGTTTTTGACCTTCAACAACAAAAACAACTCCTTCAATTATTCATATTCCAACATTGGCCTCCCATGTAAGAGAATATGCAAGACTATAACAAACTGTATGAACTTTTTCCAAGCACCCAAATGAATCCCTAACTACACTAAGGTCATGACAGATTTTGAGTTCCTTTCAATCTTGGCATGTGTAGCATCCTTGCAGTAGAAGTAATCCTTGACAATCATGCCAAAATTAGACTATTGCTTTATGACGCCTAGCATGTTTTTAAAGTGTGTTGAGCTTGGGAACTAACAACTTTGGCTTTCCTTCAATATTGCTACAAATTTTACACCAAACCTATGCAACCAAACCATCCTCCCCAACAACTGTTTCAGCCCATGGAAAACAGCATGCCCATGTATCTTGAAACACATGAATATAATCATAAGGCCTTTGCAGTTTCTTTTCAAGAGGTTTTACAAACTCAACAAGTTCCTTTCCATTTCTTTTGCTTTCAAGATTGCTACTTGAACAAAAACTTATAATACTACCAAAAGCCGCTTGTACATTAGATGCAACATGGGGCAATGTATATGAGGTCGCATCTGGTTCACCACTAAAAAATAACTTAAACTTAAAATTCTTCAACACTTGGAGGGGAGCCATGGTTTTAGGAAACCCTATGAATGTAGAATATAAATGTAACACACAAAAACACAAAAAATAAGACAAAATGACAAGGATGAGAGTAAGGAAGAAAGCTTGATCATGTGTCATACATTTTGATTTAAACACTTGCATTGAAGCCTGTAATCATTTTACGCACACCTTTAGTTTGTAACAAACATAATGTCAAGTAGATTGGTGGCGCTTTTGCCTGTTGCGCCCTCCCATTATGTTCAAATTGCACCACTATGAACACAACGACAATTATCTTGGCCTTAAACCAATGCCGCTAACAAGAGAAAGAAATCTACACACAAAACATGGTTCAAAAAAAATTTGTGCACCAAACCTCTACCAGCAAAGAACAAAGAACCTTGAATACATCAGGGTTTTAACCAAAAAAAATGTAGCTGGTGAATAGCCCCATCTGATGATGGGGATTGGACTCGGCAATCTCAATTTTATTCAACAATGGGGATTAATGATCTAAATCCTATTTTAGGGCATGTGTATGATGAATGAAAGTTTATTTAACAATAAGGTTGGCGAATTAAATTTTATTCAACGATGAGTTTGGCAATTGGAGATTTATGGGGTAGCATGATTGGTTTACCCAATAATGGAAATGTAGCTATAAAGGTGATGAGCCTTAAAACTTTATGTGCTAATGGTGATGGTAAAAAGTAGTGGCTCATTTTTTGCAGGCAATGAAAGATGATCATGAAAGTACACATGGTGACAACAGGTAGCAAGAAAGGGGCTTTTAGGCGATTATATTTAAAATAAACTCAAAATAAACAAAGGCCATATCATAGGACCTTTTTAGCAGTCATATTTTGGTGACAAATCACTAGAAACAAGTGGTTAACAGTGTAATGTCTTTGCCCTAACATTCAAGAATATTATTGCAAGTGTTATATGAAGTTAGATATTTAGGTCATTATTTTTTCATCATTATTTTTGCCTTATTATTATTGTCAATATCTTTTAGAGAACATTTTTTTTTTACCTATGTGATGGTATTGTGGGACATAATTTGGGAGTTTGAATGTAAAAATATTGGTTTATGGTCAACAACTCATGACATGCATTGTTGAGTGGGTGCATTTGTCCATATGTGATCAATATGGGATCCATAAAATGTTGTAATTTCTTTAAATTGAAGTTCCATTGAATATTGGTCCATAAAACTTTGGAGTTCATTTAGTTGTGTTGAGTTTTGATCCAACATGTTAATATTGAAACAACCAATTATTATCATGGGACAAGAAATTGGCATTATATCCAAAAACTTTTAAAGGTGAATTTTGAACATTGACAAGGATAATGTTGAAGGTTTGTATATTGTTATTATACGAATAGCTTTTTTTGTATTTGCATTGAATGTTGCTGCAATATACTCAACCCTTAAATATGTAAAAGTTTCATGTGATGATAAGGTTATGAAATTGTCATAAATAATCATTGAACCATTTCGACCATTTACATTAATCATTGAATGTGTTCTTATATCAATGTTCAAAGATGTATTATTATATGTTAATGTGTTGAAATGTGTTTCATTGAGGCACAATATGTGAGTTTTTTGATATTGTAATGCAAAAAAAACATCATTTTTATGTAAAAGCAATGATCTAATATTGAGAGAATAAATTAGTACATGTGAATCATGAAATGTATGTTATTTGGGGACAAGTACATCCCATCATGTGATGGTTTGCAATTGGTGCATCTCCATGGCAACACTTGGATCAATTTGAAAAAAAATCATTTACAAAGTTGTAAAAGGTAAAAGTTTTCTTTTTTTCTTATCACACAAAAGTGTTATATATGTCAAACCATGTTTATAAACATTAGTAGGATCAAATGTTAAATAATCGAGTGTAAATCCTTGTGTTCGATGTATAGTGCATGCTATAGCCAATTGAATGGGAATTTGTGTTCTTATTATAATGTGAGAAGAATTTGAACCAATTTGAATGTCGTTGGATATGGGTTCTATTGGTGTCCATGTAGGATGTATTTCACTTTCATACAAATGTGCATTCTTTATTCTGTGAGTTTACCACATTTGGGATTATTAAATAATATCCATATGACTTCTTGTGAACTGAATACTTTAGTTGATCCTTAGAACATTCCATCTGCACCATTTACAAGACCATCATGTGTTGCATAATTTCTAGCACAAAGTTCAACCAACATATTTTTCTATACTTGAACCGTTGAATGTAGTCATGTTATGAAGTTTGCATCATTTTGTAATTGAAATGATTGAAGACTTGTCTATCTTGTGCATGCAATATGAATACATCCCTTTCATTTCAAAGGAAAGTTGATTCATTATGTTTTTTTTTTTGCTTCATTTGTGTAATATAAATATGAAATTTTTGGATCATTTGGTGGGTGCATGAAAACATTGATTATTTATGGTATCCACATTTGATTGCAATTGTGTAGTAGTTCAAAATTGGTTTAAGATGTAAATGAATTGTTCATCATTTTGGCGCATGACTTGTTTTAGTTCATAACATTTAATTTCTTTTCATCTAAAAATTTGAAATTAAACTATCAATGTTGTTTGCATTAATTTTGAAAACTCATGCATCACAAATTGGTTAAACTTGATAAAAAAATCCCCAATGATAATTACATCAAGATTTCCAAAAAAATTGGTGTGAATACGTTTAATTGATCATAATCAAAGATCAATAAATTTTAATATTCTTTCCCTATTAATGAAATTTCATCTAGTACTATTGATTATAATTGGTCATATTTCTTAATTAAAGTTTTTAATCATTTTGAACTTAATGATGGTAAATCTTTACAATTAAATTGTGTAGAAAAACTTTAATGAATTATAGTCCCATCAATGTTAAATGCTACTTTTCTAGTATATGCCATGAGCAAAGTTTTCTTTTTTAAAGGGTTTGAATGAGGATGTCTATTATAAAAACGTATCAAAGCTTGAATTAAAAACATAATGTGAAAGTTTTACCAGCACCTCCAGTAATGAATAAATGAATTGGTTCATTAGGATTTTGTTTTTTTTTGTCCATGACATCATCAAATATAAATGTTGTTCATTATTCATTTTTTGAAGTAATGAATGGAATTCATGGGTAGGCATGATTTGGTCTTGAACATCAATATTGGTGGAATGAAGAATAATGGAGACACCTATACATGGGTTAACAATATATTCATTACAAATGTTATATGGTTCCACTCCAATATAGTTAGTAATATTTTGTGAAAAAAACCCAATATCTACATTAGAAAATTTATCAATCCATATGTTAGTGTCATTTTTTGTTACTAACTCAAGAGCTTGTGATTTTATGTTTTTTCAATTTGTTGTGTGTGTATATATATATATATAAATTGATTTGTATTTCATGCATGCTATATGCTACATTCCATGTGGAATGGTCACCTTTGAGAGTATGTTCATTATCAAGGAAAATATTTAATAATAATAATTGTTCTTTATAATAATTTTTGGGTCTTGATGTTCATTATAATGCACACAACAAATTATATGAGATTTTTTCTTTTTTTCCCTAAGATTTACAATGTCATAATTTGCAACAAATTCAATGAGAGAAATGTTAAATAAATAGTTAGGTCTTTTGATGTATTTATCAATGATTGATGGACATGTAATATCTATAGAATCCAAAGGAAATGTTTTGAACGATGCAACATTTTTTAATACAAATGCACGTTCTTGTAATGGGGATGTATTAATGAATTTAAATGTTCTAGATGCATGGTACAATGGTATAGACAACACAATGTATGTAGTTACTTGTGTTGACATTTGTTGAACATTAAGAAAAACATTTCCCATTTTTCAAATGCGAGTATGTGTTTCAATTTTATTTTCATTACAACTAATAATTATATTTTTTCCACCTATCCTACACATTCAATCAAGGTTGTCACAAGTGCACGGGGTCTTACCATCTAGCCATTGGTATTCCGCATCTTCACGGAGAATTCAATTTCATTAAGTCTATGTTGGAGACAGCAGGGCAATCGTTACACCATTCGTGCAGGTCACTACTTATGCGACAAGGAATTTCGCTACCTTAGGACAGTTAGAGTTACTGCTACCATTTACCGGGGCTTTTATTTGAAGCTTAGAACACTTATCCTTTTCACCTTCTAGCACCGGGCAAGTGTCAAATTCTATACATCATGTTACCACTTAGCAAAGTCATGTGTTTTTAATAAACAATCGCTACCCCCTAGTATGTGGCGCTTTCCTAATCTTGAGATGGGAAAGCACCCCTTCTCCCGAGGTTACGAGGTCATTTTGCCGAGTTCCTTGAACATAGTTCTCTCAAGCGCCTTAGTATGTTCACCTGTTTCAGTTTGGGGTACGGTTTGTTTTGCACTGAAAGAATCCAAATTCTCCCAATTCCTATCTATTTTTGTTAGATAAGATGTGCAATAATTAGCTGCAACATAAGGGTCAAGTATGAATTGAAGATTTGTGTTTGGTTGCCAAAGATTTCTAACATGAATATCAAAGGGATTTGTTCATATGTCTTTACATAATCTTTGTAAAAAAATTGTTGGTGTTTTAAATTTTACTCATAATGCATTGATGTATGTATTTTTCTATAGAAAACAATTTTAATAATGTTATAATTGACATAGATGTTGTTTGTAAATCAATTTTATTAAGTTCCTTGTAAATTTTTTTGTTAATTTCACCTAAATGAACCTTTTTTGAAAGGGTTAAAGATTCCTTTGGGAATGGTTCAAGAAATTGTGTTTTTTCCATAGCAAGCCATGGAAAATGAAGTTGACAAATGGCTTATTTTTCTTCCTATAAGTCTTTTTGTGATGATGTGTTTGAGCTTCATGAAGATTGGGTGCTAGTTTATTGTTATCACATGATATATATATTTGTCTACAAAGTTTTCAATTGCATTGTTTGAATCCAAACCATAAATTGTTGCATTTGCAATCCATAAAAGTCCATGGTCATGTTGACTTCCACGACTTTGAAATTTTATATCAAGGAAAAATATAATAAATGCCCCAAAATGGAATTATCTTTCATACACAATGTATGAAAAGATCTCATATGATGACTATAATATTGTGCACATGTAATAGGAACACATTGTATAAGATCTACTACATGTTTGGGTTCTAATTTGTCAAAAGGAATGTTAAGTCCTAATTTTTTACTATTTAAATCATATAAACATTTTAATAAAGGAAGCCATTTACTTTTAGCACTAGTAAATGTAACAAAAATGTTGGGGGACCTAATTGTCAAATCATTATAAATACATCTTTTCTTAATTGATTTAAATAATAAGGTGAAGTACGTAGTCTTAAAAGATTCATATATCCTAAATTAGAATGTAAAATAACATCAAATTTTAGTTTATTTATGACATCATGTGCTTGACGTTGATGTTTAAGGAGTTTCCTTTTACACATGTGCACCCAAGATGATGAAATAATGGAATGAATCAATACTTTAATAGCTTAAAAAAAACAAATTTGGTATGTGTGTGGCAAAATTATGATTTTTATGTAACAATTCCCATTGAACAATCATTTGATAAGACATTTTTATTCCTTGGTTGTTACGAGGTTGTCCAAAAAACAACATAGGAAAGTTCAATTCTTCACAATGGGGATCTTAAAAAAGGCCCAATGGTTTGAAATTTTGACATGATGCCACAGTTACAACATTTTCAAAATAATCATATATTTGTTGAGAAGATAATATGTTTTGCACCATTATATCTGTCAATATGCCTTCTTGTTCTTCTTCAAATCTATCTTCATTATTATGGTCAGATGATTCATCATCATCTATGTCACAAGAAACATTAATATTGGTTTACATTAATAATGTGAATATATAAATCCAACATGGATGGATTGTTATTCCAAAATTTTCATATAATGGTGTGTTGAAAAGATCATGTTATGCCAACATAATGAGGTTCAAACAGACATTACCTATTAAATACGGTGATTTATATTCCATTCATCTTTTTAATGATAGACCAATTATTGTTTCATCATGAGGAAGATGAGGTAATATTGATTGGGTAGAATTGATATTGGATGGAACATTTATAATACTTCCTTTTATGTTATATTGTCCATAATCTTGGAGTTGCCAAATTTGAGCAAATGTTAAACAAGGTGATACTAATCGTTCTTCTAACTCATTTAGTTTTTTTTATAAAATCTATGTCATTGTTCAATCTAATATTTGTAAGAACTAAAAGCTTTGGTGTTTTATTTTTATTAAAAAAAGAAAAAACAAACTTTTACACAATAATGGATTTTTTTCTTGAAGTGGAACATGTAAAGAATATTTTTGAATTGTGGATTTTAATATTTTTCTTGTTTGTTTTAAAAACACAATTGATGACAACACACGCATGGATGAATGGGTGTATCCAATAATTGTTGAAAATATTTATCATGATGAGGTGAAAGATTTTTCAATGTTGTCAAAATATTTTCATGTATTATATTTGAAGTCAATGTATTACAAACATTAATAGTTGAAGATTGTTGTTCAATGTGCGATGGTTCCACAAGGTTATTACATGTTAAGATGTCAAATTGTGGATTTTCATGTGAATGTTGTTCAAGAGAATGTGTTTGTGGAATGTCATTAAGGGCAACATTTGTACTTGTTGATGTTTCTATGTTGTTTAAACAAGAGTTAATATTTTTTACAAGACTTACATTTTTATTTATGAAGGTGATGTAAATGAGAATATACTTGAATGAATATTAATTCTAAGGTGGAATTTTTGATAAGAAATTTGTTTGCTATATCTTTTAAAGTGGAAGATGGAAATGTAATCATTAAATTTTCTAATTGTTCATTGTGCATGGGTTTTCAATGGAAATGTTTAGGTTTTTCAATCACATTTTCATGTGATACTTCAAAAAATTTGTTTTTGTGGGTGCATATTATCATCAATTCCATACAAAGATAGAGATCTTTTTTAGCTCATTGTTTAACGAACATTGTTGTTGGTTGGTATGTTTTGTTTGTGGTAACATGTTTTGGTCTACTTCCCATGAGGCATTGTAAAAAGTGATTGGTTCATAATGCCCATTTCTAGCATTTACCATGTCATCATGATAAAGTCATTGTAATGTGATATTGCTTATGAAATCATCACCTGCTCGAAAGCATATCACACAATTTTGTTTCGAAGACATGGATGGGCCTATGTAAATAATTTGCCAAACAAAATATGGCACGATTATCACACCATAAACCTCTTAAATTGGCACTTATGCTCATTTTTTGAATATAGGTTTGTAAAAAATTTATACCATGATCTTCATACAACAAAAAAACATTGAAATGAATATCAATCAATTCTTGAATTTGGGGGTTAATGGGTTGTTGAAGGGATTGGGCAAAATGGGTCATGCATTGAGTTCAGAATTGAAGTGAAGTTTGGGAATAATGAAGTAAAAATGTTAAATAATCAAACAAACAATCACCATGTACAAAAGGATACTTTTGAATTTGTTGAAGATGGTGACCATGAAGCACAAGATCTATGTTCATTATGAGGTCAATAAAAAATAAAGGAAAATTAGAATATTCTTGTGTTTATGTAACTTGACTAATGGGAAAAGCTTAATGTTTTTCAACAAAATAATACAATGACAAACCCAAAATAAAGTTTTAAATTAGTGGTTAGAAAGCTACTTAAATGTTGATTGACTAATGTGTGAAGCAAAACTAAGAAAAAGAAAAGGGAAGATGTTGAGGGGTAAAAGGAAAAAAGAAAAGAGAAGCCTAGTCCACAATGTTAGCTAAATAATCCTTGAGAAAAAATAATAATAATAAAGAGAAAAGGGGGCAATGGCCCACTACCAACTAGTTGATACCTTACCAAATGCACTATTCACCAAAATGTCATTAATTTGGAGATGTCAATTTCACAAAATATTTTTGAATTTTAAGATGGTATAATTTTTGGGCAAGATAATGGAATATTGGCAAACACAAAAATTGGGGCAATAAAAAATTTAAAAAACGCATAAACAATAAAAATAATATGGAATGAAGTATATGGTGGTATGTTGGTATGTGGTATGTGGAATGTGGAATGTGATATGTTGGTATGTGGTATGTGATATGTGGGTATGTGATATATTGATATGTGGGTATGTGATATGTTGATATGTTGATATGTGGTATGTGGTATGTTGACGTTGATATGTTGGTATAGTGATAGGTATTGAAAATGTGGATGTTTTGGTCAATTTTTTTGGTAAAAGTCAGAAATGAACTAGAAAATCAGCAATAAGGATGATCGTATTCAAACTTTAAAGGTGTGGTCTTACAATATGTAGTAAAGACCTATCTACATACAAAAACAGTGAACTACATACAAAATACAAACTATCTCGATGGAAGCAAAATCCCCAAAAAATTCAAGCACAAGAAGAATCTCCAACTTTTCTAACAACCTCCACAACAACTTCTTGAGGTTGGAATTTCTCATTGTATATAACAAACTCCCCAATTGGATTCAAGTGGAAAGCACCAAAAACTTTCAAATTGTTGAGGAGTTCGATCATACACACTCTTTCACTGGAATACTTTGCTATAAAATATTTTTCTTAGAATTTGAAAAGGGAAATAACCAAGGAGTTTTGACATGGGAAATGCATGGTGGACCATGAACAACCTCAATTGTGGTATTGATGTGAATATCAAAACTGCATGTTCTAACAACTTTACACAAATTGAATAAATACCACCTGTTAGAAGGTTATCGGTAAATATCATTGAGTTTGCATTTGGAGCAAACTTGTTTATAGGGCAGAACAGAAGGATTTGTGACCATCAAACACCCATCAACCTAATAAAAAAATCAGGTGTTAGAAAATTGAATATCTCATATTAAAAAGTTGAATATTTCAAATAAGATCATATTAGAATGTTAAAAAATTAAAACAAATTAAAATAGATCAATTTTAACATATTAAAATACAATGAAAAAGAATAAAATGAGACTAACCTTGCGGGTTATGGCACAATTAGGTATGATATGGAGATTGAACATTTCTTTCAATTTTTTTTGTAATTGCAATAATCTATAGTACATAATCATTAGATTTTTCACCTTGCCCTTCTAATGCTTGTATACATTGACAATGTTTGTCCAACTAAATCCTCATACCCCTACAATCTTCATAACAACACCCCTCCATTATTGCATGAACTTCTTCCATTATGTTTTTCACTTCCATGGATTGATGATTTACTAACTAATCATACAAAATTGAAGGGCTTGAGTTGGAAATCTACAACATGTTAATGGTACATGTAACTTTTTTCTTCTTCCAAGCGTTTTTAACCTCATATAATTTAACTAATGGTTAAACCAATTCCCTTTTATATTAAGCTAGTCTTTGAACCTATTCCTCAAAATTGCTTGAATGTTTTGTCAACTCCTTATTTTGGGTTGTGTAACATTCCTCCAACCATTGAATTCTTGTACTAAAATGTCCTTTTAATCCTTAAAGTTGCATTTTTCTCTTCCAAAAGTTTGATTTTATGTATAATACATTCATTTAATTATGTTAAGTGCATATTAAACTTCTCATACCTTTTTATTATCATTCAATATTGAACATCCATGGCTAAGAACGTACTATTCAACTCTTCATTTTCTTTGTAGTGTAAAATTAATTTCCTTCAACCTATGATTTGGTAACTTTAAATTGTTTTATAGTTTATTGTTTAATAATATTTAATGGTTCATCCATTTTTTGCATAATAATATGAGCTTCTATTTATACTACCACATGTGTACCCATGTATTTATAGTTAGCTCCCATACTCATAAAAGATTTCACATTACATGATATGTTTGATGTATTTCAATATGTGCCTCATTGCAATCAAATGTGACTTTCCTAGTGTTTGCATGAATTGACTCATCACTCCAACCCCATAACTCAAATTTGGCATTGTGATGGTCCTGTAATCAAACTCCCTATTATGCGTTCATACATAGTAGTGTCCTCCACAAGCCCACTTCCATTTACATTCAACTTCACATTTTGCTCTAATGGAATTGAAATAGGTTTTTAACTTGTCATCCCATATTTGGACAATTAGTTCAAGGCATGTTTCTTTTGTATTACCCATATCATTTTTGGGGATTTGATCACTTCAATGCCAAAGAAGTAACTCAATTTTCCCAAATCCATCTCAAACTTATTTCAAAAGCTTATTCAAATAAAAAATGTCCACATCACTATTTTCCATGACAATTAAGTCATCAACATAAATGATTATGACTACAATCCCATGGTTTTTTTGTTTTACATAAAATGAAAAATTTATATTAGATATTTATAATCCATTTGTGACATGATACTAACTTAATTTGTTCAACCAAGCTTTAGGTGTTTGCTTCAAGCCATACAAGGTTTTCCTCAACATGCACAACAAATTAGGATGTTTCATGTACATTTCATCTTGTAAATCTCCATGAGGAAAAACATTATCTACATCCATCTAATGTAAAGATCATATTTTTGCTATGGCCGTCACTAATAAAAATTAGCCAAAATGTAATCATTATATTTGCAATTATTAATCATTTATGACTACCTTTGGACATTTTTGCAATTATTTTTTATGTTGGTCATATTTGCGATTACACTACAATTAGGTTATCACTATTTTGGTTTTCATCCTTCCATGTGAACAACATTTAATTTGGTTTTCATCAAATAATAATAACTTATGTCCCGCCAATTGCAAATGTAACCAATTTAGTTGCAACTTTATGAATATACAAAAGTTTATTTTGTCTATTATAAATGGTATAGTTGAATACATAAGGATTTACAAATGTATACTTTGAATGTATATGACCAACCATATTACATATGTATTCAAGGATTATTATTCACATTAAATGACTTCAATATTATGGTTACAATAGGTGTATATTTTAATATATCAAAATTTTATGTTAGTTACAAATTACATTATTATTATTATTATTATTATAAGTAATCAATTATTAAATATTATTCAATTATAATAATTGCTGATATAATTAACATATAGATTTTAAATTTTATTTTAAAATAATAATAATAAATAGTTAGTAATTATTAATAAGTCAATGATTATAATCAATTACTGAATTTTTTATTTTTAAAATAATTTTAAAAAATTCTAATATTTATAATTATTATTCTAATAGTTAGTATGGAAATCTAGTAGGTTATTATATAAATGCAAAAATTATTTTCAAAGGACAAATATGCTAATTAGGTATAATTTTTTTTGTTATTAAAAATATATATATATCTATTATAATAGTTCATAAACAACCGTACAAGTGAAATAATAATATGAATAGTAAAAATAAAATAGTTAGCCTAATATAGTTTCTAGTTATATTATTAGAGTTTAAGATTTTAGTTTATAATATTTATAATCAATAATTAATAATTAGTTAAATATTATTCAATTATTATTTAATTAAATTAGTTTATAGATCATTATAGATATAATATAATGTAATTAACTAACTAATTAATAATATTTAACAATGATTAATTATATAATTATGTAATTAAAAAATATTGATGATTATTGGTATATATAATTAGTTTATTTTTAATTAATTAATAATCTTACTAATTAATTAGTTAATTAGTTAGTTAGGTAGTCATTTACCTATTTAAATATATAATTTACAAAATTTTAAATGAGTATAAAAATAGGGGATAAAATTTTAATGGCAAATAGTTTAAAACTAAAAACATTATTCTCAAATTACCTACAACTAAAAGGCTTATTTTGTATGTTTTGGCTTTCATTTTCATTTTGAAAAGTATATAAACAAGGTGTCTTGCTTTACATTTTCATATTAAAAACCATGGGCATATGGGACGAGCTAATAAAAAAGGATTTACTCAAAATAAAATATAAATATTCATGTACTTATGCCTAATTTACCTACCTAAAGGTAGGTAGTTTAGGTAAATAAATATGTTATACCTATATAGGTGTTTAGTTTAAATAAATGGGTATGTAGATCCTACTTACTTGTTTATTTACCTATGTAGGTAGGTAGGTAGGTAGGTATTTAATTCAACCTACCTACCTAAATATCAATTTAAATTTATTTTAGTCAAATTCAATTAATATGCCATGTGACAAATTTTTATTACACCAAGTGTCATAATCTAAAACCATCCAAACATAAGAACTAAATGTCTTAAATTACATCCAAAGATAAGAACTAAATGTCTTATATTACATCCAAAGATAAGAAATAAATGTCTTAAATTATTTTTAAATATTAAAAGTTGGGACATGTGGCAACACATCACTTGTTTCCATTGTTCATTAAGTCACATCCTAATTGCAATTGACAATATCTATGTGGTTAATCAAAGGATGAAGGTGTATTTCCTTGACTTTTTTTTCATCCAAAATTCCTTGTTTTTTGTGACTAATGTCACATGCAATTTGTCCAACGTAATTGTTAAAAATTTTGTTATAAAATGGCCACTTTTACTAGTGCATAACAATGATTGTTCTTATTATTATCATATTAATAACTAGACTATAAAATATATTTTCAACTTCTAGAACAATCAAGATGTATTTGAAAATACATCTATTGAAAATTGACTTGAATTCAAGTTGGTTATTCGAGGAGTTATTGCGAAAAATCATCACCCCATATTTTACCTTCTCTTTTGGCATCTATCTAAAAAAGAATTTGTTAATATATTTCCTTGTATTTCATTGAAATAATTAGTTATGGATTTATATTATACTCCATCCTTCACTTATATAAAAAACACAACATACTTGTCCACAATCATAAAATTCACAGTCTCCTATGCTATAAACTTTAGTTGGTACTAAAATATACATCTTGCCCACTACAAAATCCAAGATTTGAAGCATGGTGGATTCTAATAGAAATCCCTCACATTCATTTTCATAAGAAGACGAATTCCATATTTTCACCCATCGTAACTTTTCTTTTGAACTCATTGTCGATTGCACTAGTTGTTAAAATTTGTCATAAATCATTTTTGAGGGATTCATGTTATTTTCATTTTTCTTCACTTCTTGCACAAAATCAATTCCTAAATTTGGATTTACTATGGGTAAAAGTCTTGGTAGTTGTCCTATCTTTTTAAATTTAATTTCATAAGATGATGTAACTAAAAAAAAGAGGGTTCGAAAACACACAGCACATTGACTGCCTTCAACGAACCCAAGCGTCCATGTTCTCCTGATCTACTCCACATAGTTCTGACCTCCGAAAACACACAACACACTAACTGCCTACTAACTCTTTCAAACGAACATCACAAGATCAAAGACGTACAAACATTCCACACAACAATAGAGCAGGTTTTACAGTATCCATCTCCTACCTCGCCCATTCACACAAATGCCAGTCAGGAAAAACTCTTTCATTACATTACAGACTATGTACATTTCCCGAAAGCACAAGCTCGCTTTCCCATCAAATGTTCACAAAAACACCAGATTCCCAGTGCCGTCTAGTTTCTTTCCCTCTAATTCCTCTGCAGTAGCTTGACCGATTACCAGGCGCAACGGAAAGTTCTAGTATTCAGCCCAGCTACTCTAGCTAACAGAGCTTCTCATTGCTCTCTACACGGATCCTCTTCTGCCTCCTAAATTTCTCAAGATTAGCTGATCGTTCTCCCTCAAATCCTCCTCCTCCTCGTAATTAAGCTACCCCAAAAGCTCATCAGACTTCCGTTAGCTTCCTCTTGAAGCCTCCTGAATCTCCTGCCACTCCGTTCCATCCAACTCCCACCGTCTGCCGCCATTGCTTGCTCCTCTCCATCAATTTGACTCCATCCCTCCTCATAATTTCCAGCCGCCAATTTTCCTGGACCACTCAGCACACACCAGCAAATACCAAGCAAGCCATGCAACTCCATGCAATAGTTAATGGGGCGCCGCAATAAGATGACGGCTGATCAGGCAATCTAAACTTCAAGATCAGCCAGCATTTAACTTTGCGCGGCGACCTAATTTCGCACTACATATGTACATATGTAACCCTTCCCTTCTTAGACAGCTGAGTCCCTCAGCTTCATCTAGTCTGGTGGAGCATAAAAGATTTGGAGGTCTCGACGAGATCTCTCCCACTGGTGACCATCGGCATCTTGGACGATGCATAATCGACAGCCTTCTTCAAAATCGAAGTTACCCTTTCCATCTGTATGTCCGATGGATTGGTAGGGGCCCTCCCAACTTGTAGTCAGAGCTCTTCTTTTCCCTGGCTTCTTCATCTTTACCATCGTCTGGCTTGCAATCAAGCCCTCAAACAAATGCTTACCTCTTTTGGCAACATAGATTTTCTTTTGTTGCTTTTGAGCTTGCTCCACATTGAGCAAAACGTTGTCATGGATGCTTGCAATGAGCTCCACCTTCTGCAGAAACTAAGCTGCAGCTGTTTCCATATCAACACCATCATTAGTCTCAGCAGTTAGGGCCTGCAAATAGTTATCTGCCTTCAAACGTGGTGTTCGACCAGTAAGGATCATGAACGGAGAGAATTTTGTACTTGTTTGGATCCCACATCAGTATCCAAACAGAACCTTAGCTAACTGCTGATCCTAACAATTCATGTTGGCAGGAGTAGCAGCAAGCACAATTATGCCATGTTTGATGGTCTTAATCATGCGCTTAGCCATCCCATTGCACTGAGGCCATTGGGGTGCAGTGCGTTGGTGTTGAATAGCATAGTCCCTACACATCATGTCGAACTCTGCAGCCCACTCCCCCCCATTGTCAGTCAGCACGAATTTGGGAACTCCATATCTACAAATTAGCTCATCCTCCAAAAACATGGCTGCCGTTTTCGCTCCATGGTCAATAACCGCCTTTGCTTCGCACCACTTTGAATAGTGGTTGATGGCCACCATAATATATTTGTTGCTCGACTTAGTCTTAGGCAACAACCCTGCAGTGTCCAATGCAACTCGATGGAACAAATCACAAACAAGAATGCTTTTTAATTGTTCATCCCCAGATCGGATGCTGCCTGAGCTCCTCACCAATTGGCACTGTTGGCACCCTCTGATCATCGCCTTAACATCTGCAGTTCGATTATGCCAGAAGTACCTTCGTCAAAACTCTGCCAACGTCCGTTGTTCTTTGAAGTGCCCCAGATCTTCATGCATTCGTCTCACCAGAGACACCCTTTCCTCAGGTTTGGGCACAAGTAACGCTTTGAAGAAAAGCTTCTGTTCCTTCTAGCAATAGTTGCTTACCCTCTTCCTAATCCTCTTGCTCTCTTCAAAGTCAACTGCATTAGGCAGTACACCTTCCTTCAGCAGCGTCAAACAGTCTGTATCTTCCCATATGTCGACGCAACTCGACTTTACTCTTTGATCTTCCTCATCATCGGATTCTGTAGGACTCAATTCATGGTCCCCAAGCTCAGACAGTTCCTAAGTTGCCAAAACCAAGTCTAATTGCTGTCACTTGTCAAAGTACTGAGGTCTTCTTCTCTTCAGTACCATTCGCGTTCCCTCGTGCTGCTCAAGTTCATCGCCCGTTGACACCGCTTCCTCACCTGGAATAGGTTCTTTAGATAAGTCTTCTGTTGATGCGACGTCAAGCATATACAGCTAATGGTTGCCGACACACATCCAGTGGTTGATACCAGAGTAACATGCATCATGCTGTCCAAATTCTCTGCCCTTCCTCCTGACACCCATCCATTCTGTTTCTTTTCCTGTCTTAACACAGAGAAGCTCTCCTTCTTCTCTAGGTACATCGGCTTGAGTATCTGTAATGTCTTGGATCTCTGCACCAAAATCATCGTCATCTGCAGCTGATCCAACTGGGTTCCTGCTCAAGGCATCCACATTTGTGTGCCTGAGTCCTGGTCGGTGTACTATTTTGAAACTGAAGTCTTGCAACATGCCGACCCACCTGCCTCTCCTGCCATGTGCATCAGATACAGTCGCTAACCACTTTAGTGGTTTGTGATCTGTGCATAGGATGAAATGCTTCATGTGCAAGTATTGTCTAAAATGCATCACACCCCAGATCAGAGCGTAACATTTTCCTTCCATTGGATGGAATCTCCTCTAAGCCTCAGTCAGGCTCTTGCTGGCATACGCTATTACTCTTTTGAACTTCCCTTCTTTTTGTGACAGTATGGCCCCAACACCCTTGGGCGACCAATCCACGTCCAGCCAGAAGGTTTGCTTGAAATCTGGTCGTGTGAACATAGGCGCATCCACCAGTGCTGCCTTTAACGCCTAGTATGCCTATTCACAGCCCATATCCCATACAAATGCAACGTCCTCCTTGTCAATTCAAATAAAGGACCTGCCAAGCTCGAGTAGCCTCTAACATACTTTCGGTAGTAACCTGTCAGACCTAAGAATGATCTGACACTTGTGACATTCTTCGGTGTTGGGAAATGCAACACAACTTCTATTTTTCCAGGATCGGGTTGGATACCCTCCTTGCTCACCACATGACCCAGAAAGGTGATAGTCTTTGCAGCAAAGCAACACTTGCTTGGGTTGAGTTTCAAATTCACTTCCCTGAATTTGCAGAGCACCACATCCAAGTGTTGAAGGTGCTCCCCCTAGCTTTCACTGTGCACATTAAGGTCGTCAACGAACACTTTTAGAAATCTGCTTCCCAAATCCTTAAAGACCTTTGACATAATTCGAGTGAATGTACTCGTTGCATTCTTGAGTTCGAATGGCATAACTACCTAATCGTATAATCCAGTCTTTGTGATCAGAGTTGTCTTCTTCATATTTTCTGGAGCCATTCAAATTTGCCAAAAACCAGACTACAGGTCTAGAGCCGTAAACCACGTTGATTTTCCCAGTTGATCAATCACATCCTCCACGAGTGGCATTGGAAACATATCTCGACATGTTTGAGCGTTGAGAGGCTGATAGTTTCCACAGAATCGCCTGCTCCCATCTTTCTTCACTAGCAAAGTCACCCGATAGGCATATTCGAAGTTACTGGGTCTCATTTTACCCAAGTCTACCAGTGCATCAATCTGTCTTTTCACTTCAGCTTCCTCCCAGTAAGATAGTCGACCAGGAGATGCTTTGCAAGGTGGAAACCCTTGTGTGTCAATACTATGTTCACCAATGGTACAACAGCCTAGTTCGCCCTTGTTCCAAGCAAAAACGTCTTGATACCTCTCCAGGATTCCCCAGAGTTGTTGTTGCCCACTTTCACCTAAATCGGTGTCAATTTTGATTCGTTCACAGATCTCCTTCCATCTGATCCCCGATTCATGATGACTGGGCGACATAAACTTTTCAATGGGCTCGCAATCAGAGTCGCCATCTTTTACCTGGATAGTTTGGAGCAACATTGGAATTGCAGAGTCATGTTCGGGACAGTGTTGCTACAACAACAATGGAACAGGTACATCGTGTGTGGACTCATGCACGATTTGTCTGCTCTTCTCCACATCAGACACCCACTTGATCCAGTCGGCATAATCATCCCCATCCGCAATCTTTTCTGTCATGATCCCGTCAGCCTGCTCCTGTAACATCAATCGCAACATTTCCTATGGTCTTTATGAGCTGACCAGCTCCTCAAACTCAGCATCCACAAACTCATCCTCTGAATCGATCTGTTCTAGTCGATTAAATTTCGAATCATAGAATTCACTGGTATCACTATCATCATTGAAATCTGAGGTAGACGCGTCATCCTCCTCGTTGATAGCCTTCGATCTTGATCAGGTACTGCGTCACCATCTTGGTGGGCACGTGCATCCTTCCAAGTGGTCGACGTTCCTCGCACCATCGTACCCGCACTCATTCTCTGCAGCAAATTCACCACTGTCAATGGCAACACCTCTACATTGGTCCCAGGCCCATGCCTTACCTGGATTAGACCTCGTTCCACATCCACCACTGTTCCAATCTTCATCAAAAAGTCCAGACTAAGTAGCACGTTGTACCCATCCGTGTCTACTACCATAAAAGTCATGGCACATTATAGGCCTCCGATTTTGACTTGTATCTCATCAACCCGGCCCAATGCCCGAGTGATCACTCCCGATGCAATCTTGTAACTCTCATTTCCTGTCACAAGATGCATTATACCCAACTCTCTTACTACAGCAACAGCCAGTACAGACATAAATGCTCCTGTATCCACTAAACCTTCAACAACGCAGTTACTGATCTCCACAGGTAGATGTAGAGTTTTACTTCGATGCGTCTTATTAACGCAGATCTTTCTTAGCGACGAGAGTGCAGAGACCACTTAAACTTGATTTTCAGTGGTCTCCGAGTCCCTTTTTCTCCTTGCCAGCTTCACCAAGCTCTCAAGGTGCTCCAGCTCTCCAGGAATCATGAGAATGGTTTCCATGGGAGATAGAGGGATCTTTCCTTTTATGAAATGTGATAAAATTTTGGACCTCACAGAAGCGTCCCGGTTCACACCAACTCCCTCCCTTTCAGCTTCAGGGATTGGCGCAACTCCTCCTGGTGCTACATCGACAGGAGTCTTTATCCTTGGCACTCGGGTGTAGGAAAACAAATTTTCATTTCCACATAGCTTGTCAAGCTGCTGTTCGGTCGTCGCTCCATCGTCGAACAACACTTTTAAGAAAATTGTTGCTCCAGTTGCTGATTTCCCATCTTTGGGCTTCTTTCGGCATTTGTCTTCAGAGTGCCCCAGTCCTGTACAGAAGGTACATTTGATTCCACAGTTTTCTGTCCTATGCGGCATATTGCACTTTGCACATTTTGGCCGTGCTTCATTTAGCCTCGGACAAGTAGTGGCCATATGGTCCCCACCTTTACAGAGCTGGCATGCTCCAAAGATAGTGGAAGAGGATGATGATGTTGGATCATGCGAATTCCCCTTGAATAAATTGATGAATGTGTTGTTCAACGTAACAACATGATTTTCTACATTGCTCTCCGACGTCTCTTCTTCATGTTCCTCTGGAAGAGATTCATACGGTGTTTCCCCGGGTTCACCCAGAACTCTTTCAACCTCCATTGCAGCTCCAACTAATTCTTCAATATCTGCGAACGTTCTCACCACGCAGAGCTTTCGGATCTCTGGCCTCAGTCTAGCCAGGAACCTCCTCTTCTACTTTATGTCTTGTATCTTGCCCTTCCGAAACAATTTGTCCAGGCGTTCAAAATATTTCTGAACCTTTTCTTTGGGTTCTTATTTGATGGCATCCATTTTCATTCGGATGTCATCAGCATCTATGTTCCCGTATTTCTGCACCATCAGCGTCCGTAGCTCAGTCCAGTCAGTAGGCGACGGCTTGAGCCTCCTAAACCACTCTTTCGTTTGACCCCACAAATTCAATTTGGCGATCTTGAACAGTTTGTCAGTAGTGAGATCGCGCACTTCGGCAGCCATGGTAAGTCGCTCTGCCCAATCATTTACATCATGATCTCGTCCCCAAAATAACTCATCCATTCCTTGAGGACTCGTCATCTTCACAGAAGTTCGGCAACATAACAAAAATGCGGCACTCCTCTCCACACACAGTTCTTCAACTCAAAAACAGATGTAAATAAAATTGATTAGAATCTCAACTCTTGCAACACAATTCTGATTCTTGAAAACAAAATAAAACAAACATTGTCCGAATCACCCATCGAACTCAGACTGAGCACCCTCAGCTATCGGTTCCAAAGGCGCAATAGTGGATGGAACAGTGGTGAAGTTCTGCTCATCCATAGACTCTTGTTGGAATCTCCATTCTCCTTCCTTGCTTCGCCATACTTTCTAACTAATGAGGCGGGATCTCGATCCGCCATGCTCTACCCGAATCAAGCGATCTCCCTCTTGAAATAAATCCTCCACATTAGGGATGTACAACTTCACAAAATGGTTAGGTGACACCGTCGACTTAGGAATCCAAATATCCCTTAGCCTTGGTAATGCACGTTGTCTCTCAGCATATGCAGGAGCAACTTTACGCAAAATAGGAGGTGAAGTAAAAATTGGTCTGTAAGTCTGAGGTCGATGTCCATCCCCTTGCTCCATCGATTACCTTTAACCACACTTATGCACGAGTGTAGAAACCACTATGAACTACTTCTACAGCAATGTCTCTTACTCGAGCTTCGTCGGGATCTATCCCTACAAGTCTCACCACTCCAAAGCCTAGAAAGCGCAAAATCATTGCTCCTCTCTGTGGGTCGTTCTGACCAATAAGGAAATCAAATCTACCAACAAGCTGTTGCTCATGAATCTCCTGAGTCATTTGCTCCACAGGAACTCCTTCGTCATTAGACGAAGACATGATTTTCAACTATCATTCTATCTAAGCATCTACAGGTTCTACCAAGGTTGGAAACACAAAACCATGCTCTGATACCAAAAAGAAAGGGTCCAAAAACACACAGCACATTGACTCCCTTCAACGAACCCAGGCGCCCATGTTCTCTTGATCTACTCCACACAGTTGAGACCTTCGATCTCACACAACATACTAACTGCCTACTAACACTTGCAGACAAACATCACAAGATCAAAGACGTACAAGTGTCTTGCATTCCACATAACAACAGAGTAGGTTTTACAACATCCATCTCCTGCCTTGCCCATTCACACAGATGCCAGTCAGGGAAATTCTTTCATTACATTACAAACTATGTGCATTTCCCGAAAGTAGAAGCTCACTTTTCCATCAAATGTTCACAAAAACACCAGATTCCCAGTGCCGTTTAGTCTCTTTCGCTCTAATTCTTCTGCACCAGCTCGACCGACTACCAGGCACAGCAGAAAGTTCTAGCATTCAGCCAAGCACTAGCTAACAGAGCTTCTCATTGTTCTCTACACACGGATCCTCTTTTGCCTCCTAAAATTCTTCTAATCAACTGATCCTCCTACCTCAAATCCCTCTTCTTGTAATTAAGCTACCCCAAAAGCTCCTCAGACTTCCATTAGCTTCCTCCTGAAGCCTCTCGAATTTCCTGCCACTTCGTTCCATCTAGCTCCCACCGTCAGCTGCCATTACTTGCTCCTCTCCATCAATTCGACTCCATCCCTCCTCATAATTTCCAGCCGCCAATCTTCCTGGACCACTCAACACACACCAAGCAAGCCATGCAACTCCATGCAATAGTTAATGGGGCGCCGCAGTAAGATGACGGCTGATCAGGCAATCTAAACCTCAAGATCAGCCAACGTTTAACTTTGTGCGAGACCTAATTTCGCACTACAATATGACATGAAAATTCACAATTCAAAACAATCCAAATAAAAGCATACTAGTTCAACTAAATGTTTCAAACAAAAACACATAAAAAAGTATAATGTTTCAACCTTGTTATAAAAAACCCAACAAATTCAAACTATTTGAACACCAAGTCCAAATTTTGTATAAGAAATTAAATTGTCCATAATTTATATAAAAATTTAAACGACATGTTGTTGGTCTAATATGTTACACATTGCCAAACATATCATGATTCATGTGTTGTTGTGTCC
>Ga0209611_10000727_pt1 | contig 51556 bp, 35 predicted proteins | sample S1TSphgellanicum_3_FD_187693 | JGI IMG/M metagenome (GOLD analysis project Ga0209611, IMG submission 187693) | Host-associated microbial communities from peat moss isolated from Minnesota, USA - S1T2_Fc - Sphagnum magellanicum MG (SPAdes) (version 2) | ecosystem: Host-associated > Plants > Peat... | reverse complement strand
GGGGTGGGGGGTAATGGTGAAGGTGAAGGGGGTGGAGTGGAACCATGTGGTGGTACTGAAGGAACCGGAGAAGCATGGCATGGCAACGCTTGTCAGGTGTGCGCATTGTGAGAAAGAATTCCAGGGTAATGCTATGCGTATCCGGGCGCATTTGCTTGGGAACAAGAGAGCCGCGGGTGTGTCCGGTTGTCCGTCTTGTCCCGCCGAGGCGCGGGAGGAGCTTCGGATCATTGACCAGGCCAAGAGCTTGAGGAAGCGAAAGCGGGAGACAAGGAGTTGCAGGACCACCAGGGGGACCACTTCCTCCGCATCCGACCATAGCCTGGACAGCGCACAACAGCAACAACAGCAGCATGTCGATCTCATGGCATCCTTACAAAATGGAGACAGGACCACCACCACCACCACGGCTGTGGAGCATGCGTTCAAGAGCATGATTTTCCAAGCCGGTGGATTACCTGTGAATTTCGTCAACCTATCTCCATTCAAGCCGGTGCGTGTGTGATGATGATTGTTTCTCTGGTTTTTCTTTGCTTCACGCCTTTTGAGCTACTGCTGGTGGAGTCTATGAGAATTGTTGGAAAATTTGCTCGTAATGCAATGAAGCAGTTGCACATCAGGTGGTCAATACCTAGACGAGGCGGAAGAATACAATTCCATTCATAGAGGAGAAGAGCTATCTAGAAAGAAAAATTGTGTATAATTTGAACTCCTTCTTGTCAATTGGATGTTGTCATGATGCTTCAGAAACAGTAGTCTCTTCTTCTGTCTTTCCTAATCCTCAGCAAGAAGCTCTAACCAAAATGCTTTTCAGATTTCAACAAACCCTCTCAGCAGTTGTGATTTCAAGCAAATATGGTTTCAGTTATCTTGCTACGGATTTTTATTATTATTTTGTGTGGAAGCATCTTACATTATTTTTTGTCTGGCCTTCCTTAAGAAGAATGTGCCTAAGGTTTTGCTTCTGTGTGGTGGTTGCAATGGCTGATAGGTCCCAGTTATATCACCCATCGATCTGGAGACTTTCTTTGAAGGCTTTGGAGTCCGACCAGAAACAGTAGCCAAGATAAAGGAGATGGGATTCACAGGCCGAACATTCACATCAAATCTGGATGAGCTCCCCTCCCTTCTGGAGTCGATCAAACAGAACTGCCATCTGACTCTTGGAGAAGAGTGGGGCATCAAGGGTGCTGCAAAGAAGTCGCAGAAAGGTTTCCATTTTATTGCTTGACCTCGTTGTCTATTTTGGTCTTTTTTGTTTTACTCACTGGCAGTGCAGATCCTTTCCAGTTTCAATTGCTGTCGAGTGGATGACTTTTAATGAGAAATCTCACAAAGGATCCTGTTTTGGTTGCTTGCATTGGCATTGATTCTGGAGGAGTATTCATTGTTACTGTGTGTTGGTGTTGTGTTTTGCAGATCATTTGCCTGTGTTCACCCAACCAGATGTGGAGAAGTGGCCGGAGCCTGAAAATGGCACAGCAAACAATTGCAAGGAGGTGCTGTGCATTCGTAAGTGTGCAGGGCAGAAAGTTCTCATGTGTCTCCTATTTTATCTGCCTGCAAAAGGCAATTTGTTTTCTTGATTTGCATTTTGGTCTCATGCAGTTGTGTGGACTTTTTGTGTGGGTGTTGTGTAGCACAAAGCTGAGCTTCAGTGGGTGGAACATCCAGACAAATCCAAAATAGAGTGGGAATTGAACAACAACTACAATTGAAGACAGTGGGAAGAATTCAATGTAACATTACCAGATGTCTGTTCTTATAACAGGACCTTCTATTGTAGCTAGGCTGATCCAGTTTTGTATTGAACCATTGTATTATGAAAGTGAATTTTGTGGTACCTTTCATGTGTGTCGATGGTGGGCCATAGATCCAAATCATAACTCCATATCAGGTGCTTGGTCAGATAGGGAAACTCTGAATATTCTTTGATCTGTATCATATGATTATTGGATAAGAGTGCAACTAGCAGTGATGGAGATGATCAAAGACATGTAGACAGTTTGAGAGGACATGACACAATCATGTTGAGAAATTTGCAACTGAAGAGGGTCTGGTAGACATAGTACCCAGGTGGATGAAGCAGCTTTTGCCCAGTAGTTGTAACATACTTGTAGATGTTCTAGCAGTGAATTTATTTTCCATGTGCTAGTAGGAAATGAAACTGATCAACCACCCTTTTGTGGTAAGGGATTCACTGCTTGGATGTGGAGGGATCCTTGTGGGATGAAGAACGGTTTACATCTATCTGCTGCTCATAGGGACTGTAGATTCCAGTCACTGCAGCTGCTTACTATCCCTCTTGACAGAGACATGGAGCCTGCCTGATATTTTTTGTGCTAGCATTGAGGATTCAACATGCAAAATTTGTGGACATGTAAATGCATGGTATGAAATTGAGATTGTGTACCAGACTTGAGAAAGTGAATACTGGAAAACTCACATTGGAGTGGGAATATCAGGTGTTCTACATAAATTTAGCTTCACTGGGTGGTTTTGATTTGATATTTAAATCACAACAATGCTCTTCCTAACCTTCCTTGCTTTGGTTGTTTTGCAGTCAGGGATGCATGGTACTCAGATCAAATTAAGGAGAGGAGTGAAAGAGGTAAGTAAACTTAGCCCGGAAACAACATTAAACACTCAACTCACTCAGTCATGAGCCACCACCAATAGTAACCACATTCCATCAGAAGCCAGGGAAAGAAATTTGTGATATAGTGCTGCAGGGTAGTGGAATGAGTACGTTGAAGGGACTAGGTCATATGAAATGAATTTCATCAGCACCTGGGAATCATAAAATAAGACATGCAGTGGAATTTCTCCCCCAGAAAGGAGGTTGCAGAACTTGCAGGCTGGAGTTTCCAGTGATTCCTGACCCAACATGGCAGTAACTAGACTGCCTGTTCTACTGCATGATTGGATTCCACACCTAAACATTCTCAAGAGCACATCCCCAAAATGAAGACATTCTGATTGATTGTGATGGAAATAGCAAATGGTTTCAATCAAGAATACAAACAGAGAGAATGCACATTGTCCTATACCTGGATAGCCAACATGATCATACTGGCTTCATATGCTCAGTACAAACTTCTACTGCACCTCCCAGTGGACCTCAAGAAAATTGGTCCAAGGTATGTCCCAACTAAATATGAGCCAAGGTAGAAACATAGACATTCAAGTTCCAAGAAATTGGCAACACAATACCTGCCATGGCAGAAAATCCTTGTCAAACATTCTGAACTAGGAAATTTTTTAAATGCTGCATACAAGATTATAACTTTGACCTTTGTCTCTGTCAAACAGATCTTGCTGCATCCCATCATCTGGATGCAGGGTCTATGCCCACGAGGGCACGGTTTGCACAGGGTTATAAGTTGTCACCTGTTTGGTAAAGGCTACAAGATCAAAGAATGTACAGCAAACATACAATAAAGCAAGCTGAGATGAGAAATTTTCAAACCATCTGCTCAGAGGTCCAGCACAGCCAAGTAGTCAACCTGACTCACACAAACAACATATTTTTTCTTTACAGGTTAGCCAATGATGGATTGGACCGTGGTCCAAAAGCTACAAGTATGTACAAGTCCTGGGTTACAGCTGATTGGGCATAATGTCCACACCAGACCTTGTTGGAATGATCTCATAATCTTCTCTGCAGCTGACTCCTACACCATTTTACCATATCCTTTTATCATCCTCACCAGTGCTAGTAACCCTGTCAGTATCCATGTGACATGGATTAAAGAATTTCTCCACTTGGTTCCCAAACTAAACAAACAGTATGCTCCTGTCATGTTCCTAGTCATCACTGACCAGCTATTGGTCATCACTGACCAGCACAGATAGCAGCACACTTCATAATGAACCAGCCCTTCTGCAACTCTGCATGCTCTAGCTACCCAATGACCTCTTAGATTAAAAGACATTAGCTAGTGTTGTACCATGTTCTCCCCATCATATCCAATTGTTCCAGACTCTTCTGTTCCTTTCGCCAAATCTCAAAGCTCATCGCTAAAGCTAGCTTTGAGCTACACAGACCCCATGCACAATTCACACCCAAGAAGTCAGGATTGCATGAGACAACAGCAAAAGACTGATCCAAGCTTATAGTGTTCAAACACAGAAGCAAAAGCTCATTGTCAAGCAAAAACAGGAGACAGTGACTTTCTAGACTGCACACTTACGTAGGCACAGCAGCTCCTTGCAGCCATTCATTGCACCATTCTCAGGCTCTTGCCACTTCTCCCCATCTGGTTGAGCAGAAACAAGTGAATAATCTGCAAACCAGAAACAAGCAAACAGTAGAACCTTAAGAAATGTAAGTATCAAAGCAAGCTCCAGGACACAAGGAAGGAATGAGAGCTAGTGCAAGTATATACCATTAGGGAGCCTTAAAGGGACGGGACCACCCCAAAAAAAAAAGTTTAGGTCAGGGCAACAAATGGAGACCTTTCTGCCACTTCTTTGCAGCACCTTTGATTCCCCACTCCTCTCCAACAGTCAGATGGCAGTGTTGCTTAATTGACTCAAAAAGCAATGGAAGTTCATCCAAATTTGACATGAATGTTTTGCCTGTGAATCCCAACTCCTTTATCTTTGCTATTGTTTCTTCTCGGACTCCAAAGCCTTCAAAGAATGTCTCAAGATCAGTTGCTGGTGCAGCTGGGCCCTGTCACACACAGTAGAACAACACATCATAAAAAAGAAAAGTAAAAAAAAAACTCATATCAGCAAATGAAGGTCTTATTGAACAACAGCAGCACAAAGATCAGCCTCTGCCAAGTGGCAGTGGAGAACTGTTTTCTTGAGGATCAGCATGCACTAGTGGATCTTGTCTAGATCAAATACATATATGAGCCTTTAGTTAGTTGAAAAGGCTACAGCAGAAGGTCCTGCTCTTCGGAAGTTTTCAACAGTTCAAGGAACAAACTTTCCGGACAATTCTTGGAGCTTGTGACTTGAGATCTCCGGCAGCATCTCGACAAAGCTAGTGCACATGGTGGAGAAAGAGAAAGGAAGTTTGTAGAAGAAGAAGAAGCATACCGATTTGAAGGGCGACACGCTGACAAAATTGACAGGAACTGCGCCTGCTTGAAACACCATGTTCCTGAACGCCTGCTCCATCTGCGTCTTCTCCCCCTTCTGCAGTGAAGCCATGAGCTCCATCTGCTGCAGTCCGTTTTCGGTGCCATTCTCAAAGGTTGCCGACGATGGCCTGATTCCCCTCCTGGCCTCCCGCTTCCGCTTCGTCAGGGACTTGGCCTGGTCGACGATGCGAAGCTCCTCCCTGGCATCCTCGGGACAAGACGGACAGCCGGAAACACCCGCGGAGCGCTTGTTGCCAAGCAGGTGCGCCCGGATGCGCATGGCATTACCCTGGAACTCCTTTTGACAGTGCGCACACTTGACAAGCGTGGCCATGCCATGCTTCTCCGGCTCCTTCAAAACCACCACATGGTTCCACTCAACCCCCTTCACTTTCACCATCCCCCAGCTCCCGTCCCCTTCCGTCGCTCCCTCCCACCCGTCGATGAAAACGTAGTCCTCCTCTGCTGTGTTCGTTGCGAACAAAAACACACCACTCTCGCACGAAAAAACCACGCGAACCTCGAAAACGAACACAAATTACACTACTCTTTTCACAAACGAGCACCAAACCCTAATAACGGGAACCTGGTCGAACACCGCGTTCTCTACAGCGCTTTGACACCCCCCTCCACCCCTGCCCTGTCGTCGTCTCAAGCGCGGTCCACTGTCAGGCGTCCCTCTCTACCTGCCCGCTGTTCTGCAGTCAATCGATGGCGTCTGACGGATCGGAAATCGCATGCTCGCTCGCTCGTGATTGGAATCGGACGCACAACCAGTTGGGAAAGATTGCTTGTGGGCCGATGTGTGGGCCCAGTGAAACCCTAACAGCCGGTCTAAGCTGCTCACAAAACACGAGCTTGTGAACAGGGAAGAATAAGACAAGGGGAAGAAGAAGAGGAGGAAGATCCGGATGGAATAAGGAAACAAACTCGAAGTACAGCAACAGTAGTGATGGTGTCGCAAATCCTCCTGTAAGGCACTTGTTTCTTTCTTTTGTGTTTCATCTGGAGATTTGGAGAAGAATAACTAGGTGTCTTGGGAAGAAGAAGAAGAAGCTCGGAGTAGGGTATATGGCTTGATATTTTGCAGCAATTTGTGGGATTTTTTTCTTCAGTATATGGCTCTCAGGTTTGAAGAGGGATTGATGATGCAAGGGATCTTTTGTTTCTTCCTTGTTTATATAAATGTCAATTTCCGATCTCAACTTTGAAACATGGGAGGGAGAGGAGGCACGAGTAAAAAATCCAAACTCTAAACAGCAGCAAGATTGAATCTTGTTCCATTTCACTAATGTAACAGATGCCTCTCAATTTTAATTATCCATGGCATTTTTGTGAAGATGGCTACCACAGAGATTGATTTCTGTGCACAATTGCAAAGCAACCACAATCGGAAAGCTCACAGTTGGACTTGTCTGCGATGTTGTCTTCAGTGTCTAAATGTATGTTGATGCTTCAATTTGCAAAGCCACTGCAATTGAAACCTCGCATTTGGACTTGTCTGTGATGCTGTCTTTGGTGTCTAAATTTATGTTGATGCTTCAATTTGCACATCTATCAAAATGGATCTGGAACTTAGCTGAGTAGGTAGTAGAATTGAAAAAACTGGTGCAGGAGGAGAAAGATATCACTCACGAGGAATGCAATATTTCTGACACAATTTATTTGAATGCTGGCAGGGACTCACAGCAGCACACATAAGCACCTAACAATGCAAATGCAAGGAAAAGGATCTGATGTTATCATCTTGCACATCTGTTTTTCTTGAACTCTTGTCTGATGAGCAGCTGTTGTTTAAGTCATGCCTCCCTGCTGCTACCCAATCATGAAAGAAACAACACACATGATTGTCAGCATAGGTATTTGTGGAACTCTTCTCTCATGTTTTGGAGGCCAAGACACTTGATTACCAGAGTATTATTTTCAATTCTTCTCAAGTTTGGAGGCCAAGACACAACACATGACTGCCGGCATATTTATTTGAATTCTTCCCCATTTTGTTTGGGAGGCCATTTGTGTTAAAGACCCCTGCATCTCCCTACTTTTTTGAAGCTGGATCCTGACTGACACTCAAAGCTCATGTCTCTGTCTTTTATTTTGTTGACAGCGGGTCTTCTATTCTCAGATTTGTCTATGCAGGAGCTTGTTGGGTTATGAGAATTGTTCAGTACCCCCAGGGTTTGCACAGTGTAAAACTATGCAAGATAGTTAACAAATAGACCAACCTCAGACAGAATTGAATCAGCTGATAAAACTGAGAGCATTGCCGGCCATATTTAGTATGTGACCCTGAAAAAATATTTCTCATATCCAAGTTTTAGTTGCTTGTTTGTTTTGAACCCCACCCATCAAACTGAAATTGGGACTGCAAATAGGTGGGAGACTACTAATAGCAACCACCTGGACCAATCAAACTATCCTAGCCAATCAGAAATAGTGAGTAGTCAATAAATGTGATTTGACTGTGTTTATTAGAGTGTTCCAGGGTCTCCTCCAGGTCTCCGAAAGCTGTGCATGTTTTCAGAGTCGCAGGAGAGTTCCGGTGAATTCAGTACTGGATTTGACTATTGTACCTCATCCAAGATTTCGAGTGCAGGGTCACATACTGAGAGTCGGTGGAGATGCGCTCACTATGTGCTTGTAATAGGCCTGGCCTTCATCGTCGTAGCATTGCGAAAAGCTCCTGGCGCCATCGAAACCCATTCGCCTTCAAGTGCTGTGCTGCAGCGCCGGCCTCTCTCTCATCGCTCCCTTCCTTTTCAAGACCTGAAAACTTCATCAGCTTGCCTAGCTTGAGTAAGATTTGGGGACGTGATTCAAGACCTGAAAGTTCAGTTGGTAACTTGAGTACCGTTTGTGGAGCCATTTTAAGACCTGAAAGCTTCAGTTTGAGAACCCGTGACCTGGTTCAAGACCTATAAAGATCAGTTTGAGGGTCCCGGGACTGGTTCAAGATCTCGGAAATTAGTTTGAGACCCCCGGGACCCGGATCAAGACCTCGAAATCAGTTTAAGAATCCCGGGACCTGGAAATTGCAGTTGGTAACTTGATTCGGGATGTGAATTTAGGGTTAACGCAAAGCGGAGTGCAGCATTTTCTTCCTTTCCCCGCGAGAGCGAAGATTTAGACTCTTTGCTGAAAATCTCCGCAACGAGATAGCCGGCAGACGGCTGCAGAGAGCGCACAGATTAGAAGAAGAAACAAGGCAGGATGGTGGCCGTGAAGAAGACTAAGAAGGCGCAGGAGAGTATCAACAACAGGCTGGCTTTGGTGATGAAGTCTGGGAAGTATACCCTGGGCTACGGCACCACACTCAAGTCGCTCAGGGGAGGCAAGGGCAAGCTTGTTATCATCGCCAACAATTGCCCGCCCCTCAGAAAATCCGAAATCGAGTATTACGCCATGCTTTCCAAGACCGGCGTTCATCATTACAGCGGGAATAACGTGGATCTTGGGACGGCGTGCGGCAAGTACTTCCGTGTCTGCTGCTTGAGCATCACTGACCCCGGTGACTCCGACATCATCCGCTCCATGCCCTCTGAATAGACTCCGACTACATGATTTGTGTTCAATTTGTGCTCAAGGCTCTCAAACAACAGCCTTGGAGCCGCTTTTGGCAAACGGCTCTAAACTCTCGCTCTAGCCGAGAATGATGACAATGAGGTTTGAGGATGAAGTTTTGGGATTAGGGTTTGGGGGCAATGCTGACCTCCTACTTCTGTTGTGTAACTGTGCATGCTCTTGAAGAGTTGCAATATTATTGCCACAATTCTCTGTGACCCCGCTGGGGTTTTGAATTGCAATCTGGTGGATGTCCATGGAGGTTTCCAAGCTTTTCTAAGATTCTGAAGCCCTGGTTTTTCTCTCTGTGTTATTCTTATTATGCACTGGACTTTTGAAAGGTTTAAGGTTTACAATTGGATTTCTCTGACAGTTAGATTCCTTGAGTTTCAAGGCACTGCGATTGCTTTGTGTTAGTGGAAAAGAGTGCAGAACTGAAGTTTGGTAAATAGTTGGCTATTGCAGAACCATACATTTAAGCAAGAAAGTGGCATGGGGTGTTATGATGCATTTCTGCAATTTGTTGGTTCTTCTCAAATGTTTCTTATATGTTGAAGGCCTGAATCTAAACTGTGTAAGACCTTCCATGGACAGGAACATACAGGGAGTGAATTACCACCAGTATCGAGCTAGGATTTGTTGAGTTGTTGTGCAACTGAATTCTAACAGGCAAAGTGGTTGTAAGACAGCTGTTTCAACTTCATTAATTCCTTCTTCAAAGCTTTTAGTGTATCTTTGAGGTCTTCCCTCTCTCTGTTCTCCTCAATGCCTGCATTTCAGATTTTGTTGCTGCTTTTTTTTCACAACCTGTGTATGACATAATGACTTTCTTCAATCTGTGAGATTCAATGACAGCCGAGGATCCAGAGAGTTGAGGCTTTTTGGGACACTGCTGTATGTGTGCACTCAAGCAGTAGCATTACAGCCCATGATTGGGATCCATTCTATTCAGTACATAAAAAGTTTCATGGCATTTGTCAAGGTTGGGCTGCTCTGTGCTTAGATTCTTGGAGGGTTTTCCAAGATCTATGTGTTTATTTCACATATAACATCTTGAAAACTCCTCTAGACACAGCATGCTGAACCTCTGGCAATCCATGGTCCAATCAAATTGGGAGGAAATGTTTTGCAATTGGCACCATTGGCATATCTGCACCAAAATAGTCAAAGTTCCAGATCCTTAACCTTCTGATCTACACCCCATGCTCATGGTGATATTTTACAATTGGTTCTTCAATAATCTGTCCTCAACCAGCTGCCACATGCAGTTGCTACTTGCAAGACCAGGTGTCCATTCAACATGGATAACTAGTACTAGCCAACATCATTGCTAAGTGTGCTTGTCACTGCTATTCATAAAGAAGGTAATGGTCTGACACCTTGTGAACTACTATCATTAACATATGATTGCACTGATTCTAGTTACCTTTCACATTGTTGTTGTGGACATTTCTCTGCAATTTCTCTGGAAAGAAACCTGTCTTTTGCAGCAATCTCAAGGATAGAAAGTTACAGAACTGTTAGTTCAAACTCTTCAATCACTAGTGAGCTGTAAATTGTTGTCCATACAAAACATGCAAATAGCAACCAAAATGAGACAAAGGTCAAAAATATTCCACAAGCAGGGCATGAGGTTAAGATTCCCTGAGGTGGAGCCTTTCACTTGACATCAAACATTGAAACCAACTAAATTTAAGCAAATCGAATCAAACCAAATCAAATTGACATTTGCCATTTTGACAGCATGTGTTGACAAAACCCGCTTGAATGACCTGATTTATTGCTTTTGAGCTTACACATTTAACATATGTGGGCTTGTTGTAGGTAACTCAAAATAGTCTCATAACATGAAAAACAAAAACATGACTGAGGTCATGTCACTATTCTCCCTAGTCTTTCCCCAAGGTAGAGTGTGCTGAGATCCACCAGCATGGTCCACCACCCTTCATTCCTGAAGTTGTGCCAATCTACAAAAACATTTGATGGAGCGCATGTCAGACATCACAGATTTTGGGACAGCAATCTCAAGTCCAGGCAAATGAACTGAATCCCATGGCATTTTTTCTCACAAGTGTGATCCTTAACAATCAATGCAATGAGGTAAATGAAGACCACATGGCACCAACAACTACATAAATAGACTTGAAGGCAGTCACACTCCAATGACAGAAGCAAGGCACAATTCACCTTTCCCCAAAACACATGGCTTCCCTGACTACAATGTAGTTCCTCCTACCGGCCTCCTATTGATGAGGTCAGAGGACTTGCAGTCTGTCTTCAATCATAATTCTTTTGAATTAGCGCTGTCACCTCTTAGGTGCAAGTGTAGCAATGGTGGTCCTCTCACAACTGTGGCTTCTAAACAGCACCAAAGAACTCCTTGCAAGTTTGGCAGGTACGCAATCCATGAAATCTCAATATTTGGTCACAGTGCCATTGAGACTCAAAATCCAGCACTGCCATTGTTATCTCCGCCATATGTTGCCATTCTGCTCTGGCCTTAGTTTCTCTATGAAGGTCTTGTAAAATACCTTCAGCTCCTTCACATCTGACCTCTGCACAGGTAATCCATAGCAAATCAATGTAGTAACAAAAACATTCATGCAGAGATATAAGTCTCTGATTTTTGGCATGACCAACTCACTATTGGAAACTGAACAGAATGCATATTAAAGCCCCTCCCAAAATGCAATATACAGATGCCGCAAGATGTGAGAAAGATGAATTCCCGCACAAATGGAACTTGTGACAAATATGAGATACAGAGACCAGTATCATTACATGAGAACCATACTCATGACCCTGGGAGTCCTGGGGCTTGGCCACATGAGTTTTTGGCAAAGCATCCTGCTGATGAACTCAGTAAAAACTGATGCAATCCTGGGACGATGATGGCCCTACCTGAATATGAAGACAATATTGTTCAGCCAAGTTTGGAGGGCAGTGCACAGCAGGCAATACTTGAGTTGCCAAGTGTATGAGAAAATCATTGCCACACTTCTCATAAATCAACTTGTTAGCAGCAACGATTTCACAAAAAAGCGAGAACTGCACCAAAAACAATTGACTTTCATGTCAATACCTGTGAAGAGGGCTTCACACAACTCTAAACAGCCAAAAAATAATTCTGTGAACATCATACTCATAACACATGCATTGTTCTCTCCTTGCATCCAATGGGAAACTAAATCATTACTCTGCAAGATTTAGTACAATTGTGAGATCCAGATACAATATGCAAATAGACTCTACTGCTGCCTGTCCACAGGAATCCCATTCAAGAACACTTGAACTTCACAATTTTACAGAACTCTGCAATTGATTCATGAAGAAGAGTCTACCGTATTAGCATCACGAAGATTGAAAGAAGAATCCAAAACCATATAAACACAGCAATCAGCTGCAAATCGCTCCACCACAAATTGACGGAATCCAGGAACCTACACCAACCAAAGACATTCCCATCATCTATAGTTTATTCTCCGTTCAAAAGTGGAATGACAAATGAAGCCAACTCTGATACAAATTAGCCCCCACAAACTCAAAACATCTTTAATCTTCTGACTCATGCCAATTCAGTGCACAAACTCTAAATTGTTGGAGGGACAAACATGCATCAACCTGGAAACCTATCCTGCTTGTTATGAGTTGGCTTCCAAAATCAAGGGAAACCACTGCACTTAACTCACCTTCTCTTCCTCGATTCTGCTGCCACACCAATCAGCTATCATTTTGCTGAACACCTGAACACATATCTGCTTCCACAGCCAAATCCAGCTTAGACAATCTATAAACAATGCACACCGGAAACAGGATGAACACCAAGGAAACAAATTACTTGAATACCCGGTCAACAACAGGCTTTAAGGATGCCTGCCCAGTAGTACAACCACAAAAGATGACATTTTACAGTAGGCTTTCTACAATAATCCATAACAACCACATCATCCTCTACAAGTGTCTCATATAAAAGGCAATGATACCTTTCTGATTAGCACATCCTTATGCTTGCAGGAGGCATCTAATAGCAGCCCAACAATATCTTTCAACAAATGACTGCTCTGTGCTGTGAGCATGACTGAGGAAAGATCATTGGATGTCAACGCATGCAAAAGCAAGTAATAATGTCGTTGAAGCTCTAGCAGTTCTCGAACTTCCTGCAAGTTTTTGAAGCACAAGATCTCTTAAAACATGAGTGTTACAGGATGTATAGCACAGAGATGAACACAAGAAATAGGACGCTCAAATCTCCAACTTCTTGCTTCAATGTTAAATATAGCAGAGAGATGTGTAGTTTACAAACATAGATCCTGTCAGTGGTCTTCCAAAATCTGTCATAATCTACACAAGAAAACACATATGTGCAAAACCAAAGCTGAGAATCAGTCTTCATGATGCCTGCAGGAAACAAAAGGGTTGCATTCATTTTGTACCCACCCAGATTTGAGCAGGAAATTCAGCAGGTCTACTAACCTCTGTCTGACTGCCTGGTCCTTCTGGAAATACATTCTGGGGTAGAAGTGCAAACACACGACCCACAATAGCAGGAAAGATATCTTGAAGAATGTCCCTCAAGCTAGATTTAAATTTGTTGATTAGTTGATTGACTAATTGTATAAACTCCAACAGATCCTTTGGCTGTCACCACAAACAAGCAAGTTTACACCCCATAAAGATTCCCTTCCTTACTCTTGTCACTTCTTGTAACCCAAGCTCAATAGAGAAGCTATCACTGGATTGACAGATGGTGATGAAGATTTACTCAGCCCACATGGCTCAAACAACAGCATCATTGCTTCCAACCAACAGGACAACTACAATAAAGTCATTATGCCAACACCTGTCTATCTCATACCCAGCAAAAACACAGGTCAAAGGCATACCTCAGAGTCAGCAAGAAGCTGCTGGATGATGGTTGGAAGCGCAGGGAAGACTGCACTGCCTAATGTTTCCACCATTTGATGCAGAAAAGAGATCACCTAACATCACATTACCACTCAAGCTGAAAAGACAACAAAACGCTTGGTTTCACAACAACAGAGACCTGGTAACTTGGGAGTACAGACAGAAATAGAGAATCTGCATTCCAAAGTGCATCATTTGATATATCAGAACCCGCTACTATTACAAACCACAGAACAGTATTGATCAATTGTTGTAGTTGATGACATAGTACAACTGTTGAATGCTGTTGCATAAAATAGGGCTTTGGGTACAAATATCTGATGCAAATGCAACATCCAAATCCAAAATCTTACCCCAGAAGGTCTCGGTAACAAATGAAGGACATACATCAGGACATCAAGGCTGCAAATCAAGTCCACATACCTTACTCCGCAAAACTTTGTTCTTTGGAAATGATGGAACAACCTGGAGAATAATATCAAGACTCTGCATTCAGCAAAAGGTTTCACAGTAAGTGATGGCTGTTTGTCTGAAACAGTTCCAAGAACAGACAACAAGAACTTTGACATGCATCCATCTCCTCATTTCCTACTAGAACAAGATCTAGTGCTTTAAGGCTCTATTCACATAAGCAAATAACAGATGTACAGAGAGAATAGAGGAGGTTTTCACATATTTCCACATATAAACAACACAATGAAAATATCAAAATACCAACTGCACAGGAAAAAGATACAGTTCAAATTTTTGAAGACAGATTGGTGTGTTCATGCCTATAACCAGCAATATTTGTCAAATAGACCTGATTATTATGGAAACAAAACATCCTTACAAAGGCCATGAGGAGTATATGGTAACAAGCATACAATCCAAACACAGGACATTTCCATGACACCTGCTTAAACATGTTTCCAATAACTGGTCGGTTGTTGGATGCAAGGTGGTCACCAAAACCCTGCAAGTAGATAAGAATTTGGTCAGCAATCAACCAGATCCTCATAGACTGTCACCTTTCAAACCACATCTCTTTCAATCTAGTCAGTGGAGAGCACATCAACAACATCAGTATCAATGAAATGCAACCAAACCTTGTTGGAAGTGAGGGTGGCTTAGGGTTTAGGCTCTTCAAAAGAAACAACAGAAGTGGTTGAACTCAGCCTTCTTACTGTCTCTAAGTAACACACCCTGTTTGCACAACATAAATGACCTTGTATTTCACTTACGAAAATTGGAATGCACACCTTGCTTAGATAGCTTATGGCCAATATAATTTGTTGCAGCACACCCACAGTTGAAACAGACCCGATTGGATCTCCCTTCACCTCATCACTGGCCAGAATAGCTTCCACCTGTATTCATTCATTCCATCTTCAACAACAGGGAAATATACCCTTATGGGCCAAATCAAGAATTCAAGATCACATCAGTGTAAAAGACCACAGCAAGGTGACTCTTAGGCATCCTAAAACCTTAAACCCATAACCCCTAACCCACTGAGTAACAGCCATATGCATGCAACTGGTTTAAGGGGCAGCTATAAATGATCATACCTGCGCGCACAGAGGCATCAGCAGGGCAGACACAAATGTTGCCTGCTTGTCAACTGGTAGCTCCTCCATGCCAATCAACAAGCCAATGGCCTGCACAAAAAGTACAAGATCAGGATCAGGGTTTTGATTTCCTTAGGTGCAACGCCTTCACGAAGTCAACAACCTCTCAAAAACACAACCCCATTTCCTGCTTCCCTCCTGTTACGGTAAAAAGATCACCTCGAATGCATAACTTCGATCATCAAGATCCCCCTTTGCAACAGTTGTCTTGGATGATGTGACTGCTGATAATATGTCCTCCAAACTCTGAGGCAGAAAAACAGGACTTGATTAGTTCTTAGCATAGAAATATGCAAACATCCCTGCCCATCCATGTACATGCACACACAGACATCAGCATTTATTACACAAGAGACAAATATCTGAAGATGGCCAGCAATACCTGAAGAATATTCTCAAGATATGGAACCAGCTGAATTCGCAGCACCTTCACAAACTTCATGAAGAGGTAGCTTGCTCGACTGCTCACATGGGGGTTGGGATTATGCATGCCTCTGGCATCCAGAAAAACAGCAAGCACCTGTGGAATGTAGTCCAGATGGTGCTGCACAAATTGGACATAGCGTGTAACTGTTTCTAGATAAATTAATGCCACCAATCGATGAGAATGGCAAGGTAAATTAGTTGACAACAATGCTCCCACCATCTTTTCAACAACTCCACCTCCAGGTTTCAAAGCATCCTCTGTTATGCCTTCGCCCATCACATGCAGGAGTACAATAGCTGCCTCCACATCTTCAAAGGGAGAGTCCACCTTTCCTAAAACCTTTGTGAGTGTTGTCTCAATGAAACTTCTCGTTAACTCTGGTGCTACACGATTGATGCTTCTGAACAATGATAAGAGGTCCTTGCGATAGTCAGCCATTCTCTCCTCTTCTTCCATCCCCTCTTTGTCCAGTTTATCCAGCGACTCCTTACTCGCTCCATCATAGCGCATGCGAGTGAATACTACTGCTAGGATCTGTGCAATGTGATCAGCCTGCTTTCCAGTCACAGCTGTAGATCTCTTCATCCTCCCAACGTAGTTTGAGAGGAACTGAAATGTTGTTGTTGACATGTCCTCATCACCATTCTGCATGAAGTAGAACACTGGAGGTAAGACCTCATCCAGCATGACAGTGACTAGCTCTGCCAGTGCTGGTGATTGTGCAGAAGCCCCATTCAGATCAATCTTCTTGCTACATTCAAGAACTTCTGTTGCAATTCCTGTGAATAAAGCTGTCAGCTTCAGGGCAAAGTCTGGTTCCTGTGCCTCCATGATACGGCTACAGGCCTGCCCTGTTTGCAGTTGCTGCAACAGAGCAAGCTTAGATGGTGCATCCATCCTCTTTGATACAATCGCCAACAAGCATTCTGCAGCTGCCCCTCGCAGCTTAGGGTACTCATGAGGGGAAACAAGAAGCTCAAAGAGCAATGGAACAAAGGTGTCATTAGCCACAAGACCAATGTCAATCCATGCCACATATTTCTGCATTGTCTCCAGAACTGCAGCTGAAAGGAATGGGCTTTCACCCTTGTACATGACAATCAAACTATACCAAGCTCCCACAATCTGAGAAATACACTGCTGCCTCATTGCATCTTTAATTCGTGTTGCACCTGCACATTCTTCAGGGGTACGAGGGAAATCCAAGCTAATGACCTCTTCATCTAGAGAATTCAAGACACGGATAAACATGTCAACTACAACAGGTCCTTTGCTCAGGGATCCAATCATGTCCAAGAAAGCTGAGGGCCAATCTATAGGATACTCGATGAAGATAAGGATCACTATCAGCTGTGCCAGCTTGTTCTTTACAAATACAGGTCTAGAGACAATGGGAATTGCAGAATCTGCTGAGGAATCATCCAAGTTGAAATTGCAAAATGCTGCCATCAATGATGAGCGGATGAACAATCGTTCTTGACCATCCAGCAACCGATAGCGCTGTTGCAGCACTTCCTCCAATGTTTGAAGGCACCAAAATTGAACCTCAGCATACTGCGATACCCGGAATTTGTCCAGACATGCATGCCAGATTTTGGGAGACTGCTTGGCCTGCTCACAGTAGGCCATTGCCTGTGCCTTCAGCTGTGTATCAACTGCTCCACTCTGATCAAAGCTGAAGAAGATTGCTCTTTCAAAGTCATCCATGTCTACCCACCTCAAGCAATAGCACCACCTGGGTGTCCTGCCCAAAACCAGTATTGCAATTCAATATATCGCACATTTCACTCCATAAAGAACTGATTGACATCAACCACAACACCAACAGCGAACAATATCATTTGCTGAATTCTTCTGAACTCAGAATGTGAGAGAGATTGGAACTGAAAGATGTGAACAAGCATTGAAACATTGATTACCTTTGATCTGGGCAAAATTGGATGCAATGGGTACAAATCTTGAATCTTTGGCAGGAAAACCCTCGAGATGAAGATGGCAGCAACTTCAAACCAATCTTCAAATTTATCCAAATATACTGGAACTGACTGTCTGAGAGGCAGACAGACAGACACACAGACTTTGTGCGTGCAGGGCCCCGATCAGCAGCAAATTGAGGTACAAGTGAAAACCCTAAATGTTGCTGCTGCACGACCAACCAGTCAGTTAGTTGTTTGTTTGTTACCAGAGCTTTGCCTTCGGCCTGAGTATGCCTTGGCCGGTTCAAGGAGGCTCCAGTATCACAGCGAATGACATGAATCTGATGATCCAAGCCTTCCGGTTTGCTATGGTTCAGTACATGCGCTCCAGGATGACAGCAGCAACCACAAGATGTCGAAGAGATTCTTGGCATTGAATGCACCGGCCATGCTTTTGCTCTCCACCGCTTTAGGTATTAAGCCCTAAACCGTCTGTAGGCACGATTCTTGGAGAGAATCTCGCTAGATTCCTATCAATTTACCTAAACGTATCTGAGCTATAACATGTGAGAAAACTTCGTCATCTTCAAGCAAGAATCAGCCTAAGTGTGCGCAAGATAGATATGGACAGCAGCACAAAATTTGACAATAACCTTCAGAGAAAGCTTAGGAACACAAAGCAGAGGCAGAATATAGCCAAAACAAAAGCAAAAGTACGACAAAACTTGTGGACAGCAGCAGAAAACAGAACACGGATGTTACAACAAACAATAGCAACAAAGAACCCACAGCGTCAGATAACACAACCACAAACGACAGCAAACAAACAAAGGGAGTTTTTCTTTGTTGGCACCCCTCCTTTCTATTGTCAATCCTGAAGATAGCGAAGGAGATAACAGCAACAACAAAAGGCGAAGAAAAGACAGAGAAGAAGCCGATGACCTACAACTAGCACCTACTACGAGAAGAATACAACCCCCCTTCCGTCCTTGTTCCCACCGTTTCCTATTACCAAAAATTCTCAACCACGACGACTTCGCACGATCATCATCACCACCAGCACTATAACCAAATGCAAGAAGAAAGCGAGCAACGAAGAGCCTGGAACGAAAACCTCTTCATCGACTTCATCATGGTTTACCGGCACAGCAGCAAGCAAGAGTAGGTAGTAGGTTTCGCAGAGACACAGAGGCTCGCAGAAAAAAAAACTTCAGGGTGGAAAAATCTGCACAACATGCAACTGAAAGAGGAGAAGCAGATCTAACGTGCGCGACACAGAATGCAAGTGAGGAAAATAAAATAAAATAAATTCTCCAGCGATGGCAAGAGCGACGGCGGCGACGGGAGAGCTTGGAGAAGAAGGCAAGCTCTTCCCTTCTTCTCTCTACACACACCCCCCCCCCAACCCCCTCTCTCTCCCCTCGTTCTCCGTTCCCCGTTCCCAATTAAAGGGAACTCGGTATAACAGTTCTCTACGTTTCTGAATCGGATCAGGGTTTCTTTCGGATGCAGATGAGATCCCCAAATCAGGTTTTGGGCTCTCGTCTCAGGACCTGATTCTACTAGGTATTAATTCCTTCACTTTTTGCTTTCATTTCCATAAAAATTTTAATTTAAAAGAAAAAATGATTCCAAAGGTTCTTCTTTCACTCCTGTTTTTGGAAAAACAATTCTTTGGGAATCCCAATTGAAGCTTAAATTTTTTAAATATTCATTTTGCAAAGAACATGAATTAATTCGTGCTTTCTCTCATTGACAGAATAATAATACATTTTAATAAACATAGTAACTTTTAAATAATTTTAAATGAATTTTTTTAATAATAATGTATGGTGACAAACCAACCAATCAGGCTTTTTATTTCAATTTTATGGTATCAAGAATTGGGTGATTTTTTTCCCCAAAAATAGCAAAATTAGTCAAATTATACTTGAAAAATGATGGTCTTTGAATTAAAGTAAAATTTCAGTCAATGGTTTTCAAGGTTTTAAGTAAAGTTGTATAGCAGCCATTAACTAAATTTCAATTAGAAATGTGTAAATAAAAAAGGATGCAGCAAATTTAATTTTTTTTTCGGGTCTAAACTTTGTTCCTAATCAGATCTCTTCTCCCATTTCTCATCAAAATAGTTTTTTTTCTATCACAGCTCTTAACTATTACTTATTATCCATCATGTAGGTATACCTTTAGATTAAAAAAGACACAAAATAGTATTGGGACTTTAATGTAAAATTTACACTAATTAAAATTCAAATGGGATATAGTTTTGCATGAAAATGTAGATAGTGGATATTAGGTTTTTTTTTAGAATTTAAATGTTTGAGGGAGAATCTAAGAATGTCTAATCTAGATCATTTGTTAGGGAAACATAGGAATTTGACATATTCATTAAAATCAATGTAGGATTCTTTATTTTCAATTTTGTGACATCGAAAATTTGGCAATTTTTTTCCAAAAAATTTGCAAAATTAGTCAAATTTACACTAGAAAAACCATTTTTTGCCCCATTTTTTTTGGTCAAAACAGCGACAAAATTTGTTGGAAATTTTTTTATGAATGTTCCTATATCTTTTGTTATTTTCATTGTGAAGATTTTCCTTTTTGTTGAGGATCTCACCTTGTATGTATAAAGTTCAAAGTTGTGAATTATTAATCTACTTAGATAAGTTTTGGACAACAATATGCTTCAGAGACAAAAGAACCAAATTTACAATTACAAATTAAGTTTGGTATTCCACATAAGGTAAAAATTAAATCAAAATAATATCATCCCAATTTCAATAACCCTTTTACTTGTCCAACTCTTTTTGGTCTGGCACGGGCCAATCTCAGCAAGGTTTTTTTTTAAATTTAATTGTGATATAAAAATTTGGAGAATGTTTTCCGAATAATAGAAATTTTAGTCAAATTTTCTCTAGGAAAATTAATTTTTCTCAAAAAAACTTTTTTTTTTCAAAAAAAACAAATTTTATCAGAAAAACATCATCGGAGCTGAGCTGAGTGATTTCTTTGGCGAATTTCCGTTATTTTGCAAAAAAAGAAACTATTTTGAGAAAACTTGGAAAATAAAATATTTTTTTCATCAAAAACGAATTCGTCACTTTTTTGCGAAATCATGAATTTTCTTTTAAAAAGCACCGAAGTCTGAAACAAACGATTTATTTCATGAATTATTAGGTCATGACGGGAAATTTGACATCCGGTTTGAGGGAACGGCATCTGGTTTTGAACGTGGGGAACCAATCCGTCCGCGTGTTACCCCATCTTCGCTGTTGCACGGGAACAGGGACGATTCGGAATCGGGCGGATTTGGGCCCCGGGATCTCAACAGGCGATTCCGGCAGTGAGGGGAATTCTTTAATTTTTTTCTAAATTAAAAATGCCAAGAAGAAGATTAGGATCGCGTGCCGTGCGTTGCGTCGTCAAAGAAATAAATAAATAAATAATAAATTAAACCCTGTAAATTTGATTTTACTCTCGTGCACCCCTGCTGCAAGTATTAATTTCTTTGGATTTATTGGCCTTGCCTACCAACAAGGCAAGGATATTGTGTTTAGATTCATTATAGAGTATATACTAGCTTAAGGGATTTTGCCTCCTAGGTAAATAGGTCTATTTTTATATGAGGATTTTTGAAAGATGATTTTTTTATAAATAAATAAATAAATGAATGAATGATATTTTTGGCTTATGTTGAAACTAGAGATTAGTTATAGAGTTATAATATCTTGAAGGATTTTGGTTTCTTTTAGAGGATTTTTTGAAGATTATATTTTTTGCACTGTGAAATATTTGAGTTTCCATAATTCTTCTTTTGCCTCAAGATGCTTTTTAATGTAAATGGCAAGGCCACAGTGTGACACACCCCTTGTTCATTTAATGACAATGAAATCTCCCATTTTTTGGTTTGTGGGATGCAGTGTGTCTTTTTTAAGGAATTTTCTTTCGGTGCCAAAGTGGTGATCATCCATCCATAGGAAAAGATGTAGATAAAACTTGTGATGATCCCTAGGAAGATTTAGCCAAATCTGGCTATAAATCAAATATGAAATATAAATCTTTAATCATCCTTCTTTAAATATGTTTTTGGCTACTCACTGAAAACCAAATCTTGCTATTTTTACCTTTTTTTTCTCTCTCACTTCTGGCTATTGAGAACCTCCAAAAACACCTCATTTTCTATTCTTCTTCTTTTTTTTGACCCTTCGCCAGTAAAGAGCCCACATCAAGCTTTGCTTTTTTTCCTTTCCCAAGAAAACCTCTGAGATTTTTCTTAATGTATTTGGAGTTACAAAGTGTAAAATCCCACCAGGCATTTCAAAAAACAAAAATGTATAGGCCAATGGGCATTCCATTTTTTGAGATGCCTCAAATTGTTTTTTCTGTGATACCTGGGGGGGTGGGGTACAAGGGAAAATAAAATTACAAGTGAATTTTTTTTCTTTTAAATCACATTGATTTTTTACCCTTCAAGTTCCTAATGGTTTCCCATCATGTTCCCTAGGTTCCCAATGTGTTCACCAAGGATGTTCCCAATAGCACCTCGATTTAATCCCACATGTTTAGCCTAAAGTCCTCCCCTTCTCACCGATATAGGTGGGCCAAAGGGGGAGGCACTCCATCTTCCCATAGAATCTTCTATTTTGGGGAGCCTCCATAGTTTCAACAAACTGATGCATTGCCACAAAAAAAAAAAAAAAAAAAAGTTGAACATGTCAGGCACCCCCAACTAATTAATATGAAACAGAATAAGTACCCTAAGAATAGGAACATGGGCCTCCTGTTAACACAGACTGTGTCAAAAGTTGTTGTGATTTGCCAGTGCAAAGTAGGTGACTAAACTTATTGTGCTTCAAGAATTAAAGCACAGAGATGATGATGATGATATGCATACATCTCTCGCTCTCTCTCTCTTCAATGAAGCTGTGGATCTCATCTGCCCTTCAAAAATCACGTCTCTTTTTGGGTTTAATTTTATAAGGATTGTTTTTCAGCATTTTGATCACAAGAACTTTGAATCCGCAGTTCATTACTCACATTTGAGAATTGTGGATCTGTGATTACGGGTGTGATGGATTAAACTTTGATTGGGCATATGAAGAAGGTGCAAGAATTTTGGTATCCGTATTCATGCAATTCGGGCCTACAATTCGTGCTTCATGCTGGTGATTCTTCTTGTGCAGGGCTTATTAACACGACAGCATTTTGAGAGCAACTCCTAGATGCTCGGTATGTGACCATGTAAATTAGAATTAGATGAAGAAAAGTCAAAACATGTAGTAGCTTTGGCTAAGTAAAATGGGTTTGGCCCAGCACTTTTGCACAGTTTGCTGAGGCTCGTACAAGGGGCAGCAAAGCCTAACACCTGCCAGAGAAGAGTGTAATAAATATGATCTGACTAATTAGGATCTGACTGGTGCTTCTTGTTCCTGATTGGCCGATCATAATAATTGGTACTAAGTAGTCTCCTACTCTATTTGCAGTCCTAGTTTTAGTTTTATGTGTGAAGTTGGAAAAAAGTAAATAACTAAACTTGGATGAGAGAAATATTTTTGGAGCGACAAATACTAAGAACCACTGGAGACGACCTTATTACAGGGCATCATCACAAAGCAAGCATTATACAGAGTAACTGTTTGTTGATCTTTTGTGTTTGGACTATCTTGCACTTCTCTCCAACGGCCAAGAAACCTAAATTACACATCAAACCCCTCCCTCCACACCACAATGCTTGTTCAATTGTGTTGCTCTCAAATTGCTCAAAATTGATTTTTCTACTTGTGAGTTCCAAGACCTACTCTGCATGAGGTCACTTGCTATTACCTTTCCCCCTAAGGTTAGTTTGGTCATTAAATAATCCTCAAAATAGTGAAATGAGATCTTGTGAAAATATGAAGTTATCATGTTGAAAATCATCACAATTATCATAGGCTACAACCCTGAATAATTTCACTACTCATATCACAATATTACAATAAATGATGGAAAATTTATAGAATTTCAAATTTTAAAAACAAATTCATTTTTTAAAACAAACTAATTATTCATTTTGTCAATGTGAAAACTGACCTTATGCTACGCTTGTCTCTTTTAGGAAACTAGTTAACATATGTACATTACTTGCACATTATTTCTCCGGATGCTGGCTTTGGGAAACTTCAGATTACCAATGCATCTCAGTACTAGTACTTTGCTAACCAAAACCCTTTTTCTTTGCAGCTGGCCTAGCCAACTTGGTCTTCCATGGTACACACCCAAGTGACACAATTCTACTAAACAACCTAAAATATATGACTTCAACATCTGCAAACTCCCCAAAAACAACTCTAAAATAGTTATCATATTTGCTGTCTATATCCTGATCAAGCACATTTTTGTCAATTTTCTGATGTTCCGTCATTGGCTCACATCCCAAGAGGGATATAGCATGAAATGGCAACAAGTGTTTAGAACCATGGTTTTTTTTTTTTAATTTATTTTATTTTATTTTTACAATTTTGTGATGTAGCTGAAGTGGCAATCATCCATAAGATGATTTAGCCAGATTTGGCTACAGATTAAATATTAAAGTAAGAAAAACAAAAAAACAAGATCCTTCCTTCTCTATTCTTGGCTACCTACTGGAACTTATCATAAAAACCTGGCGATCTGGAAACCTTTTTTTCTTGAAATCTGGCGAATTTGGGCCTTTTCTTTCATGTAAAATCCTTTGTATAGGTTGAAATCATATTTTTCAGGTGGAAATTTGATGAAATTTTCGCCTTAAAAAATCATATATTAGAACATATCTAAATAGACCAAAATAACTAGTTATAAAAATGCTACCAAATCCAAATGTGATGGAACTCACCCACTTCCCCACCCCCCCTTTTACAACTTACATAAATGGAAATTGAACTACGGCCAAACAATATGGGATAAAAAATGAGGTGCTATTGTGAATGTCTTGGGGGAACACATTGAGAACTTGGGGAACATTTTTGGGAACCTGGTGGGAACATTTTGGGAACATAGTGGGAAAGACTAAACAAACAAATCCATAGACCAGGTCTAAACTGGCCCATCCCAATATAGGCAGTGGAATTTGTGGTGGCGAGGTATCAAGTGGGTCCTCAAGCCCAGAAAAGGAAAAAACCAAACCCTAAAAAGCTCTCAGATCCTGGGCGGCTTGCAGCAGCCAGGCTTCCTGTGCAACCAGCTGCTTCCATGTGTGGTTAAAGCCACCAGTGCACCATGAAGGATGGATGAAAAATGATCAAGAAGGAAGGAAACAGATTTTTCTGTTGGGTTCCAATTCCCTAGCTAACCATCATGGTGGTTAGCTCATGGTGGTTAAATTCATGCCTTTTTTTTTTTAATTACCTACCTGCTAACCACACTATTATGGATTTTTTTCATAAGGTAGGTAATAAAATTGACCTTACCTATGTAAAAACAATCTAATTACTTCTTTAGTAGGCACCTATTTTCCTACCTATCTACCTATGTAATAGACCTAATATTTCTTAGAGAACGCGTTACCAAGGTGAAAGCAGATAAAAACTCTGTTGAAGTTCATCCATAATGGAGATTACATTTGGCATGCAATGGATGGTGTGCTGCTGGAAGCTGGTTTACTCTAGCCCCACTAAGTTGTTGACTTAGCTAACCGGGGTTATGTGTAGGGTATCAGCCTCCCAATTGGGCGTTCTCAAAATAAGTGCACTTTGAGGTGAAGAGGCATTTATTTGGGGAACATGCCAGTCCAAAATTGTTAACTAACATAAAGAATCAAAATAATTTTATTTTTTTTCTTTTTCTTCCTATGATTTCCAACATATACTTGCTAAGTATCATTATTTTAATTTTATTTTTAAAGGTATCCATTAAGTATCACCCAAAAAAAATTGAAAAATGAAATGCTTGTCAAAGCAAACATTCCACTTTCCAAAACTCATCACACTTTGCACAAGAAAAGATCCATTTGGTAACATGCCTTCCTATTACAATAGAACTTTTTTTCTTATGCTTTAAGAGTATGGTATGGTGCTGGGATGAAGGCATTTCTAAAATAAAGGCCCTAACAATATGCAAGCCAAGGTAGGTCCACATTTCGAGAATGCCATCATCCATGGGCATTACGAGATGTAAAGCTATGATCTCTTAAATTTGATTCATAAGGTATGTTATGTAATAATGACAATATAAAACCAAATGTGCATGCAAAAAACAAAATGTGTGTTTACATTTCAAAGAAACACTATTATCATATGTAACGTACCCTATTTTATAAGGAAGAAAATTAAACTAGGGTTTTATATGACCCAACAACCACCAATGCACCATCCATTGAAAACCGTTGGGAATTGGTTATGCCTCAATTTTGGTTCACTTTAATAATCTACCGTGCATACCTAAGTAACTAGTTATATAATTGGGTAAAAACATCATAAACAAATAGGTAGGTAGGGTAAATGGTTACTATGTATGTACGTAGGTAAGGCACTTATGGTCGCTAAGTAGGTAGATACATGTGAATGAATATTACCAATGTTGGTAGGTTTTTCAATATGGAATGTTAAACCCAAGAAGTTCAAGTTGTTGTGACTTGAACTTAAATTAGCACCTTTTTGGTGGAACTAACACAAGAATTAGACTATGTAACTGGTCTATTGTTAGAATTTCAAGTGAAACCAAAATTTTAAGAACAAAATTTTGAACAAAGGTTCAAGGTTTTTTTAGAACATCTCCACTACACATTTCAAAAGGTCATTTTAATGGTACCTTACAATTGGCAATAACAAGTCACACCCATGTGCACATCCATCACACATTGCATCTAGTATAACGAACCTCGATCCTATCACAAAATCTATTCCTTTTGTTATTTCATCGTACCATACCAAGCATTTGGAATACTCATGCACAAGCTTGGTCAACAAGATATGATTGATTGATGTACATGTTTTGGTGACAAAGAGTAAAAAGACGAAAAACTTCATTCTAAAGGATAAACAACACAATTTTCTTCATGTTTCACAAAATTCTGTAACAAATATTGGGCATAAAATCTCATTTTGGAATTAAATTCACAAACATTACAATCAAAATCAGCCTACTTCCAAAGGTGAATAACTTGCAAGGTCTTTTAAAATGAAATGAATAATTATTACACACAATGCTACCAAATCTACTAGGGGTAGAAATTTTATTTAAAGTTACAAAATACATGAATAGAAATAGAAGATCACATATATTGGTTATTGGGAAAATTTTATAATCTAATTAATTTTACAATAGGATTTTATTTGTTCTAAAAACCAATATATAATTATTATGAAATATGTGTTTATTTTTGTTAGTATAAAAGAAACAAAAAAATTATAACATATATACTAAAATTTATAAATATTAGTTCATTATAAGTTCAATTAATAAGTTAGTAAGTGAAATAGTTTTAGTAATCAACTTCAATAAATTCAATTAATATCAATAAGTTCAATTAATAGGTTAGTAAATCAATTGATAGTAATAAATTAATGAATAACCGAATGTCAAAGAACATAAACTAAAAGATCCTTCCACACCATCAAACACTTAAAACTTACAGTTTAAATGGGTATTTTGTTTCACAACCTCCTACATATTTAGTTGGAGGATATGTTAAATACATATAATAAGTCAAAAAACTAATAATCCTATCACATGATAATACCATGTTCAATTGCATCTTCATGACTAATCTTCACAACTTGAAGTATTACAATTAAAATTTTAAGTAAAATTAGGTATTAAAATTTGATGCAAACAAAAATTTATAATTAAATTTTGGGTAACTTTATAAATATGTGCATATTTTTTTTAATGCATATTGATCTAAGGTGGGGAAACAAAGGTTTGTTCACATAATAGCTCACAAACAATACAATGTTTGATGTAGATATTATGAAATTTTAACACATAATGTCCGCCTTGGGCAAATTTGTTGGGTATTATAAAAAAAATGGTAGCATTTTGTGAATTTAGGACTTCGAAAAAGGATGTTTCACACAAGGCAGTGGAATTGTACAAATCAAAGCACCCCAAAAATCAAAGTTTTGTCTTCATACATTGTTGATTCATATTGAAAGATATTCCTAAATGGGTAGATTTTTAAAAAGATGTGAAAAAGACCACTAGATTAAAGTGATCTACCTTTGTTGAAAGCATGCATATGTTTATATTGGCAATTATAGCAAATTGGAAAACTTTAAACCACCAATGACTAATGGCAATTCAAGTTCCAATAGGCCATAGTGGTCACAAGTTTCAAAGGAAGAGGAAAAGTAGTTAAACTTAAGGAACCAACAATGAAAATTCATCTAAAACCATTGTGAACATGGTTGATGCAACAATAAAAAAAATGACAATCATGGATACCAAAACACAATTGCCCCTTCCCAATGCTTGATTATGAATTATCTTGGAAAAGGCCAAGGAATACTTCATGTTTCAAAGAAAAATAAAGCTTGGAAATCTTCAAGCAAGGCTCCAAGCCACCACCACAATTCAAGTAAATTGAAACCCTTCCAAGGAAATTCTTAACCAACAACCCCGCATGGTACTGATTCACATGAAAATTTTCTAGCATTTTACAACTCACAAACACATTTGCATAACGTGAACTAAAAAAAATCACCAATTCACAAACTTCACCATAGGCAAGAGGGTTCTTTTAAATGTTCAATTAAATAGAGACTTTATTTCAATATGTATAGTTGCCCATTCAAGCCTGTATATGGTTCACAAAGATCACTTTTTATATTGTAATGGGTAGTTTATTTTCAATACCAATGGTTCCTTCATAATAATTTTCAAGAAACAACCCCCACCAAGTATCAAACAACATATCCAACATCACATAAAGGCTGTAATTGGTTGCAATTGGATTGAATTTTCTATGATGAAATTGTGCAAAATCACACACCCTATGATTTGTTTTTGATTATGCACATGTCCCATTGTTTACTTGGGTGTTTTTTTGTTTAACAAACCAACCCCGCTTATAATGTAACATCTTCTCAAGTCATAAGTATTTTTTAAAAATTAAGTTGGCATAAATCATGATTTTAAAAATATTCACCCTAAATGACTGATCACATTTTGCCACATCACTTTGATTAGAGTACCCATTCATTACAAAGAATTGGTCAAGTGTGCACTTTTGGTTCATTTGAACCAAAAACCACCTAGTTGTATTACGAATTATTGCAAAGTGCGCTTGAAATGACCCCCAAGTAGCACTCCATGTCTTTTATAATTCCTTGCATTTTAAAAAAATTTTGTTTTTTTTCTCATTGTGACTCGTTAATTATTTGAACAAATATGCTCCATCAAAAGTAGATTCCATTAACATGTAAATATTACTTTGCATATGTACTTTCATTGACTACAAATTTCATGCCTAAGGCTAGCCCCTATAAAAACTTGGTCACAGTGGTGACCTATATAACACATTGATGTCATTGTTATTGCAAGGAAGCCCAAAAAATGATGCCAAATATATAATGACTGGTCTACAATGACTTTTTAAATGATGAACTTGTTGCCACTTTATTTTGAAATTTTCATTACCAAACAATTGGATAGTTTTCTAATCCATAGTGCATGTAATCTAACTTGCAAACAAACATAGGAAACCTTGAACCTCATTGATTTTGAAATGCCTTTCAATATCATTTCATGTAGGCTTTCTCAAATATTAGGTTTCAAATTTTTCCTTCGCAACCTTCACAAATTGTTGTACATTCTACCATTCAGCAATAGTCATCAACTACATCATGTGTGTGTCTCCATAATAAAACGCACAAGGCAACTATGCATGTTTTGATTCAATTCATTCCTATGTTGCCACATGCATCTTGCTTTTGGAAAAAAATATGAATTGTGTACATAGACCTTATCAAGAATTCAAATATTTACAATACATACACCTCCATTTGTATCTCCTTTTAAACTTAAGCCATCATTATACACCAATTATGCACAAAAGTAATCCCTTTAGATTCTATATTGTCCACATTGTATTTCTTTCTCCTTATTAATTTTTTTATCATGGACATGAATTTCCATGTTTTTTTTTTCTGAATGTCAAAATCCACCCCTATTTTATTCATAAATATTTTTGCAACAAAAATTTCACAATCATCATCCTTGACAGATACTTGAAATTTAGTGTACAATTGTTTTCTCCAACATTCCATTGGTCAATAGTTATATATATATATATATATGCAAAATCTTATTAACGCTTCAAAATTCTTTAACCTCAGTGTGGTGGGGTTTTGAATGGGGTTGGTGTAATGGAATAGTTTTCCACCACATACTAAAACCCTTTCATAATAGAGTGTGCACATGCCCATTCCACCAAATTTGTAGTTTTCGATCCAAAAATTTGGTAAATAGGATAAACTTTATATGTAATTGATTGGTTTAAATTAGTTTTAAAACTTCATACCTATATAATCTCCAATTATAATTTGTTCTAGAATTTTGCACCTATAGAAACTCCAATCTTGAAGAATGTGTAATCCATCATGAAATCAAACTTGATTTTCAAATTAGGCCAAAAGGTTTTTGAATTTGAAAAGAAAATGCCATAACCATAACCATAGCTTTAAGATTTTGAAGAATTGAACTCAAATCTACACTTGAAAAACCTATTTAAAGGATTTATGTGTCAAAATGGGACTATAGATTCTCTTAAAAAAGAAGAATTGGCCAACATTGGTTAGTAGTTAATACATGGCCAATGATTGTGGTTGGCTATGGCATGGGCATATAATGAAAAAATGTTTCCTTTCCACATACGATCCATCTTACATGGTGCATTGGAGGATGTTGGTTCATTTTGGCCACCTTATTTTAAAAAATCATGCAATGATTAATTTCACAAAAATTGTAAAGTAGGATCCATAAAATTAGTTAGAGGTTCACATAAATTCTTTAAAACTCCAAAAAATTTAACCCCTTTACCCTCGCCTACCCCACCCACTCAAGGTTGATTTAACATTTTGAATAAAAGGAAGGTTGAAAAGGAATGAAGAATGGAAAAATACCATTAAAGAGGAAAAAAAAAAAGAAAACGTGGTCTTACTTTCCAAGGTTTTCATTTGACATTTCATGGATCCAATAACTTTGATGTTGATAAGAATCTTGCACTTAACTTGGCACCATAACCTTTCAACACATAACTAATGTTCAAGTGCCATCTAAACTTGATAAGTTTTCAACAAATTAAGTAACACCTTCAATCAACCAAGTAATCTTTGTCCATGACTTTTGAAAGTACGATTAAAGGGTCCATTCATGATTAGGGTACCAAAAAAGAATGTCCAACTAAAAAAGGATTGCAAAGGACAAATTTGGATTTTTGTTTATCTTACATTATTATAATTCTAATGGATTTTGTATGCCAATAAATAAAATGATGTCTTCTTAAATTAATAAAAATATTTGAAAATAATTTGGATATGATATAAATGTCATTTTGAGTCTTGTACACTAAAGTAATCAAGTGTTTAAACTAGTGCACATTTTTTCCAAGGAATCTAAAGGAATGCATAAAGTCATACAATTGATTTCAAACTTTTTGTACAACAAAAACATGCTTCTTTCTATGAAAGTACATGTTCATTGGATGAACTTGATGAAAAACCAAATCATACAAAAATTTAAAAGTTTTGAAATTTTAAAGAAAAGGGTTGCAAAGCAAAGGACTCATTTTTCAAACCATTTGATATAAAAAAATTATGTTCAATGGGTTCAAAATGTCTAGTTTTAAATGCAGGTCACATGTGCATGAAATAATCTTGCCAAAAAACATGTTTGGTTGTCCATTGAAACTCATTTTGGGATTTTTTGGGATTTTCTGCATTTGTAGCATTGAACCAAAATATTCATACACAATTATGTATGAGTGTGAAAAATCACCATTAACACATGAATTATCTTATATTGGACTATTCAAATTTTCTCACTTAAGTTAAGAAGTTCTAAGAAGTCCTTAAGTTTTTTTTTCCTTTTTTGGTACCTCAATTATGAATGGACCTTAAAACAAAAAGCAAATGGGGAATTTAAGGTTTTGCATCTTTTTTATGGTTTTGAAAAATGATCAATGTTATTTCAAAAACTCAAGGATGTGGTTGAAAGTTGATAGCAACTATAATCACCTTTGTGAACTTCAATTATCAAACATAGAAAGGGTGTATGACTTGATAGAACATAAATAAGTAAGAAGAGTTTCAACTAAGTTTAATAGGATTTATGAAGTTCACACTAAAAATATGAGTGTGAACAAAATGTTCTTTAGAGCCAATTGTGATGGTGGTGATGCTCCATGGATTTTTTTGGGTAAAAGTAACATGGAGGTAAGTTTTACATTAGGTTAAAAGTTATTACTTAATTATACACAATATATTTTCCCACATGAACTTAGTTAGGAAGCTATTGTGAACATTGTTTTGGTACTTATGAATAGTGGACACACAAATGTGAAATCACTAAACTTGTTCAAATTACAATTAATATAAATTTATTTGGTGTGACAAAGAGGGTTTGGTTATGTTAGTAAGGTTGCAAGGTTGTAGTTATCTCTTTAAGGGAATTTAATCACCAAACTACCGTATGTAGATAATAGTTGTCATATATATGAAAGCTACATGTGTGGGGTTACTTAGATCTATCATTCCCTAATACCATACTAATTAGCATGGTTCAATATCAAGGTGCATGATAACTTTTTGGTCATATATGTTTGGCAATACAATTAATAATGTTTTACATCTTGACATTTTATTTTTTGAAAATTCATGTTTAAAGGTTGTATGTGACATAAGGATAGTCATAAGTGATGTCCAATTGTTGATTAAAAAAAGAATTGTCCAATCAAAACAATCTTTCTTTAAGTAACTATTTGGATTGATAATGCAACATATGGTGCACTTCACAACCATAGAGTTAACACTTTCCAAACAAGATGCACTCAAGTCCTTGACAATCATATATGATGTCTAATGACTAATTTTGACTTGCTTTATTTTTTCCTTATATGATTTTTGAAAATGTAAAAAAATTTAGTTCAAAGTTTGGCACTTCATTTTGCCATTTTTTTGGCATGTTAAGCAAGTTTTTTTTTTTAATGACAATTTCAAAAAAAAAAACCTTTGTCTAACCAAGCTAGGTACTATTGTACTATGAATGATAAGCTATTTAAAAATATTATTCCAAATTGCACATGATGGAATTGTTCATTTGAATTAACCATATGGTAGCAAGTTGTAATTAAATTATTTTTGGGAAGGTGTGTGGGAAGTAAACATTTAAATGTGGCTCAAGTTTGGTAGCTTAAAGACAATTAGAGGACCACCTACCCTCTCACAAATAAGAAATTGATTCAAGTTTGAAGGGTACCCAATTGTGAGTATTTGAGGAGAAGGCCTTGAACGCCTTCTAGAAATACTGGATGCTTGTGAGGCCATGTTGCCTTGTGTTCATTTGAGATTTCAAATGAGATTTCAAGATTTGAATTGGAGGGGGTTGTAGGAAAGAAAAGAGATTTGTTGGAACTTTGTTTATAAATAATAAATACACATTTTGACGATTACTTCATTGAAGACAATTAAAAAAAAATCAAACTACCAAATTGAGTAACCCCATTGGTCTAAAAATGTCGCCCTATCCTTATTTAAGATCTCAAATGAGATCTTTAAAATAAAGTGCATAAGTATTTTACTAGAACCTTATCTATAAATAACAATTACACAATTTTGACTATTATTTTATTTAAGATATATTTAAAAATATATATAATTGACTTTTAAGAACCATCACCTTTGATTTCCCAAGCCCTAAACATCTATAGTCAAAATCAATATGAGATGTTTTTTGTTTTTAGTTCATTCCATGGACCTTGTTTCTCAACTTCAAACTTATTTTGAAATTGTTATACATTTTGTAAATGATTTTTTCTTTCTCCCATGCATCTAACTTGCAACAAATTTAATGTACATTGGGTTGCACACATGAAACATCTTCCATCCATGTCACCATTCCACCAAAAAAACAACCATTGTCAAATAGGCCTCCTCCTCCCACCAATGGAGGGTCCATGGATCCTTTGTGTCTCATTTGCCTCTTTGGCCTTGAAGGGGTTGGTTGATTCATTGGATTTAGACATGATCCTTGGTGTATAATTCTACTAGAGCTTGAAAATCCATCATCCCAGTGTCTTCATTTGTTCACATATTGCACCTAGCCTTGTTTTTATGGCTTCTCACCTATGGGGATGATTTGGTGACCTCCATAAATGTACATCCATCTAATGTACGACCTTGGTAATTCATCTTTTAAAGGATGGGTAAGTAAGTAGATATAGGATAATAGGTGGTTTTTAAACAAATAAATGTAAGTTTTGACCACCTACATATGTTACAACACAAAAAACCAATAAAAGAACAATGGCTAGAACCATCCTAGGGGAGACAAAAAGGGGAAGGCCAAAGAAAGGCCAAAAGACACACAACCCGAGGGCCCAAAAAGAGGGAGAAAACTAGTTTATTTCATGGTAGGAAGCTATTTCACCCGGCCCCTTTAATGTCACCAACATGCAAATTGTGAGATTTAATAATAATGGGAGGTCTAGAATAAGCATCACTTGCCAACATAATCTTCCTTTCTATAGTAGAGGCTAAAACACGTTGGATAACGATACTAACACATCGTTTTAAAAATTGAATGAAAAAAAAAAGGATAAATGACCTTTCGATCATCTATTGTGGAAAAGACGAGCACACTCCTTTATGAAGCAATCCATATCATGCCCAAATGCGCCTTGCACCTCCATGGCCATCAAAATAAAATGGTGCCCCTCTTAAAGCCCTTTATATTTGCAGGTTTTAGTAATGGCATTAGATTTCATAGTTACACATGTTGGTTGACCAATGACACTCGAAACCACCATCTCTTGTGTTGGGTTAATAACCACCACATCGATAACGAAAACCTAGTCCTTTTAGGTCATGTAAAGATTGGCTCATAATGAAACTCTTGACGTAAGGGCGTACCACCACTATTTCCATACAACGTGCCCACTTTTTCGAGCAAGGGCATACATGATGTCTTGGATGGTATCATGTGTGGTTATCCACTGACCTCCAAATGGGCAATGAACTAAATGCGTGCCAAATGCATCCAACCTATGTCCACATTCACACGTGAAAAGACTAGATGTTGAAGGGTAAATCAAATCGAAGTGAAAACACAACATTGAAAAGAAAGTAGAATGTGTGATGTGAAATGAACGGATTGATGGCCTAACAATCAACCATAGCCCTACCCCCCTACTCGAACAATAACAAATGTGAACTTTGGATGTTGAGGAAATGGAGTCATCCTCCAAGAGAGACTTGAGGGATGTGTCATGGTGGATGTGCATCAAAGAAGCTTGTAGACCTGGGGCACAAGTAACAACTAAACTTTCAAAAGAAGGGTGCATCTCCTTAGCTATAGGAGGTAAGTTATTTCATACTACACGTAGGCATGACTGAAGCAAGTGTGGGCCCCTTTTCAACATGAGAAACATATTCTTCCAAAGTGGGCCTATCAAAAATACAAAACCTAAAACATAAATACGGAGCCACCAGAGCCCAACTCCCTAAAAAAATAGATGGGGCACAATCCTCCATATAAAGAAAGTTCAAACCACCAAAGGATATTGGTTGTTAAGTTTGACAATTCGTTAAGGGGCCCTGAAAAGACTCCCACAATCTTGGACCCATAATGTCCCCACATACATGCATAACTTTCTTGTTGAAACTTGCCAAAAGAGATAGGAAAGAAGAAGAAGGAGATATTGTGCATGTGAGATAAGAAGGTTGACAAGTTACACATGAGGACAAAATGCCAAAACAACTTAAGTGTTTCCCAGGAAAAGAAGATCATAAATATGCACCACTTCTTGAGAGAAAACTTCACCCAAAAAATACATGGCAAAGTTCTGAAAACCCACTAACACATCCAAAATGTGAAGGCCATCTATAACCAAAGTCCAGCTATGAAGAATTTCTATGCTTGGAAAGATCCTTGAAAGACTTTAAAACTTGCACTTTAACACTTTAACCCTAAGCCCAACTTGGGTTAATTGGGTTGAAAGGTGGTCAAAGGTGTTTAAAAGCTCACTAATAGCCCTATGATGTGGGTATCGTTCGCTAGGGATGGAAAGACACAATTGGGGGCTCGCGCGATGGTTTTTAAGAGAATTCAATAATGAGCCAAAACAAATAAAAAACCTCATAGGGGGTCACCCTGCTTCGGGCCTAAAGATGATTCAATAATGGTGAACCCTTCCACATGCTAACCATGCTGGTAGTAAAGAGAAAAATGTGCATCATATAACAACTTGGTAAAAGGGACAATGTTCGCCAAAGGCCCCTTGGCATCACACACTCCTTAAAAATAGTAACTCGAGAAACGTTATTAAAAGCGTTTTCAACATCGACCTGCATCACAACCCAGTCAAGGTGCAGGTCAAGGAAGGCTCGCATGCCAAAAGGAATGGCCTCACACATTTAAGGGTTGATACTCTAGACTAATGGGGGGATAGGTGTTCTTGAAACGGCTCCCGAAATTATAGGACAATGGAGTGATTAATAGGTTGAAGAAACATCTCACTTATGGTAATAGGATGAAGACCACCAATGTCCTTTGCCATTACCAACAATTTGTTAACCCCTAGCATTAGGGCCATTAACCTAAGGATATCCTCATGAGCAATAATAACATCATCTTAGAATAATTCCAAAAACTTTGAAGATGGGTCCTCTGGTATGAGGCATCTTAAGAAATGTTCATATACCATCCCAGATAGCCCACTTGAAGACGACTGAGAAATAGTGGCTAAGGTTTAGGCAAATAGAGCCTACTTTAAGGCAAAAATGTGCTCAAATTGATAATAAAAAATAGGAGGTGGAACAAGGTTTGAAGGAGGCGGGTGCAACCAACATAAGGCATCAACGGTGTCCTTCGAAAGAATAGTTGGCATCATGGGTTGGAGAGCTTTGGCTGCACGATTATACTCATCGACTCTCCCTAAAATTACACATTGACAAGAATGAGTGATCAAATTTTTTTCCCATGAGTGGTGAAAATGGGGTGCACAAGAAGCATGTGAAGATTCATTTTAAAGATAAGACCAATCACCCACCATAAACTTCATGAGGCAAGCAAAAACCTCTCGTTGACATGAATGACCTCTTCAAGTATAGCGTAAACACCAACGGGACAACAAGAGGAAAATGAACAATGCTAATTCATTCATTGGGTCATAAGTAATTTGATCAAGGGGTAAATGAAAAGCTCGCTTGACTTTATCTTGAATGGTTTAAAAAATCTTGTAGAGTAAACGAAGGCACATGAAATGATACTCAAATAGCCCCAAAATGGAACTAGATTGAACTTGAAACCAACCCTATGAAATAAAAGGAATAGAACCAGATAGAATCGCAAAAAAGGAGGACACTTGCAAATAAAAAATAACTTGGCTAGCCTGGGAAACAAGGCTAATACAAGGATGGGCACTATTAACATGTTTTAAAAGGCCATCTAACATATAAAGGCCAAAACAATGAGGACAAAGGGTATTTCACATAGATGAGGGACACAAAGAAGGAGCCATAATAAATAAATAAATGCCCAAAACCCCTCGTAAGAAAAACTCAAGCAACACCCCCAACAGATGTAAGTAGCTGATGAGTACAGGATAAAAGGGCTAGAAAGTTTGTAGAGCATCTCCACCGGTGCTCAATATGTGACTCCAGACAGTAAATTTATTCTGAAAAAGTCAAAATGTGCCGGTTTAGCTCAGGAAATTGGTTTTTCTGCACCAAATTCGTGCAGCTTGCGTGGCTAGTAAAAGTTGGAATACAGTTGTGCACCTCCAAAAAAAACTGTAATAAATTGGACCTATCTGCCGTTCAGTATTTTTGATTGGTCGATCATATGGTCCAGATGGTTTGCTATTAGTAGTTCCCACATATATGCAGTTCCAGTTACAGTTTTATTGGTGGGGTTGCCAAAAAACAAACAGCTATACTTAGACATTTAATTTTATTATCCAGAGTGACATACTGAGCACCGGTGGAGATTCTCTCAGTAGGTAGGTAAGAAAAACACAAACCAGTAACCAGTGTGGTTACGGTTACCCGTGGAGCCCTAAACCCAATGGAAAAAGGCTGATTTCCTGTCCAATTACTATTCATCCCTCATGCTAATCCGGTCTTTGAAACCCTAACCCTTAAAAGGATTCTTTTCATACTGTAGTAACAGAGAAATGTTGTTTCCTGCCCACTCACCATTTCATCCCTCATGGTAATTCGGTCTTTGAAAACCTAATCCTTGAAAAGGACTCTTTTCACACCGTAGTAACGGAAAACCATTGTTTCCTGTCCGTGCCCACCATTCATCCCTCATGGTCTGTAATGTGGTCGTTAAAACCTACAGTCTGAAAGGCTCTTTCACACTGTAGGAGCAGAAAAATGTCTTTTGTGGTCCACTCACCCATTCATCCCTCATGGCACCTAATCCAGTCTTTGAAAACCTAATGTTCTGAAAAATGTTGTTTCTCGTCCACTCACCATTCATCCATCATAGTACCTAATCTAGTCTTTGAAAACCTAATCCTTGAAAAGGCTCTTTTCACACTTTAGGAACAGAGAATTTTTGTTTTCGGTCCACTCACCATTCATCCCTCTTGGTAATCCGGTCTATGAAAGCCTAATCCTTAAAAAGGCACCTTTCACACCATAGTAACAGAAAAGTGTTGTTTCCTGTCCACTTACGATTCATCCCTCATGGTAGGTATGTAACCAGATCTTTTGAAAACCTAATCCTCAAAACGCTCTTTTCACACTGTAGCGACAGAACTGGTTCGCGCGCGTGCGCACAAGGGAGGCGAAGAGAGGGAGACAGGACGATGGCTATGGCGGACGAGAACAACGCGAGGTTTTCTGGAGAAGCTCGCGAGAAGCAAGTGTGTGCATGGTTTGTGCATAGCGTAGCTGAATACAACATGTAGGAAATGGTTGTGAACAGAAGTTTTGCAATTTTCGGTAAGCAATTTGGTTGGGAGTTGAGGGAGAAATGAGCATGGTGAGTGGCAGACAGAGGAGAGATGACACTCTTGTTCCCTCTCTGCACTCGTCTGTCGTCTCCCCCCACCCCGAGGTCTGGTGTCTCTTCTGTTGGTCCTGTGAGAGAGTTGTTGGCTCGTGGACAGACCTGCAGAAGAACACAATGTAAGCTTGAGCGCTGGTGGACGGTCAAGTCGTCGGATTGTTCGAGAAGAAGACACCGTGCTTTGTTGTCAGTAGTGTGCTCTTCTTCGAGAAGAAGAAACGACGTTGGAATTGCCTCGTCTTCGAGGAGGAGAATCGTGGTAGCACAGGCGTTTAATGAGAAACCGAGACGAAACTGGTGGCAACGAGTTCTTTTCCAACGGATTGATAACTGGCAGAACACCAAACTAGAAGATGAGGAGGACGTGGATTTGGAAATTCCAGACTATGAAGAATATGCGGAAGAGGAGGATTACGCGCTGAGCGACGCCGAATTGGACTTTGATCTCATGGAAGAGGAAGAAGAAGAAGAAGCAGACATGGACGAGATCGATAGTATGATTGAAGATGATGCCAAATTTGAGGCATGGAAAAGGAAAAGAGATGTGTTGAACGAGCTGAGGGAGTTTCAAGAAACAGGAAGAGATCCAGACGGCCTGGAGTGGGAGGATTGGTTGGATGATAGCTGGAGAAATGGCACAGAGGACGGTGTAGGAGGCAAAGATGGAGGTTGGTTTCCTTTCTCTTGTTATTATTGCACTATTTTTTTTGTGAAGAATGTACTATTGTTGATGCTTCAGAGTATCATCATCAAAGTCAAGAAAACATCAATAGGAAAACCATGCAACAAGAAGAATGACTTCTTCATGTCTGGCAACAAATCCATGACTGCGCATCTCTTCTTCCTTTGGTTTCTTGCCTCCCTGTTTAGATACTGACACTTTCTCATCATCAATCACAATGGAGAGGCAACACAGTTGCTCGAATTGTTCCCACATAACAAACAATCCGTTGACATTCTGTAAACCCTAGCCATGTGTTTGCATAGGATTTGTTGACATGTAAGAAAGGCAGTAGATGTAGAAAAGAGCATGACCAACAAGCCATTGCAATTCCATAAACCCTAGCCATGTGTTAGCACAAGATTTGTTGACATTTAAGAAAGGGAGTAGATTTAGAAAAGAGCTTGACCAGCAAGCCATTCCCATTCCATATACCCTAGCCATGCATCTGCACAAGATTTGTTGACATTTAAGAAAGGGAGTAGATTTAGAAAAGAGCTTGACCAACAAGCCATTCCCATTCCATATACCCTAGCCATGCATCTGCACAAGATTTGTTGACATTTAAGAAAGGGAGTAGATGGAGAAAAGAGCATGACCAACAAGCCATTGTCATTCCATAAACCCTAGCTATTTGACAGCACAAGATTTGTCGACATTTAAAAAAAGGGAGTAGATACAGAAAAAGAGCATGAATCTGGGGTGATCTACAATACCTCCTGGAATTTACCAGAGGATTGATTCTTCAGGAGTCAGTGGATGGATACCTTACTCTTGTTGCATTCATACAGGATATATATGCATATCTAGTATGGTTTTCACAAGAATGAATTTGGCGACAGGGCCCTTCTTGTCTTGTTGCGGAAGACTGGAGGCTTACTTTCTTCTAAATTCAAAGGAATGGTAATGAGGGAATCTGCTTTCATATTTTTTGATAGTCGGAGAGAAGAAGAAGATCCCTGGTGTGGATGAGTGGTGGGATGCGGCGCCTGAGTGGGAGAAGGGAGGAGTTCCTCGTGATGCACCTCCCAGACCTGAGAGGGGCATGAAGCGAACTGTCAAGGAGATTTTTCTCCGCATCTTTGACAGGGAAGAGGAAGTTGAAGATGACCTCCAGTTTGAGGATAGGATCTTCCGCTACACTTCCCAGACTACTGTGAGCGTGTTGACCTATTTCTCACATTGCAATTTCAGTAAAGGTTTAGCTTTGTCATGGATTGTCACATTCAGGACAAATTTGTTTGGTCAAGAACAACCCTCGGGAAGTTGAAGTCAGTTCTCTTTTCTGGGAAAGTGATTCATGCACAGCAAGTCTGCTTGTCTCCCGCACTTAAAGAGTATTTGCACTCAGTAAGAGAGTCATGTTGAAATTTTTTATTTCTTTCTTTCCTTCCTTATAATCCCTTCAAGTGATTGCAGAGCTCTCTCTTTTGGATTTCACCATGCTGATCTCTGTGCATGTCTTATATCTTTCAGACAGAGAGAACAAATTACAAGAATACATGTCCCTGTTAACTGAGTGTATGTCTGCAGATCTGCACTTCTGGGAGGGTTTAGGGTTTGGTGTATTGTGTTGAGATTATTTAAAATAAGGTCAGGTTTGGGACTGGTGCTTGGGGGAGTGTTAGGTCTTAGATGTTAGGAAAATGGGTGCCAACATTGGACTTTTGTGAAGGACTGGTTTCTGATGTTTCTAGTGTCACCTTCCCATCAGGTGAAGTGGAAATACTTCAGTGGTCAGATTACAAAGTTCAGAACTTTGATGAGAATTGCCAGTAAGACTATTGTTGATAGGGTTCTGAACTTTTTGCACAGCTGATGGATGAGCATGATCTGTTGAATTGCTTGTTCATCAACTGTCTTGGAAGAGAATTCTCAATTGGTTAAGTTTGTTAGAACCTCCTGGATCTAATTTCCACATTGCTTGCTGTGCCACTTGCAGGCCAAATTTGTGGCATGTCTCATCTTGATACCTTGGTTGTTGGACTTTGTTGCTCATGACTTCATCATTGTCCCATTTTTGGGAAGGTAAGCTTATTATATTTCTTCTTTGATTCTCTGGGCTCCAATATCTGCCTGTCTTATGAGACTTGAAGCAGTACAGGCAGAAGGAGGGGGGTGGTGTTTTGATCATGCTGTATACTAGGACCTAAATATTTTTGCAATGTAAATTTCCTTGGCAAAAAACAAGTAGTAAGTCTCTTGTTGTAGGGGTGTGGATGGTTGTTGTGAAGTGAATACCTATATCACTCCTTGTTGTACTTGAGTGTTCACCATTATGGCGATGCCCCAGAGGAGTTGACAAAATGATGTTGTCATTAGCTTCTTGACAATCATTGTGTAGCTCTTGCTGAAGATGATGCTAATATTCTGCCTGCTGACATTTTAAAAAGTGGGGTGCATGGTGGTTTGGAATAGGTATGTGGAAACTGTGCCACTAGCTGGTCAGGTTCTAGATGTGAGGGAGTCACAGAAACTTAAGATTATAGAGAAACTTAAGTTAGAGCGGCAACGAGTGCGGTTTGAGGCAGAGATTGGAAAAACCCCTCCACTTTCTGACGATGAGCTTGCTGAGCACATCCAACATGAGGCGTAGGTTGCCTATCCTTTCCATTTGCACCATGCCATTCTGGTAATCTCCAGTAATAATTTGGGGTGAACAGGAATGTAATTAGACCCTCTCATTACCTTAGGTCTTGTTATCTCCAAAGACCAGATGGGAAGCTTTTAGAAGATCTGAATGCTTTCTGGAAATGAACCCTGCTGATGCTTGAAGTGAGAATTGCAATCGATTCATTGGTATTTCATACAATTGTTGGTTCTAAATGTGGATTGATGGGGCTATGGGGTTTGATGCAGGATGGAGCTGCGGGAGGAGTTCAGACTAGAGAATAGGGAGGCCTTTGCTAATATTTGGTCTGACTTTGCTGCGGGTCTGACACTTCTCATACTCTTGGTGGTTAACCCAGAGCAGGTAAATATCCAGGGTCCTTAGCACTTCTGTTTTCACCAGTTCCACAAGAACATTACACAACCATCACAGAAATGGGCACTTGAGTTATCTTTCAACTTTTAGGTTATGGTGATTTCTCTTAAAACAGTAGTATCAATTCAAACATTCAGAGAAACCTATGTCTAGAAGTAGCATGTTAGATATTTCATTTAAATTTTCTGAAGCTGCATGCAAGAGTGAGACTTTGAAGTTTGTGGATAGTTCTAGGTTAAGTCAAGGCTGCTTGTTTGTTACATTGAAAATTCTGACTCATTCTTGTAGTCTACTAAATGCCTGTGCTGCTGATTTGATTACAGGTGGCTATCATGAGGTTAACAGGAGATCGATTATTCACCAACATCTCAGATACTGGCAAGGCATTCACTATCATACTTCTTACTGACATTTTTCTTGGGTATGTTGTTCTTCTCCACAACCTCAAGCTTTTGACATCCCCTAAGCCCCAGATTTCTGACTCATTGGTGTTTTTTTTGGATCCTCATGAGACTCTTCAGAAATGGCCCACAGGAACATCAATGAAATCTGGAGGCCACAGCTTTTGGATCAAAATGTTCTAAACTGAATTGTGGACAGTTTTTCTTTGCTGGTTTCAGACAGAATTTTAGCATGACACTTGCAGCTTTGGAATGCAACCTATGTTCCTATCTTGAACAAATAGGTTCTGTACTGTTGGGGCAGGTATCATTCAGAGTCGGGCTGGGAAACAGTGAGCGAGATAGTGCTGGATCACTATGGGTTTGAAGTTAGCCAGGTGGCCATATACATCTTTGTGGCAATTGTGCCTGTCACAATTGATGCTTGTTTCAAGCTCTGGGTATGATCCTAAATGAGATAGGTTTGGAATTTCGAGTATGACATGGAAAACTGATCTTTGAAGGAATATGGTTTTTTCCAATTGCTCAGTCCACTGTACATATTGATAGTTGAACAGAAATCAGGGTATGTCATGCTACATTGCCGTTTGTGAGCAGACTCAACATTGCTCCTATAACACTTTGTTTCATCATCTTGGTAGCTAATAGCAAAAACATGTGGTGGGACCCTTGCAGTAACTTTGAACAGCTGCCCTTTCCAGTTCAGGATGATTTTGACTAGGATTATACACTAACAGATACTGGATTTGTTGGTTGGGCAGGTGTTTCAAATGTTTAGAAGACTTTCTCCATCAGCAAGTGCAACATTCCGACAGATGAAAAGGCACTAAATACATGCCTTTGTCACATTTTTGCCTTAAACTGAAATTTATCATGTAGTGACTTGAATCCCAATTCTTAAAGCTCTGTGAGGTCTTCTAGAAATTTCTGAAGTTTCCTCTGAATTGTCCTTTCTTCTCAGCCCCTGCCATCATGGGTGGGGCATCATAACAAGCTTAGTTATGGGTTTTCACAGAAAGTAGTAGAGTATCAGCAGAAGAATTCAGGTGTCCTGATATGTATGGCAATTTTGGAATGTTCTGAAGCATTTCTTCCAGTTTGAGTCAGAACTGAGCAACTGCAGAACACCTGCAATGTTCTTTTAGAAATCTTGTTCCGTGTACACATAGAAATAGAAACCTGACAGCAATTGACATGCTGATTTCCATTATTTGACTTGAGCTAAAGAAAGGGTGAAGCTTACCAGATGCCAGGTGTGGCCCAAATTATGTTGGATTGGATTTGGTTCTGAATCAAATAAAGTTGGTTGCCAAAACCAGTAGCAGCTCTCCACAACTGCCAACAATGCAGTGCTCCAAAACCTGTTCTTCTCCCTGCAGTCCCCCATCTCTACCTGAATCTCAAGCCTTGAGGTGACTAGTTGATGGTCTCAACAACACACCCACAAGAGAAAGATTCCAATCGAGGGCATTCAACAAATGAATGCAACCAGGTATTGTAGCTTCTCATATCCCAACAATCAAGCAACTAGCCTTTTTGGAGATGCCACCATCATAGATCAGAGGTGGTTGCGGGTTGAAATCTGATTACTTGCTACAATGCTTGATCTTACATGTAGGTTGTGGATTGGCAGATCCTTGCATGTTGGTAATGGTTTGCAACATAATAACTACTTAGAAAGGACATAATGAATGTATATATGTAATGAACATCAATTAAAATCAACATGAGTATAGGCTCTTCCTACATGCAATTAGAAACTTGTTAAGCTACTCGTTGGAAAGTTGGAAGCACATGTTGTAGTTAGGAAGGATGTCTTAAGGTAAATATTCTTTTTTTGCAGATTACCTACACTTTTAGTCCTTATTTATCTAGTTGTTGTTAGTTTGGTGGCCTAACTTGGTCATTTGGAAAGAGAATTTTGGTCTAGGTGCGCATCAAAGGCCAAGAGCCAATATCTATTGTGAATATCAATTATATGTTAACCAAGCATTATTGAGGTCCATAACTTGGAGCAATTCCACCCATACTTGGCATTTGAACCTTCAATGGTCAATCTCACATTCAAGATGGCTGCGTTATTATCTCTCATATCTCACTCGTAAATCTGAAACTTGGACTAGAAAAGGTGGGACACTACCAATACCAAACCACTGGACCAATTTGACCAATCAATAGCAAGTGTTGGTCTGAGCAATTCCTTTTGCCAACCACAACATCCTGTGCACAAATGTTGGCCCAAAGTCATTTTATTGCCTCAAAGTGATGTAATATTTTATTTATTCTATATGCAAAACTTGTTGTGTATTGTGTAGGTGGGGACGATCTTACATATACAAAATCCAAATAATTCTAAAGTGCTTCTCACCCTTTCAACTTTACCTATTCAAAAAAAATCCTTAATTGCAATATGTAAATGACATGTGAACCATGCATATATTAATGAAATATTGTATATATGACTGATGTTAGGCACAAAATAATTTGCAAAAGGTCTAGCTGAAAAAAAGAGAAAATTGTATTGATATTTGTTGAAATTTTTGAAAAAAAAAACCATTGGGTTACTATTACAAATACGTGACACAAGATGTAATTTGCATACTTATTCCTCAAATGTTAAAATTTTGAAACTGCTGAATCTCGTTTTCAAAAATAAATAAATAAAGATTCAGCAACAAAGTGCTAAACATTAGTTGTAAGTATGATATATGAGTTTACATAAGTAATTGGGTACACATACTTTGACAAGACATAATTATGTTTTAAAAGTTGAAGGGATGGTATTAGTTTCAAAGATCCTGAGTGTGAATTTGAATGCCAACATAGTGATGTGGTTATATGTATGAATCAATGGCCCATTAGCACTTAAAATATTGAGATGTTGCATGTCAAGATACCACTCCTCATCACCTAGGGTAATGTTGGGTCTAGTATTTTCCCGTTGGACAAATGGATTTCATCCACATAACGTCTACAAGCAAAAGGAAAAAAATGCTTTTAATCATCCCAACCCTAACAATAATGTCATGTCAAAGTTCAAAATTCAAAACTCTATACAACTTCTCAAGAGTTCCAATTGGAAGAGGATACGGGATGCTTGGGATGTATGTGATGTTAGTGTGGACTAATTGGATGTTGAGAATGAAATAGTGTTTTTTTGGGACAAATTTTGTCGTTTTTTCAACAAAAAAAAAGTTGGGAAGTTCTTGGGAAGTTCTTTGTTTCTAGTGTAAATTTGAGGAATTTTGCAAATTTTTTGAAAAAATTCCCCAAATTTTCAATATCAAAATATTGAAAAAAAAACCCCTAGTGTGAACCATCACAATCTACACCTTTGGTGAGGTTTCATATACTCTCTCACTTGAGGGCATGCCCCAACAAGTTGCCTTTTCAAGGAAATCCCCAAAAGGCATTTCTTGAGCTTGTTGACCATACTTCTGATGTAGCTTGAATTAATCCATGAATTGTGTGATTGAAAAAGTGTTTCATGCGTGTGTAGTGTGAAGAATAAAGGTCCCCCATTTAACAAAGTAAAATGGCAATGAAAACCACAGTACGAATTGCAGAGGCACACCATTTGCCATTACAATGTTGTTGCTACAACTATGATCGGAATGAGGTCTTTAGTGGGGCACAAGATTGCCTCATCAAAGTAAATTTTGTTTTGTAATCCAACTGCATGTTGGCTTTTGTTTTGTTTGGAAGGTGTTGAGGGTATCACTTTTTGGGGGAAATGCTTTCATACAAACAAAAGCTTATTCAAACCATTGACTTATTGTATGAGTACATTGAAGCAAGTTTCTAATTATCAGAACATACAACCCAATTCTTGTTTTTTTATGCTCCACTTAAATGGGAGGTGTTATTGCAAAGATCATTACATCCAGAAATTGGAATGACAATAGAACAAGAAAATGACAAATATTCAGCTAAAAAAATAAATTTGTGTGTTTTTTTTGCACCTTCATTTTGAAGGTATGGGACATTGAATCAGGAAGACAATTGCGGGTGCAAGAACATCACACAAATTGGGTGATGGACTTGTTGTATGTGGCTGCCCCTGTCAAAATGCTTTTCTCTTGCTCCCTCGATGGCAATGTCCTGGCATGGAACGAACGTGGCAAATTGCTTCAGGTGATTAGTGTTTGCACCAAATCCTTCAAAATGCATTAATGACTTTTGTTGTATGACATTGTTGTTGTTTGTGGCATATTTTTTTAAGGCCAACGTGTAAATGCCAGTCATAATATAATTTGCTTTGTGAAGTATTATTATAGTTCACAACATTTGTGCATGTTTGTTTAGGAAAAAACATTGTCTTGTAATTTAATATGTATGACAAAGGTGGTGGAATTTGGAGGCCCTGTATATTGTTTAGCATGGGATTCAAAGCAACGACAATTAATAGCAGGTGGAAGAGGAGCAATTCAATTGTTGAAAGTTCTCCGATCATCTACTAACTACATGCAAACAAACTCTGAAAAGAGCATTATTGGTTATGTAAGAAGAACCCAGTTCTTGTTTAAATATGTTGTGAACTATATAATATTGGATTGAATAAGAAACCCACTTCAATTACAAACAAAAAGATTTCTGTTCCAATCTTAAGTTACTAATACAAACTTTGAAGTTTTTTCACTCCAAGATTAACTTCAACATCTCTAATTTCCCACAAGCGTACAAAACCCATTACAAGATTAAGTCAAAATAAGTAGCTTATAAACAATGCATCAATAAACAAAATTCAATATGTGAAATATTCATATGAACATTATTCCAACCCTAAAAATAAGTACCTTGCATGGACAGCATTTTTTTCCCCCCAAATAACATTATCAAATATGTCTCATTGCAGGTCAAATTCTTGGAATTTATTTATTGTTTGTGCTACCATGATGATACAGTGCAAGCAATATGCTGTTCTGATAAAGGCAAAGTATTCAGCACTGGGTGTGTCAACTCAACCCCACAAACTATACCACTATAGCTTCACTATCTTGGGTAAGCCAGCCATGATGAACAACAATAACCCTCATGTAAAAATCTCTAAAATAACTTGGCCCCAAATAGAAAATATAATTGTTCCAATTGAAATCGGGGTTTGATTTTATGGCTGCAGAGTAGACAAAGCGATTTGTATCTTTGATAGTGATAGGCCGGAAGAGACAATCCGTAAGGTCAAATTTTGCCATGAGGTCATAATTTAACCCTATATTCGCATTGAAACTGTGAATGAAATTGTGATTTTTTTTCAGTTTAACATTACCTTGTTGCAATTGATTATTAATTAATTAATTAATTAATGTTATTATTAATAAATTCTTTGGGGTTCATTTTTATCTTCTCATCCTTGCTTCAATAACATACATGAACACTAAACCCAACAAGAGATAGTTTTGTAATTGTGGGGTTTGCAGGGAGGGATAACTGCAGCCACATTTGATATAGAAGGGAAATGGCTTGTCACAGGGGCCTATGACGGCACTGTAAAGATTTGGAGTCAAGAGGGCCATTGCCTTGACACTTTCTCAAAGATAACCGATTGTGTCACTTCTATTGCATATATCACCTCAACAAGAACATACTGGATCACGGGTAGAGAAAGGTCTTCCTCACTTTGTTTCGAAACTAATCACAAACTTGGTTGTGGAAAACTGAGTTTTGATTGACATAAATCTGTTTAATGGCATTTGTTTTTGCCCCGTCTTTAATGGCATTTGTGTTTTGAGTCATATGCACTCACTCACTCACTCACAGGTGGGGTTTGGGGGCAAGTGCAGATCAGTAGTGGTCATTGATCCTCTCGTGCCTGCAATTATCACACAATGGGTCGAAGATACATCTGGTTTCCATAACCTTTGTCTCACTAAAGTGAGTAGTCACACAATTGAAAATCCAAATCATTCCATAATGATTCGAGAAGATATATCAGTTTTCATAACCTTATTCCTGGTAAAAGTGTGTGGTTCATAAGAAAGAGACTTCTTACAACTGAAACATGAAGTATTGAAAGAATTATGGCTCAACCCTAAACACATGTTTTCAAATTTATAAGTAGTTCAAGAGATGAATTTGGCATGGTATGTGGCAAAGCAGGTATTCCACATACAAGGCAAAGATGCAGTTATTGGATTGTCCAATAAACGAGAGATAATAATATGGAAATATGATCAATATGTTCCACATCGTGTCTTGCATGGGCACTCCAATTGGATAGAGGCATTAATTGTTGCCAAAAGACGACCTTATAAGGAGCGACTTCTCAAGAAAGACACCACTGATGATGTTCCTGGCAAGGAGAAAAAACATCATGTGCATGATCCAAGAGTAGATCAAATTACTATAACTGAAACTGGTGTGCGAGTTGATGGAACAGGGAAACCTGTGTTGACACCCACAGATAAGGATGAGCTTGAGATGTATAGTGGGAGCATCGATGGCACAATTCTTCGGTGGCTACCCAATCCAGACCTGAACAAAGACACTTGGGTTCAAGCAGAACTTTGCAAGAAGGCTCCATATTCCATTGTTTGCATGATGCATCACCCAGGTCTTGACATTTTGATCACAGGTACACCATAACAACAACTAGGAAAAAAACCATGTTTGTTGGGTCATCTAGATAACTGAAGCTGTTTCAAAGATTTGCAAAATAGTCTTGTTAATTATCTCCATTTGTTCACAAATATGTACCTTGTTGATCTTTTCACATTTGAGAACAAGTAGAGCAAAGTAGGTAGTTATCACAAAATTCAATCTTTTAAATGGTTATTTTGAACCGTTAATAGTTAAACCCTAAACCTTAGGTGTTCATAGTCTCTTTTGAAAATTCAATGTGATTAATGTTTAGTTTGTATTAGCATGTTGGTGGGGTATACGAATAACTGCTGCATCAAAAAATTAAATTGGGAACCTCACCAACCTTTTGTCCAATTAACAAAATTTGCATGTGAATTTGCTATGTATGAAAAAAGAAAGAGCAAAACAAAAATTTATTAATACTCAGCTCTTTCTAGTTTTCTGACTTGGATCTTTGTTAAAATATAAAATACGCATACAATGTGGAACACATAAGTTTCTACATAACATCATTTTAAGTCATGAAAAATTTAACCCTCAATTCTAGTTCCACCATGAATTTTTGCTTACTAATCCAAACCCTAATGACAGTTCTTCATGATTACTAATTGGTGGGGCATGATGTTTATACGATGTAATTGGTGGGGCATCATGTTTATACGGTTTTCCAACTTTGCAAACTACCTACAATGTAAGGAAACAATTGAAGTTGGGACTTCCAACATCTTACAACTAATAGTCATAATGTGCTGAAAAATACTCTATGACTTTCATTTTTGTTACAAAAAAAAGGATCATCAGATGCAAAAATAAGGATTTGGAACATGGATGGGCAACGGAGCATACCGCTATGGAGAGCTGCTGCTGAGTACAGAAGTCGAGGCCCAGATGTCTTGAAAGGCCACACAAAAGCAGTTGTTGGCTTAGCAGCATGCAAGAACTTGGTATATGTTCAACCTAATCATAAATCAAAGCATTCTGAAATTGAGTCAAGGGTTATAGAGTTTCCATTACTTGGGTCTCATTACCGCAAAACGTTCCTAAATCCAGAGTGTGGGAATTATTAAAAATGACAATTTACATCATTTGTAAAATTTTAAACTGATGAATTTCTTCTGTTTGATGTCCAATCCATTTGGGTTTTCTAGACTTCCTCCCAGTCCCCATCCCTGCAAATAAAAAGGTTTTAATATTGCCTTTGCAGTATATATATATATAATCAAACCTCAAGATCTTCAGAAAATGTGTTGATCCATCATTTCCAATTATAACATATTTCTGAATTGCGGATGGAGATCATAAAATCCTTTGTTTGTCTTTTTCAGCTCCTTGTAAATTGGTGATTTTTTTGATGGCAAATTTTGTGAGATTCCTTTTGAGAGAAACTTGGGAAAATGTGTCTTCATTCACACCGTAAACTGTGGTGTTTTCAGCAAAAAATTGAAGAAAAAAACACTATAATCATAGTATTAATTCATTTTGTCCAAATTATTCAGGTGTTGGTTTCAGCATCTAGAGACAAAACTTTGCGGTGGTGGAACATGTGTACACGACTACCTCTTGATTTTGTTGAGTTTGGATCAGAGTTCCCATTCGAGGTTTGTCTAAACAAAATGTAATACGTATAGTCATTGCAATGTACTAATATACACCTTCATTGGAAGCACTTGAATTGGGCCATGGGTCAATCAAACTAAAACTCTTTGTGGGTTTTTTCAATAGAAGATCAAATGTATTTGGAGTATTCTTTAATTTGGAAAAACTTGTGTGTGTGTGTGTGTTTTTGCAATTTTTTTGCATTCTGATGACCTCAAAATGCAAAATAGGAATATTTGAGAAAATGTTTTTTGGGGAAAATTTCACCACATTTTGATTGAACTTTTTAGTTTGGAGGCAATTTTTAGCTCTGTTTTTCAGCAGCTTGGTAATGATGCTACTTCAGAAAATTAAAAAGAAAAAAACTGATTGGAAATGTTTTATTTTACTTCACTATGGTTGGCTTGAAAATCTGCCCCAACATGGCATAGTTATGACATTTTTCATTTTGCACATTAAAATTCTTTAAAATTCTTCATTTAGCACCTTGTCATAACATTCTTTACCCGCGAATGTTTATCAAATTACATTGGTTGATCTATAAATTTTTTAAAAATTCTTTAAAATTC
>Ga0209611_10000725_pt1 | contig 51571 bp, 30 predicted proteins | sample S1TSphgellanicum_3_FD_187693 | JGI IMG/M metagenome (GOLD analysis project Ga0209611, IMG submission 187693) | Host-associated microbial communities from peat moss isolated from Minnesota, USA - S1T2_Fc - Sphagnum magellanicum MG (SPAdes) (version 2) | ecosystem: Host-associated > Plants > Peat... | reverse complement strand
TTGTCTTGTTGCCAGTATGGAGGCCCTCCTGATTGTACAATGGTAAATTACTGGCCCTCCCACTTGTGCAGCAGACTTTACATTTTGTAATTTTGCACCATACAAGCAGGAAGGCCAACAGTACTAGCCTACCCTGCATGAGGGCATCTTGCAAAATGCAATGCCCAGCACCAAGGTTATTACAATGTTCAATACAATAGTCAAAAGACACATGAACAATTCTACAAGGGAATGTAATAGAAATAACAACTGTGTTTTGATACCTCACCCAACTGTAGTACTGAGTAATGTACTATCCAAGTATTACTACATAAGCTAGATCCTCACACCCTTGAGACTATAACACTCTCCAAGCTTGCAAACAAGACTGTCTGGGTTCTTTACTCAGAAAATGTCAATCAGGGAACAATACCAGAATTTAGACAGAAGCACCTAACATAAGACAGAGGAAGCGTCTCATATCTAAGAAACATTGTACCCATAAAATACCTATACTGATTTTATGGAACGGCACACAAAGTAAAAAAAATAGGCCATAAATGTCTGTAGTATAAAAAACAGAAATAATAATGCAGAAGGTGGCTCAAAAATATTCTACACTGATTTCAACTCCCTTACCCTGACTAGATTGAGTAGTTTTGGAAGAGTTGCCATGGCTTTTGGTCAAGGTAGTAGAACCAGAGTCAAGTGAATACCAGTGACTTCTGGAAAGGAGGGGGGCTATTCACACATTATTTGCTTTTGAGTGTATGCTTCAAGGAGGCAACATTCAAAACCAACTCAGAAGCACGTCTCCAATACACAGCAGCAACACAAGGCTGCCAGGCTGCATTGACATAAAAAGAACCCAACATTAGAAATGAAATACCTTCTCAAGTACAAAAAACACCTCTTCATGCATTTCTTGCTAATTAGCTTGAGACAAACCTGCTCCAACCATGTTATTCAAAGCTCTTTGGTCTGTCTATCCTTCCAACTTATGAGCAACAGTAACAATAGCAATGAAGGAAGCCTTGGCAAATTTGGTGTGTTTGCAACCAAACCACCAACCCAAAGAATTATGGCCTTATGCAATCAGATAATTTCTGTGCTTGGTCCCTCCCTTTGTGCTTCATGAAGATAGGGTAGTTTCTCTTCAAGGAGCATGCAGCTACATTCTTGTTTCTCAACCAAAACTATAAGCAGCCAACAAAACCATTTGTTGCCTGCTCAAGCATCCACCCTTGGAAAACCAAGCAGGGAATGATATAGAGACAATTTTGTCATAAAGTAACCCAGATATGTACAAATGTTCCTCTTTCATCTCTTTTCCTCTCCCTCTCTCTCTCAGTTGCAGGCTAAATTCTCACCAGCATTCTATAAAGGATGGACCACTTGACTGGTCATATTGCTGTTGTGGATATACTCCCTGTGGTGGAGGATACTGTCCCTGTTGTGGATATCCCTGTTGTGGATATCCTGGTTGTGGATAGCCTTGAGGGGGGTACCCTTGCGGAGGATAACCTGCAAAAAGAAATGTACAATCAATCAGGTCCTGGATTCCAGAGAGACATCATATATGGCCCATCCAACATACATCCCAACACTAAACTAGCTACAAACAAAATGGAAAAGGAGAGTCAAAACTGGTCTCCATGTGCTAAAGGAAATAATACACTACTCAAAAGTCATTGAAGTTTTGCATATGTCAGTTAACAAAGGGGGAGCTTGTCCAATTTCAATTTTCCAATAAGAGATTTTAGGGGGGGATTTTGGGGAGTTCACAGCTTTCAGTAATGGGTGCTTGTTGTAACCCACTTTTGTGGAATAGTGATCATGTTTAGGATCACAGCAGTTAGTCGGTCAGAGCAAAATGACAGAGAGATACACGGTCATGCAGGCATGACCCTGGCATGACCTGAACTGAAAGTAACAGTGAGTGGCATCCGGTGTACACATGCAAATTGACTTGACCATTCAAAGAAGCACAGAGAGCCATGCTCACTAAACACATTTCGAGGGCAAAACAAAGCAGTCCGAACGCTCGGGAAAATATTTCTAACATGGAAAAACAGAGGAGCAGCATGCATGAGAGACTGAACAGCGGAAATCAAACAAACAGGGAGAAGCTGGAAGGCAAAATCAAAACGAAGAACACAAAGCTGGTAAGAATAATAAGCATGGAGAAAACCTCACCGTATCCCTGAGGAGGTGGCACATTCACAGGAGGTGCCCCTGTGTTGTAATAACTCATGGCTGTCTGCTTGCTTGCTTGCTTGAGATTTTCTTGTTCTTCTTGTTCTTGTCCTTCTCAAATGCTTCACGGACCTTCGCTACAACAAGAAGGATATCCCGAGTAGACCTCTAAAGCTTCCCAAGTTTGAGCCAAATTTTTTCTCCGAATCAAACACTCGGCACTTCTACTTATTAATCTTTATGAATCCCTGTTTCCAATTGCGACTTTACCGCCGGATGGCCCTTCGACTTGCAACAAGAAGTAGCTCGTGTGTTGAACGCTGCTGCTTTGTTTTTTCTGCTGAACACACGCTTTCTCTCGTCCCTTCCTGCTTCATTTCCATTTCCACCAAGCCCCCATTGTGGGCCGTTTCACAATCCGATGGTCGAGTTTAGTCCGGTTAGGTGTCTTGTTCACATCCGACGGTGCAGAACTAACAAAGAGATGAGAACTTGGTGAGTTCGTGGAAGGAGGGGAAGAGGGTCCCTAGTCCTTTGTTCCCGTTGGCGCATGGTGGGGCTTTTCGGCCACAGTACAGTGAACCAGCACCCACCAGCGCACCATCCATTGGATGTCCATTGGATGAACCTCAACTGAGTTAATATTTGGTTTCACCTTGGTAACCAATTCTGTAGGAAATAGGTATGATATATAGGTAGACATAGGTAGGAAAATAGGTAACTACTAGGTAAGTAGATCATTTATACATAGTTAATGGCTGTTTTTATTACCTACCTACTAACAACCTGCTTCTGGGTTGTCAGTAGGTAGGTAGGAAAAAAAGCAACTGAGCTAACCACTATGGTTATCTAAGGAACTGGAACCCAACAGAAAACTGTTTCCTGACTACTGACCATTCATCCTTCATGGTGGACTGGTGGGTGCTGGTTCACTGTGGCTGGGCTTTTCTTGTAAGTAGTTGAGGATCAGACGCTGGAGATTGAAGAGGGGAAGTTGTATGGTAAGCAATGGAGAACTCTTGCGAAGCAGTCCATTAAAAAACAAATCCAAAATTCACACTCTTTTTTTGGGGAGGAATTTCGTGAAGGAACATCCGGAATGCTTGAGCGCATAGAGAGAGAGAGAGAGAGAGCAGTGGTTTGGTGATCATGAAAGTCCGCATAGGCAAATACCTGGCCTCTTGCGTAAAGCCATGAGAAACGTGTGAGAAATGTGTGAGAAGCTTTCTTTCAGCAGGTGGGCTCTACATGAATCGCTAGTCAAGTTTCAGCGGCGCTTGCAAATCGCAATATACCTCAGCAATGGGCTTCTTTTCAGGAATTTTTTTGTTTGTGGCCAAGCCAAAAAGTGGCAATCATCCATAGGAACGAGTAGAGAAAGTGGCAATCAACCTTAGGAAAATTTTGCCAATATGGCTATAGACCAGATATGAAGTCCAAATCTTTATTCATCCTTCTATATTTTTGGCTACACAAACTGCAAAACCAAATATAGAAAATCTGATGTCTTGGACCTTTTTCTTTTCCCTCACTTCAGGTGACTGAAAACCTCTAAAATAATTTCATTTTTGAATAATCATTTTTTAAAATTCCTCAAAATTTCGCTAATAGGCTGGCTCATTGCAGTCCCACTTAGCCAGGGACACAAGGCCTTCTTTAGGGTCTCTTAGTCTCAACAATAGACTCATCCCAAGAGCATTGGTGCAGAGTAAGGTAGGTTTGACACTCAATGGCCTCCTTCCTTGATCTGACTCATAAAGTACCATGAGAAATTTCCGAAGTGTATTTGGAAGGCACACAACGTATCCCTGAATATCCTTTTAAGAGAGGAGGAGGCTTATTTATGACTACTCCTTAAGATGGGGAGGGATCTTTGAAGCCTACTCACATGTGCAGGTAAGTAATCATAAGATCCCTCCAATCTACTACGCATATGAACCTGCCTCTCCGACACCTCCTGATCAGTGATTATTTTTTTTGGGTGGAAAATGGTCAAAAAGGTAACACAGTTTTATAAAAAGGGTGTTGCAAATTATATCTTTTTAATAAAAGAATTCACCAAATTATGACAAAAAAACTGACTTTTTGAGGAGGGTGTCACCAGATATGGCCAGGCTTGGCTACCTTCTTGTCTTAGGCCCCTTATTTTAACCCCCACCATAGGGCTGTAGGTATAGGAGAAGGGCCTCAGTACAGGCCTTTCCGTGATTTGAGATCTGTGCCCTAGGCCGGTAGGTGGAGGGAAGAGGTCGAAAGTCACTGAAGGTCCTGTACTCAGGCCCTTTTCCTACTTCAAGAAGCGCTGGGATTTTTTCACTTTTTAGAAATAGTGACATGCTGGCTGGTACCTTCAGCTGGTCAGAAGATCCCAGTCTAGCCTGGCTGGTAACCTTCTACTGCAGAACATCCCACTCGATGAAAACAGGTTTCTTTAGGCAGGTAATGGACCTGAAAAACGAAAGGAAAAATCCAGGTGGTGCTACTCGAGTAAGTGTGGATTCTCCACCTCAGATTAGTTGCAATTAAGAATGTAAATATTATACAAAAAGAAAGAGGGGCTAAATTCTTATTGTGAATGGAATAGCTCTACAATAAACAATTAATTTTTTTCTAGTTAAATCTACGTTTGTCATCTGTAATTTGCGCAAGTGTGTCTACACTTCTTGAACTTGACGATTTTTTTTTCTCTCACAGCAATTTTTTTCTTTTTTTCCTTTTTTTGTGCTACAAGTGGATGTTTATTTTCTGACTATAGCCAATAACATGTCATGTTCAAAAGTCTTATAACATTTTACAACTTTCTTTGAGGAATGCCATTACTTATTTAGGCTACCTTCAAAAGTTTACCTTCTAGTCACCTATAAGGTAGTCTCACCTTGTTAGTTTGTCGTCCACAACCCATGTTTTTCTAAAGCTAGCAGAAATATATATATATATACTTTTAACATGGAACAAGATTTTTAAAAAAAGTCAACAAAATGAAATTGTATATCATTGATATTTTAGCAAGAATACTTGGAATAATAATACCCCTTTTAATAGGAGTAGCCTTTTTTGTTTTAGTTGAACGTAAAGTAATGGCTTCCATGCAACATAGACAAGGCCCTAATGTAGTGGGATTGTTTGGATTGTTACAACCTTTAGCATATGGTTTTAAATTAATGATAAAAAAACCCAATTTACCAAGTAGTGCAAATTTATTTATTATTACAATGGCTCCAATAATTTATGTTAAGTTTGATTGCTTGGGTTGTTATACCATGTGCCGTGTAAGGTACCTACATCGCTATGGGGCATGTCCCAATGTTTGATCTCTAATCTGCGTCAATGGAGTAAATCACCCAGAGGTAGCATTGATGCAATGCATGTAAAAAAACATTTGGGAAATCAAGTCACAAGAAACCCATTTGTAAGAACAACTCAAAAGATATTGTTGGGGTTGATAAGGTTAACAAATCTAAATCATGTAACCATCGAACGACAACATTTACCAAGCCAACGGGTAACAACTTAGTCTCATAATCAATTCTTTTGATAGGTATAACAAAGGCTGAAGACGAAAAAATACATATATATACTTTTTTTAGGAATATTTTCAATAAGAGAAAATAAAACCATGCGGACATCTTACCTCAACACATGGGTGAAAAGAAAAGTCAAAGACACAATCATAGGATCGCCCCACTCTTTAGGGAAAGGGTCAATGGAATTGTTGTAGTAAGTGAAAAGGGAGACCAACTAAGTTAAGTATTGAAAGGCGACAGTCATGATTTGATGGTAGAAAATGTGGCCTTTTCCTCATTACAAATGTGGCAAAGCCAATTATGCTTGAACTTTTCCAAGGGGACTGGTTGATCATAACAAACACTCAAATGCTACTATGACCTCATTTAATAAAAACTTGGTGAATTGCATAAAATTATATGTATAATTTTATTTTTTATTTTTTATGCACTTCAATAAATCAATGGTGGAGAGCTATATGACAAGGAATTACCACATATGGTTTGGAGGGTGAAAAAATCAATTATCAACCCTTACTTTTGATTATGGTATGGTATTGTCGGATTCAAATGTAGGTATACTTTATTTATTTGTTATATCTTCCCTAGGTGTTTATGTGATCATTACGATGGGTTGGTCTAGTAATTCTAAATATGTTTTTTTAGGAGCATTACAATTTACAGTTCAAATGGTTTCTTATGAAGTTTCTATTGGTCTTATTATTATTACTAAACTAATATATGTAGGTTCTTGCAATTTCAATGAGATTGTATTAACGCAAAAGCAAATATGGTTTGGCATTCCTTTGTTTCCTATATTTATTATGTTTTTCATCTCTTGTTTAACAAAAATTAATCGAACTCCCTTTGATTTACCTGAAGTTGAATTAATCGTGGCCTATAATGTGGAATATTCTTCAATGAGTTTTGTTCTTTCTTTTTTAGGGGAATATGCTAATATGATTTTAATGAAGTGCGAAGCTTTACATCTGACATTCGCTAGCCTTAACCTTCTGCAAGAGCTAGTATCCTCTTAAAGGCCTTGTGTAATAAACCCTTCTGGATGGATCTAAATTGAGTAGTCCCCGTGACGCTTTTGAAAAAAGGTAGCCTAATGTGTCAGCACAACACAAAATTACAAATCCATTGGACGACCTATTTAAGATTAAGGAGATATCCTAAGTAGATACCTTGTAACTCTTCCCCAAACCTATACATATATTGAATGCTCATACGGGAAAGTGTGTTCCTAGGTTTGGAACTAGGGAGGGTTGCTCTGAGAAATAATTTCTTGTCTTATCCAAGGGTGCATGCACACATGTGCAAATTACAGATGGCAGCTACAAGGATGGTAGGAAAGGAAATGATACTCGATATTCAAGGATAAATGTAAACCTATCAAACAGGGATAATCATTTTAATTCTAAGAAAAAAAATTCACCGATAATGGTAAACATTAATTTAAAAGGCAAGCATAACAAGCCTAATTCACTGGGATAGCAAAGCGCAAAGCACATTCACGTACTCAGAACTATTGTAAACAATAGATTGCTATTGATGTCGTATGAGCAAATCAGGTCCAAGCAAACAACTTTAAAACTAGTTTTAAAAAAATCTCTATTTTTTCCAAAGCCACACCCTTATCCTAGCATCTACAAAGGAGGTATTTTAAAGGTTCAAGACCAAGGTATAATTAGCTAGAAGAAAGGTGGCCCATTTAACCTACGTGGCCCGCTTGACGAACATTAACAACAAAGACATTATCAATTGGTTTACGAACGTCATAAGAGGTTTTATGTCCTACTATAGATATTGTGACAATCTTTATCAAATTTGAACTATTGTCAACTACCATATTTGTTGGTCTACTATATTTACCTTTGCCAACAAACATAAATCCTCGACACAAAAAATAATCCTCACACACTCCAAGGATTTACATATAGTCAATGGAGAAGGTGGGACCCTTGTTAGTTTTCCTACTAGCATAGAGCTTAGGACACTTAGATTGGAGTTCCTGACAAAAGCAAATATAGATGAAGAGGCATACAAAAATCAAGTGTACATATGATATGTAATGAAGTGTGATTGGTTTGAATTGTTGTGCAGTTAGACTCCCTAGTGCAAATGCACTATGTACACAGATTGGCCTAACACTTGTATTTTTTGACATGCTCCCAAGTTCCTAATTAGATCGAAGATGGGTCTAAGTTATTCAAACAACAAAATTGTGAAGAACTTGAGGCATGCTCCCAGCTCTCAGCACTAAAAGGGTTAGAGGGGTGTGCTAAAGCTTCGGGATGGGACTAGGAAGAGTGACAAGCTTTAGTTACTTACTCGAACCTGCATCAAACCAACCAACAAGTTGGTTAGTTCACTTTCTAGAGCACTTTTAGTGCTAGGACAAGCCACGAGCAACTCTGGACTCACAAAACTCACCACAGTCCGAATTCGGGGGAAGCCACCACCTTCCCCCATATAGTATTTTTTGCGTCTCTCCATGACACCTACATCCGAATGGTTTTTTGTCCCAGGACTCCCAAGGAAGAGTCTCGAAACTGTACCGGTTTGAACTCTCGGGACTTTGTGAGGTCATAGCTCTTTGTTTAGACCTTCGATTGGGATGAGGTATGATGCAAACTTGTAGCTATCCTCGAGAGCTTTCTAATGATGTATCGCACTCCACCTGCACACACTAGGGTTGGGTCGATTCTCGACTTTTAGTGGTCAGGAGTCAAACTGCCAGTTCGACTCGCGACCCTTCTTTTTGCCATACGTGTGCTACAAATGTCCAAATGGCCCATGCGAGCCCATTTTCGACATCTAAACTTCGATAGCTTTCCAATGATATAAAAAACACCCCAATGCGAGGTGTTTTGACCCCTGCAATTGAACTTTGAAATTTTGGGAGTCCCCAAGGACTCCCAAGTCCCCATTTCGAGAGTGTGAGTTTCATCCTCACACTCTCTTCAAGTAGGGTTGCGACATTTTTTCATTAACATCACAATTATTTTGAGAGGAGGCTGATTTTTATTTTATTTTTTCTCACTCTGTACTGATCATCAACACTGAAACATCCATGTGAGGCTTTAGGGGTTCGAAGACCTAGGTGTGGTGTTGGTTAAAGGAAATGGGACTTAAAATTTTTAGAACAGAGCCGTATGACGAGCAATTATCATGTACGGTTCTTTGGGAAAGGAGTAGATACCTATTTTCAGGCCCAAGCAGGCTACGAACTTATGCCTTTACTCTTCCAATCTATGTACATTGTTTTTTTTAGGAGGTTGGCTGCCCATTTAAGATATTCCTATTTTTCAAGCAATTCCAGGTTATAAAAGAGAGTAAATAATGAAGGCTTTAAAAGAACGATTTAGATATTCCTACTTTCCAAGCAATTCTAGGTTATAAAAGGGAGTAAGTAATGAGGGCAAAAAAACGATTCAAGGTGGCATTGTCTACAGAGAAACATTATGCTTTACCTTAGCTTAGTTGCAATCAAGAATGTAAATATTATACAAAAAGAAAGAGAGGCTAAATTCATATTGTGAATGGCAGAGCTCTCCAATAAACAATTAACCTTTTTCTAGTTAAATCTACGTTCAGGCCAGTATCAGGAGTGTATTTCATCTCCTTAATTTAACAAGGGGTGTGTCACACTGTGGCCTTGCCATTTACATTAAAAAAGTATCTTAAGGCAAAAAAAGAATTATGAAAACTCAAATATTTTACCATACAAAAATATAATTTTCAAAAAAACCTCTAAAACAAAATCAAAATCCTTCAAGATATCATAACTCTATGAGTAATCTTAAGTTTCAACACAAGCCAAAATATCATCTTTCAAAAATCCTCCTATAAAAAATAGACCTATTACCTAGGGGCTGAAATCCCTTAAGCTACAATACTCCATACTGATTCTAAACACAATATCCTTCCCTTGGTAGGCAAGGCCAACAAAAGGCAAAGCAATTTCATTTGTTATTGGCAGTGCAATGCTAAATGCATATTTTGAACATAGTGTATGTGGAAAAATTCCCAAGTGCCTTGAACACTTGTCATGTTTCTGGATTGTAAAGGCTTTCATTCTTGCATGCCTAGATTTCACACCAGTGAATTTTTTCAGGAAATTAGCTTCAGGATTTCTTTTAGGGGGAAAACACATCTTATTCTAGCACACATAGATGAGCTCTCAGATTTTCTACCCCTTCTCTTGCTTCTTCCAAATTGGTCCAAGGTTTAGCTTTGATAAGCAAAGTTTATGGGCATACTCACTCACTCAACCTCTCTGTCTCTTGACCTGTCTAACTCATATCCAAGAATATGATTAATAATTCCGAGCATAAACTAATAATTTGCAAGGTCAGATACTAGAGAGTAACCCTTGAAGCTAGTTCCAAAAACAAATGCAGAATGTCTCATAAACAGACTGCATGCAGTCTTCACCTATGTTTGAAAAAATATACCACCCTCAGATTTGATTTTAATAGCTTATGTGTGTTATATCCCTGGTTGTAACTTGATCTAGAAATGGATGGATCCACACTGGACACAAATTCTAAAGATTTTATGGTCAAAGTCTTAATTAGAGCCCAGTAGTGAATGAAACATTGGAACAAGCTGCACATCCCTGAGTCTTGCAAGTCTGCTTCAAGACTTATTAGCATCTCAAATTACCCTTGCACAAAAGTCTTAGAGATTGAAAAGATCAGTTGATGACATCGGTTACAGAGTCAATCATAGAAAGGGAAATGTTGAATCATGGACCTAGGAATCATTGAAGACTCCAAGTTTGGGCTTATGTTGTTCCAGAGTATTCCTAAAAAAATAGAAGGCCTAAAAACGCATCCATTCATATATTTTAGTGGCAGAATGCGTGCACATTCAACCAGAGCCTGGCTTGCAGTTTGTGATTGACAAAATGCTAAGTGTTTGCCTCACTCTTTCCATCAATCACACATGAAGACGAATACAAGGATTTGGACTTAGGCAAATACTTGCGACTGCCCAGCCTGCGGTCCAAATATGTGAATGATGGACTTTGCATCCCTTAATTCCATACTAACTTCATGGGCTCTTCTATTCTCTCCGGTTGCAGCACCCACCACTTGACTTGCCAAGCACATTTCCATGAAATATAAGCCCAACTTGATGAGAAGATTGATACACAATTTCAGTTTAAGGTTCCAGCAGCATTTGATACATAGGGAGCCATTTTTTCGACTATAAGAAGTTGCAGCCTTAGGTTAGAATGGCTCCACCCATGCCCCTTATTTGGCCCTCTATGAGTATTTATCATATATTAAATAATACGATAATTGTTTCCCAATTGCCACTCATAAACATGAAAAATAAGACGCAATAACCCGAGATTATTTGAATGCAACCACTTGGGCCAACCAATGAAGGAGAATCCTTTTAGCATTCAATCCCTTGTACAAGCATTGGATCTTTTGCACATTTACTCACAATACTGACCTTCTCCACCATGAAATGGTTGTGCTTCATCCAAAGTATATAATGCAAGACAATTTCTTGTTATCGGTGGAGCTACTCGTATAGCATGAATCCTCCACCAAAGGTCTATAGACAAGTATTAACTATCAATTTAGCCAACAAAGGGCTATGGACTGACTAGGTATTAATTACCTTGAGCCTCGTAGTGGGATGTAGCAAGCCATTTATGTAGTTAAGGAGTGTGAAGATTAGTTGTTTTTTTTATCATTTTTCGCAACTTGGTGAATTTTTTTCAGAAAATGAAAAAATCATGAAAATTTTGTGATGTTTATGGATTTTTTCACCATTTTTTGAACTAAAATTTGTAATTAGCTGCATCTAGACCTAGGCACTTCTTAGGTAGCAACACTTTTGTAAAAATGTTACATCTCACAAAGGACAATCACCATTTAATGTTAATTAATGATTAGGATCCTTGTTAATGGACCTACTTGAGAAATTTTGAAAAAAAAAAAACCCTTCAGTGGAGAACATGGACTCCTAATTATTTTGGAAAACATTCACCAGTAGGGGGGACCTATAAATAATAAAATGCAAAAAATAATTGAATTTTGCAATTTTGAATCAAACAATTCTGAAATGTTTTTTAAAAAAAATTGCCAAACAATATTGTATCCAATAATGCATAAAAAAAGTTTCAATTTTCTTTTTCATAGTTCCTTTATAGCCAAATTTGGCTATTTTTTCTTATGGATGACCTTCTATTTGATAATATCACAAAATTGGGGGGGAAACCAAAAAAAAGCCAACCAATGGAAACTTGCTAAATGCCTTGTTGTAGCTTGTATTTAGACATAAAAGAACCATATATCACTAGCTCTTGGGTATGTACTTGAGTAAATAATAGATCAGATAGCAATTATGTAAAAGTCCATGAGGACCAATATAGGATTTCATTAGGTCATAATTAACCATCAAAGATTGCCAACAATTAAAGTTTGTGTTCTTATATATATATCAATGGATATAATGGGTTTTATCAAAAGTGATACAAAAGTAAGGGAGGGCCTTGTGGATGCATGCCAATTTGCTGATGGTTAGTTAAGGTATAACTTATTGTGACCCAACTGAACTTTCATCAACAATAAGTAAGTGATTGACAAGGGAGTAGAACTAGGCGATAACATTTGAAAAATGATGTGAAAGGATTATTCTAAAAGCTTTTGTTTGGAAGTTTTTGAATGTAAGGAGTGAAACTTGTGCTCTTTTTGTAAAATGGTGTTAAAGAAGACATAGTGGTGGAGTTGCAAGACAATGGTGGAGATAATGGAGCTTTTGGGGTGACAAAGTAGAATGTATAGAGGCTTTAATTAGATTAGCACATAAATTGTAGTGCACTTTAGTTTTTCTTTTTGAACTTTTGTTTTGGGTGAGTGTAAGGGAAGGAAAAGGGGAATGCAAGTTCTTTTTAAAATAGAGATAGATTTGAGCTTGTAATTTTGGAGTTAAGCTTTGGCATTTTGGCTATTTAATAAATCATGGGGATAAAAGTTATGGGCACGTAATACAAGTAGTTTGGGTAGTTGTTGGAAATTGCATATGTGAATGTTTGATCTTGGTTGTTGTAACTAAGTTGAAGTAGTGGAATAAAAGAAAAGAATAAAGAGGAGATTAAATGCATTTAAGCATAATGAGATGTCTAATTATGGAGCTTGAACTTTGTGAATTGCAATTTGAAACTAAGGGAGGTTTTAAGTAGGAAAACACAACATGAAATAAAAAGGAAGGAAATTGAAGCATAAATTTTTTGTTCAATTGAATTAAGGGTTGTTAGTACTTGGCATTTTGAAGAAGAATAAGCCTTACTCAAATAAAAAGGTAGGCATGTGAATGCAGTAAGGCGAGGGAAGGAAAAACCAAAACCTAGTGAAATATTTCCCATGTTGAAAATCATGCACATTGACCACTCCATGAATGTTAGTCATGGTGACAAATCAAAAACCCACATGTTTAACATTATGTGTTAATTTTGTCCTGAACATTGTGAAAGAACCCCAATTGGCTTAACAATGGCTTTCGTTTTGGTAACCTATTATCACAAACACCAATATCAAACATGATCACATGATGTATGAAATTCATTCAATTTCCATCCATGATTTTGTAGTCCATTCATAATTGTTTTATAGTCCACTTATAGTTAACTCGTAGTTTTATTTTTGATAATTTGTAATTCTTAATTCACTATTAGTTCATTCTTAATCAACTCAAAGTTCATTTATAGTTAACTCATAACTCACTAATAGTTCACCATTGATTCATTCTTAGTTAACTCATAGTTCACTTATAGTTAAAAAAGCTATCAAAAATGTTCTTTAGTTGGTAGGCATATGGAAGCTTCTATGAACTAAGTACTTTTAATATCAAGGTTGTTGGATCAATTAAATCATGATAAAGTTTTCACCAAAGTTGATTTACATGTTGCATATAACATGGTGTGTATTTAGGAAGGTGATGAACGAAAGATTTTTTTCAAACTTGTTATGACCATTTCAAATACATTGTGATGTTTTTCGACTTTGTCAATGCACATGCCATTTTTCAACACTTCATGAACAATGTTTTCTGTGAATATTTAGATGATTTTATGGGTTGTTACATCAATGACATCCTCATTTCATGACTACCCCATTTTTTATTCATGCATACCCTTTTAAACCATTCATGTTATTTAAACAAATGATTTTGATTTTGCATTAGGTGTCATACTTTTACAACTTTAAAGTGACAACTTTCTTTTCTTGTCAAAATAAACTTTGTGATTCATGATAAGGATTTTTTAGCTATCATGTATGTTTTTAAGGAATGGCATCATTTATTCCAAGTTCAACATGAAATCATTGTGTATTCTAGTATTTTTTAATTGTTTATGTTTTGAATTGACGCCAAGTTCAATGGACGTTATTTTGTTCTCAATTTTGGTTTGTCATCACATATCATCCTAGGCACCAACAACAAAAACCATATTCATTATCCTATCACTCATACCTTGCACTTAAAAATGGAGATGAAATTTATGACCAACAATATGATGTCGTCCTCAAGCCCGAACATCTTGAATTGTAAGCATTACAAATAACTTTTGATGACAAATCCCTTTTTTGTCAAATTCATTAAGATTTGGAGTGGGATCCTTTTGTTGTTGACATCAAATTTTGATTAAAAAATCAAGTTCCAGATTTTTCTAATAATTATGGTTCATTCAAGTTTCGAAATGGTTTGTTATATCATGATGGACTTTTGCATGTATTTGATGGCCTTGCTTGATTCCAAATATTCTAAGTCAAGTTGATGTTTTAAATGCAAACCACTTTGGATTCAACATGACAATGGAGTTAATTTTTCAAGATTATTAATGGTCACAACTTTGAAAATATGTGGAGTTTGTTGGGTCATGTGATGTTTGTGCATGAATAAAAAATCCTCGCCATTGCCCATTTAAATTCCTTGAGCCATTACCAATTCCTTCATCACCACGGTCTTCAATTTCCATAAATTCATCACAAACCTTCCATTCTCCAATTCATATGACTCCATTTTGGTGGTGGTGGATTGTTTGGCAAATATTGCTTATTTGATTCCCTTTACTAAAAAACATAACTAACAAAGGGAAAGTCAAATTATTTCTTGATTATGGTTTTTTTAAGGATATCATTTATGATCGTGGACCCCATTTTGTGTCCAAGTTTTAGAAGAAGTCCTTTGAACTATTAGGTGTGAAAGTGAAATTGTTGTTAATTTTCCACCCCTAGATGGATGGGCAAATAGAATGAGTCAATCAAGTCTTGGAGTGGTATTTACATTGCACAACCAATTATCATCAAAATAATTGGTTAAATTTTTTGTCCAAGGCAAAGTTTGTTTATAACAACACAATTCACTAATCAACATAGCAAGCAACCTTTTTTACAAATCATGATTGACATCCTAAATTTGATATATTTGTGGTTAGTGAACGTTTGAACATTTCTTGTATGTAACCTTGAAAAAACACAAAGTTAATATGAGGAAAATGTTGATGAACCCAAGGAACAACCAAGATTCAAAGTTGGCAATCAAATATGGTTTCAATAACAAATTATCAAAACAATGCAACCTTTAAAAAATTTGATTATCAAAAGTTTGGTCCATTCATTATCACAAAAAAAACAATGATGTGGCTTCCGAATTCAAATTTCCAAATGCCATGAAAATTCATCGATTGTTTCATGTTCCTTGTAAAAACATTACCATGCAACTACCATCCTAGGAAAGGTTTGTGAACCACCCCCACCTATTGAGGTTGATCGTAAACAAAATTACAAGTGAAGGATGTTTTTGATTCGAAGTATCAAATTGTCAACTCCAATACCTCATTCATTGGCGTGGATATGATGTGAGTAAATGCACTTGGGAACTAACTAAACACCTATTGAAAGCCATGTAGAAATGAAAAAAAAACATTGATGATATCCAAACAAGCCCAAGGCCACTCCTTGTGGAATCCATTGTTAAAAGGGGAGGTGATGTTACAAATGCCAACATGCAATATGATCACATGATGAATGGAATTCATTTACATAGATTTTTGTCCATGAATTCGTAGTCCATTCATAGTTAATTCATAATTCACTTTTAATCAATTCATAATTCACTTTTGATTTATTACAAGTTAATTCATAAATCATTTACAATTTAATAAAATTTTCAAAAAAGAGTTTAGTCAATGGGCATATGGAAACCCCCATGGAAGCTTTTGTTAACTAGGTCCCCAAAGGAATATAAATAGAGGTAGAACTTTTTATCACTATGAGAAAAAGGGGTGTTTTACAACTAGCCTTACAACTCATTGTATTTATATGTTATGAGTGTTAATAGACAAGTTGCATGAATTGCACAGTTGCAACTCATTTTATATATGGTGTAACTCATTACAACTCAATTGCAACTTTGTCAAAATAATTCATTTTCGACTATTATGCAACTCCAATATAACTACACTCATGATGTCATGTTGACATCATTAATTGTCATCCATTCATTGAAATATGATATATGGCACTATGAAAATTTTTGGACATAAAAATCATTTTTAAAGAAATATATTGATCTCCATTGTGCATTATAAATCTTGTTTAATATTGTGACACACGGCACAATAAAAAATTGTCACATGACATATTAATTATTTTAGTAGTTAAATAGGTCATACATAACCATAAATAGATAGCTTGGTAGGTTTTAAAACCTACATACCTATGTACTTACTTACGACCTACCTACCTGAATAGGTACATACAAAAATAGGACTTATTTACTTACCTAAGTAGGTAAGCAAGTAGGAAAACACAAGACTAAATAAACTAAAAACTAGCCATGAAAATATTAATTTTTTATTTAATGTTTTGCCTTTAAGTTGAAGCTTTTTCAAATCATTCCAAAATGGCACATGTATTTTAGTGTGAAAACATAAGAGAACACACCTTTTTTATATAGTTTGTAACATGGGATTCAAAAACAAATTATATGGGTTAAATTTTTTAATTGTTCTTTAGTTACAAACTGAATTGCAACTATAAAAAAAAATTCCCACATGTTTTGTGTTTGTTTTTCATTATATAAAATCTACAATTAAATTAGTGATTATATGATAATTAAATATGTGAATTAATTATTTGATATTTAATTATTTGAAATATTTATTTGAATTTAAAAATTTAGATAATTAATTATCAAAAGAATTTATTTGATTTTATGATATATCATCATCTAAAAAAAAAATTTCAATTAAATATGTGATAATTATGTATTTGTATAGATTATTTGAATTAATTAACCAACAAACTAGTTATTTGAATTAGTTATTCTAATTCAAATAATTATTTAGTTCATTATTTCTATTAATTAAAAATTTTAAAAATATTTAAATTAATCAATCTAATTTGTTTCTTAATTATTTTAAATGATTAATTATTTTACTTCAAATTAAAAGATTATTATTTAAATTCATATAATTAGTCCCTTATCATTTGAAATTTTAGGATTTTTACAATTATTTTAATTAATTAATAAACTAATTATATGAATCAAATTTATTATAATTCATAGTAATTAATTATCAGTTTAATTAATTAGTTCATAACAATTAAATAAATTACATATTAATTAATATTTTTTTGAAAATAATTCATTATTAAATATTAAATTGGATAGAAAACATCAAGGTATAAATAAGCATATCCATATGTACATTTAATTGAATTTTTAATATAATATAAACATTCCTTTTAATTTCACATCTAAATTAATTATATGTATCCAAATAATTCATTAGTTAATCAATATACATAGTTAATGATTTGGTAATTATTAATTAATTAATAATTATAATAAATAATTGATATAATTCATTATGAAATATTCCCAACTTGGATAAATATTTATGTAATTATTATTTAATAAGTAATTAGTTTGTTAGTTAATGTAAAATTAATTATATGAATTGCATTTATTTATTTATATTATTAGTATATTATTAGTAAAATCAATAAGTTCATAATAAATAATTTTACTCAACATAATTAATATTTAATAGTCAAATTATTAAAACAATGATTCTTTATAAAAAAATTACATATTAATATGTATCTTTATTAAATTATAAGTAGTTGCACTATAGTCATAACATAGTTGAACAATAATATTTTAGTATTACTACATTAATGGCTTTACCAATTGTATCAGTGGGAATCATAGTCAAAAATTAGTTATAAATGTATCCGATAACATGTGATGGAAATGTGGACATGTGGCATGATCACATGTATGCACATTGTACACTAGTTGCAACATAGTTATTGTTTTAGTGACACATTTATAACATTTTTAAAATAGTTGGCACACATAGTTCCAATGCAATTCTTGAAAAAGTCAAACATAGTTGAGTACGTATGTAAGTACGATGTGTATAAATAATTGTAAATAAAACCCATTTTCAACTCACTTGCAACTATAATACGATTAATTGATTTTCTAACGTGGTAATTTATTTATTAATACCTTGTATTTCCAAGGGGATAATTGCACAATAATTGTAATCCGTAAAGGATACTTGCACAATAGTCGTACTCCCTAAAGGATACTTGCACAAAAGTTGTATACAAATCATTTTTCGAACTTTAGTTGCATGGTAATGTGGTTTTAATAGACACAATTTTTCAAAATGTATTACATTCAATTTATTCAACATCAATTTGAAGTACAATTTTATCCCATATTTTTTGTCATGTTCCTCTTGTGTTTACATTTTTGTTTACACACTTTATGTTATTGTTTTTAGCCTATTGTGTTTTGTCTTGGTTTCTATGTTCCATGTTTGGATTTAGATTTATAAGGTTTGTCTTCTCATCATTTGTCTTCAAAATTCTCGAGCCCATAACACATATTTTGTAAATAATAAGTCCAATAAGTAAGTAGAATAACAAGTCATTATTAAATAAATAAATGCATGTAAATGGTTAGTATGTAATTAAAGGTTAGTGACATTTTTAGTAAATTAATAAATAATGAAAATAAAAATTGAACAAACCATTGTTGTTTGGTAGGGAATGTAAAAATATATCATTTCCATTCACCATCCAACTTTCATATAATGTACATTGGTGGTTAACCAAAAAAAATGGCAAATATTGTATGTAATGTATCATGCACTACCATATTAGCACCTATAACTATCATTATCTGCACACACATAAACCAAATAACATAAATAATCTTAAATGGCGCATCACTTCCAAACCCCACCCCCCATTCAAAGTTAATGTCCTCTTAAACCAAATAGCCATATAAGATATTCTTTCCATAATTTCTTCACCACCAAGAATGAACATAGTTTTAAAGTGAAAGGATAATAAGTTGGGTGTAAATTTGAGCCTAATTGTTAGTCGCTTAACTACAACTCTTTATCAAGGACATGAAGAAACACGAAAACAAAGGCTAAAGGAAAGGTATAAATCTAACTTCCAAACAAGGAACAAAACACGATTATGTGATTCAAAAATAAGAACACAAAAACACAAAACAAGAACACGAGATGTGTAAGACCAACATGAAAGTAAATCTTTATTATACTAACATATGTAAACATGAACATGAAAAGAATTTGAAAATACAATGGTGCAAAATTGTGCTTAAAATTGGTGTTGAATAGATTGAAAGAAATGATGAATCCTACTCTTATTTATACCCTTTTGAGGACTTAGCTCAAGAAAACTTTGAAGGAAGCTTCTATGTGAATATACGATATTAACTATTAAATTATGAAATTATTAATTAATTTAGTCGATAAATAACATTTTAAAATATAATGAATTTTAATTAATCATTATTACTAAGTAAATAAATTAACTCAAGATTATATAATTAATTATTATTTAATAGTTCATTAACCATTAGTTAATATAATACTTATTAACCATAACTCTTGATTAATAAATTTGAATTATCAGATAATTCATTGAATATTATTTAATTATTATTTAAATTATTATTTGAAATGTTAATCAACTTTTAATAAATTTTTAACCTATCAATATATATGAACTAAATAGAAATTAATTAAATAAATCATTAATAATAAATAGATAATTGAATTTGTGAAAATTTAGTTAGTACTTTTTATAAGTTACATAACTATTAATTAATTAATTATTTTTATCTATTTACCATAACTCTAGATTAACAAATATCAATTATCAGATAATTCATTGAATATTCATTAAATTATTAATTGAAGTATTGATCAATTTTTACTAAATTTTTAAATGACTAATATCTATTAATTATTAATTCTGAACTGCTGAACTAAATAGGAAATGTTTTACAAAATACTCATTAATTATAACTAAATAATTGAATTTATGAAAGTTTAATTTATATTTTTATAAGGTATATAACTATTAATTAACTAATGTTTATTATCTATTTACCATAACTCTTGATTACCAAATATTAAATATCAAATAATAAACTAAATATTAATTAATCTACTAAGTGAAGTAATAATTATCTTTTAGTAAATTCTTAACTGATTAATAAGCATTTATAATTAATTTTGAACTTATGAACTAAATAGGAAATCAATTTATCTAATCATTAGTAATAATTAGATAATTGAATTTGTGAAATTTTAATTAATATTTTTATAAGCTTCATACCTAATCTCAAAAATAGTAATTAAAAAAAAATGGTTATTAATTGTAAAAATTGAAAAACATAGTTGCAAATGACAAATAGTCACATGTAATTGCAAATTGGATGATTACATAATACAATATTTTTTATAGTAATTATCACCTATTTAGATACTTATTGCTTATTATTTATGACCTACCTACCTACCTACATGTGATTTACCTTCCTACGACCTACCCTTCATTTAATTATGAAATTGAAGAAAGTATATACATGAACAAAATATTATATTTGAATGTATTTCCCAAATCAAAATATTAAAAAAAAAGGTAATTTTCTTGAAAATTGGAATTTTAAATTATATTTAAAATGAAATAACATATGCAATAAAAAAATCCATTTAAAATTATAACCCATACCAATATTTAAAATCTACATATTAATTTTTGAGATGAATATTCAAAAGATTGATTTAATATTTTCACATCCAAAGTTTTTTCAAGTTAGGTTGGTAGGTAAATCAAGAGGTGGGTAAAATGAAATTAAAGATGCCGCAATTGGGCCTTCATTAACTCCTTATCCTAACCAAATAAATACCATTTCATTCGTGCTACCTCCTTTACTTCAAACCTTTAGTGTAAATTCCATCCTTTCAATCTTACTAATTGAACCTAATAACAACTACTTTACATATAATTATAAATCTTTTATACATTTTTTATACATTTTAAAATACATTTTCTATTTTTTTTCCATACATGTTATTAACACATTCCTTATATTAATTATATTTGAAATTTGAGAAAAAATAATTTTTATTATATAATTAATTAATTATAATATTTACCCAACAACCAATCTATTAAACCCTATATTATTACATAGTTTTTAAATTAAAAAAAGACCCATGCAAGACCTATTTGTAAAAAATTTCTAATCATTTAAAAAATTAATGTAAATGAAAAATTACTTATCAATATTGTTGCACATAAGCTGCATGGTAGTGCAAGGTGGTGGACACTATACACAATGTCAATGGATGAAGAAAAAATGTTATGGTCAATGAAATTGCTTGATTTGGCAGTTCACATTTTTTTTTTTTGGTTATCTTGAGTGAATGAATAATTCAATGTGTAGTAGGGTTTGGTAGGTTTGCAAAAAAAAATTAAAAATCAACATAAATGGTAGAAAAGGGACCATTATTTTCAATGTTTATGAAATAATGTTGTGTGGGCATCAAGATGGTTTTGTAATATTTAAACCTTTGGTGCAAAAAATATTAAATTATTGAACAAATTTGTACCCAAAAAAATCGGAACTAATTTTTTTCCAGAAAATGGGGCTTGTTTTTGGTACTGTTGGAAAGCTCCTGCACAAGTTGGATTTAATGGAAGTGATTTTGTTAGTTTTAGATCTTAAGTTATGAGAGAAATTGAATTTTGAGTAATTTTTGTTATTAAAAAATTAATTTCAAAAAATACAAATTTCACAATTGAGCTTTATCCACATGATCATGTTCACACTTGGGCCAATGGCATACATACTATGAAAATTTATATATCATCAATACCTACATCTATTATCTAGAATTGAATGTGAAGCATTTAAAGATTTGAATGAAGAAGACAACAACTTGAATATGTTTTGTGATATGAAGTAATAATGAACTTGCAATAAATCTTGTCAATCATGAAATGTTAATGTTTCGAAGATATTTACAAGATGGAAAAATAAATATAATGTTCATTGCAATGGTAGAATAAACATGAAGCAACATTGTTCACCATCACCTTCTTGTTAAATAAATTCTTGGCATTGTCGATTAATTGAAATAGAAAGATTTTCTATTTTTTCATTGTATTTTGACCAATTTACAAAGACGTAGATCATAACTAAGGAATTTTGAAAAATAATTTTTGTTAGCAATAATTGGCCCAATGAGGTCTTTGATAAAAAAAGATAAAAATAGTCATTTGACACTGGTTTATTCTATTGTTGTACCAATATATGCAAGTGAATAATATAGTATTTTCAATTTTTTTTTTGGAAACCCCAACCAATCTAAGAAGGTGTTATGAAAAACACCTCCAAATTATTACCTATATTATCCCAAAAGTTAGATTTTTCATATTATGGGTTATGGGCTTATTAGATTGGGGAGGTTTTGTATTACATAACTTGTGCCCCTCACCAAAAAAATAATTATATAAATAATTAAAAAAAATACAATCAGAACTAGACCAACATTGAGATTAGCCTAGTATTCCTTTTTGTAGAAAGGAAACTATTGATAACATGCAAACACTTCAAAAACAAGTATAATTTTTAGCCTAGTGTGGCATGTGCTATTGAGCATATGTGTTGTTTTGCATACCGATGAAATTTGGTACACCGTCTTTAGCCTAAGTCTGAAACCCAAATTTAATTTTTAAAATGATTTTTAAAAATTTTAATGGAAATTTTATTTATAAAATTTCTTGAAATTCAAAATCTCTCACACCTTAGGTCTAAAAATTACAAAATCGCCTCTATAAAACCTTATTCATTGGCATCATTCCAATTATAGGTAGAGCCTACCTGAATTTCCCTAGAATTTTTAGTTCAGATTTGATTGAATTTTCAATGACAAAATTATTCAATATTCAAAAACTCCTACACAATTTGCACCAGTTACTCATCGATTGTTTTTTATCAAGACCAAGAGCATGGCAAGGGGCATCAAGTGGCCTGAAAAACATGATTTTGACCTATACAAAGGTTTTTTCATGAAAAAAATGGCCCAAATTCGCCAAATTTCAAAGGAAAATAAATAAATAAATCCAAATTGCCATATTTTTATGATAAGTTCCAGTAGGTAGCCAAGAATATTCTGGTTTTTTTCTATTCTCATATCTAGTAGGTAGCCATATATATATATATGGCTAAAATCCTCTTCTGGATGATTGCTACTTCAAATACATCACAAAATTTATAATAATAAATTATTATTATTTATTTAAGAATTTATTATTAAAAAAAACCCTGGATCTGACTATTCTTCTTTTTCTTAAGTTATATATATATACACACTTATTAGACCAATATGTCTCAATTCATATACATTGGGAACACCTTTGCAAGTTGGCAATATGCTACATGTGAACGGAAGTTGGGTACGTTGGGTACGTTGTTTTGGAGTAGTTTGTGAACGTGATGGGGATTCTTATTCTTTTTTGGGAACAGCGAAGGGGAACAGAATCCAAGAAAACTAGTAGTCAATAATTGAATGATCCTGCCAGGCGTGTGGGAGCATGTGGGGCCCACCGACACGTGGGACCAGGGCCATTCTTCAGTTTAATTTGTCTCCACAAATGGATGTATTAGACCATAACAGCTGATTCCACAGGGCTAGAATGTAAACCCCCTTGCTTTGGCAACAGGATTCCATAAAGGGTTACCGGAGGCATGCGGTAAAAAGGTTTCAGAGGAGTGAACCGTGGTCTGAATCTGGTCGGAATCCTGGACCATAATCCAGGCAACTAGTCAGTAACCGAATGACACATGTGGGCCAGCCCCTTGCACGTAGGTGGGCCATACCACAAGTGGGACAAGTGCTATTTCTGCAGTTTAATTTACGTGGAAAATGATTGTACTAGACCTCAAAAGCTGATTCCAAATGAGTAGAATGTAATTCCATTATTATACTTTGTCAACAAATTCTTTCGGGAGGAAAAAGGTTACAGAGGAGTGTGGTGAGGTCACACAGGAGTGACCAAGTGGGCTGTACCTGGTCGGAATCCTGGACAATGAATCCACTACTCTGGTTTAACTGTGGTCAAGATACCCGGGTTATATCCACAACGGACACTGGAGACGACGAGGCCAACGACGTTGGCACGGCCATGTTACCGTTGCCGCAGCGATGATGCTGCCGCACTCCAACGGCTCCTTTGCAGCGATGGCTCTTTCTTCCGCTTCGGCTGGTGTGCTGCGATCAACTCCTGATTGCTGCGGTGGTGAAGAAGAGAATGCGGAAGAGTGTGCACTCTCCTCGCTAGCTCTGTGCACGAATTCTCAACTTTTTCTACTGTTTTTTTTTTAATGGATTATGGTGATCTCCTCTTCGTGTACCGGTAGTTGTAAAGCTTTCATAGCAATCGGTCGTCGCTGTTGCTTCTGCTGCGTTGAATGAGATTTATTATATTTCACGATCTATTTGCTGCTTTGCTTGTGCACGACAATCTCTAGAGATTGCTTCGCAATTAAGTACGAGGCTTTCGACTGAAGCTTGAGCTCAGTAATGTGTGGCACTCATACCTTTGAAGACCTAAATCCGTGAGGCAATCGAGGGCAGCGGGGGTGGTGGGGAGGCAGACATCGTCATTCTTTGTGTAATATCCGTGTGTGATTGTTTGCACATCTCTATCTCATTGGTAGGTGCACTAGTGGTGCATCGATCTGGCGGTACTTGTGTCTTTTTCTGCGCCTGGTATATAGCGGGTGCGCTTTTTTTCTCTTTGTTTCTCTTCGGCTCTAGACGAGAGAGAGAGAGAGAGAGAGAGAGAGAGAGAGAAGTTCGGATTGATTGTGTTCTTCTTCGACTGCAAAATTGAGTCCAGTGAAGAAAAAGAGCAACCATTGCCAGTGTTATTATTAGTCGAAACAGCGAACTTGGTGCAAACTGAAACAAAGTTTGTTGTGCCGCTGTAAAAAATCTTTAAAGAAAGGCTTTCCTCTAGAGAAGAGAAAGAAGAAGAAAAGTCTGGAAAGGAGGAGCTTCGAGTTGAAGAAGCTCCTATAAGAAGAATAAAATCTAATACGATCGATCGTTGCTTTAGCATGTGGAGTTCTTTAGCACCTCCGCATTAGTAGTTCTTCATCGCTGCCGCCGTGGTTGTTGTTGGAGCAACAAAGTCGAGGTCCTTCGCAGGACAAACCTTGCGGTAATTGATTCAGGCAGGTGGAATTCGGGAGCCGCGCGGCAGCAAAACCGAACACGCGGCAGTAGAATCAAACACGCGGAGTGGTGTTTTTGCTTGATGTGGAGCGATCAGTTTTCTGTGACTGCTTGTCACATGCCCTCGTTTGGCGGCGGCCAGAGAATGTCGAAATCGGCGCCTTGTTCGCCTGTGAAGCCTCCTGCTCCTGCGGTGCAAAAGGTGGCCGCCAGGGCAGATTCTTTCCATGTCTTGCACAAAGTTCCAACGGGAGATACTCCTTACGTGAGAGCTAAACATGTTCAGGTTTGTTGAACTCTTTTGATACCTTGTTCTTGTTGCTAAACGATAGATTGATTTTCAGTAGAGCTCCGAAATGACATTGTTGCCAAAGATTTCGTCGCGTTGACGATGCCGCCAGGAAGAAGAAGAAAGAAGAAGAAGAGGAAGAAGAAGGTCCCGGTGCATTCTTTTCTATTGTGATGCAACAATTACAACAGTTGTGATTGTGGGCACTTGTGCAGCTGGTGGACAAGGACCCCGACAGAGCAATAGCGCTCTTCTGGGCAGCGATCAACGCAGGTGACCGTGTAGATAGCGCACTCAAGGACATGGCGATTGTTATGAAGCAGCAAAACCGGCCGGAAGAAGCCATTGAAGCTATCAAGTCACTGCGCATGCGCTGCTCTGACCAGGCACAGGAGTCTCTCGACAATGTCTTGCTTGATCTCTACAAGGTAGGTACACTACTGACGCTAGAGACTCGACCATAAGGGCAATGTCCATGTGACAGACAAAAGAATGCCTTCTGGCAAGAAGGCAATCATGATGAAGAAGAAGAAGCTCATGCTACTACTGTCTGCCTCCCTGAAACAAAATTTTGCGTAATTTATTTACAGAGATGCGGAAGACTGGACGATCAAATCGCTCTGCTCAAACACAAGTTGCACCTCATCAATCAGGGTATGGCCTTCAATGGCAAGCGGACCAAGACTGCTCGCTCACTTGGCAAGAAGTTTCAGGTGTCCATTGAGCAGGAAGCTACTCGCCTATTGGTGAGTCACAACAGCTCTGGTACTCTACTGGTTAAGAAGTTTCAAGCTGATCCAGAAGTTGTCAGAAATTGGATGTGTAACATATTTGGTTGGAATGTGAAGGCTGTGGGTCCATTTGTCTGTGGATAGAATGCTTGCACTCTGATGAATTGGCCTATGGGTGGGTCTGCATTGCTAACTCTTGGGATGGCAAACTTCTGCAGGGGAATTTAGGATGGGCATATATGCAGCAATCAAACTTTGTTGCAGCAGAAGCTGTGTACAGGCAAGAAGATTATACCCTATCTGTGTGTCCTCATGCTCATCATCTGCTCTATTGCCTGTTGCCATAGGCAGCAACATTTATTTGCACAAGGTTTTCATCATTGCATTGACCAGAATGGATGATGTTGGGCATGGCTGTGTTTTGTGTAAAACAGAAAGGCACTGACAATAGAGCCTGACAATAACAAAGTCTGCAATTTGGGTATCTGCCTTATGAAGCAAGGTCGGCTGGAAGAGGCCAAAGCCATGCTGCAGAGTGTGAACCCTTCCTGTAATGATAATCGGTGGTCTTCAGATTCGCACTTGAAATCATATGAACGTGCACAAGAGATGCTTCTTGAACTCGAAACATCAATGGGTGACTCCCAAGTGACTGGAACTCTCTCAGGTGAGTTGAGCAGTTTTGCTGTCTCTGGCACTGATCTGCATGGGTATGAACTTCAACACTCTTCCCTGTGGGAACCCCAGCCTGCTCTGCCCCGTCAACCTCGACAAGTTGCTCGTTCCAACTTGGACAAACAATTCTCTCAGGTTTCGGATTCCTGTAGGGTTGGGGCGCTGTTTTCAAACTCCAGGTTTGGACCCTCTCAAAGCAATCACGGGTCCAATTCCCAGGGACTGGAACCAGGTATGGCAGAGATATTATACCATGGCCCCATGCAGATGTCTCAACAGAGGAATGAACCTCAAATATGGCAGCTGCAAAGTTGTGGCTCAGGAAGTGGTGAGGACAATGACATTGACTACTCTTCACCTGATGAAGCTTTGAATACACATGAGGAGTTGCAACTGGACAAAGAAGCTCATGCTTCAGTCCCTATACACAATCCTTTTCATTTGCCCTCCTCTGGGGAACATGCCCTGGAATTCTATGATGATGATCTTCTTGACACAAATCCTCCTCCTCCTGCTCTTAGTGAACAAACACTTAGAAGTACGGCTGAGCCCTTCAACCCTCTTGCTGTATCCACAAGGGTTTCAAGTGACAATTCAGTTGTGAAAAAGATAACATCCAGTGCAAGGGTCCTAATTGACAGCCTACCACTTACATTTGATCGAACAAATGAGCTTCGAAATAGCCAAGTTGGAGGAGCAGAGGACAGCAGAGGCACTAAGCAGTCCAGCCATGCAGGCATCAAACTCACTAAAAACTCTCCAGGTAATTATTACCAACTCCTAGTAGTAAATACTGAGTACAGAGCGCCCGGATTCCTTGTTAATTATCAATCAGTGACATAGAAAGTGTTGGAGATGCCATGTATGTATGTATTTCCGGCAGTTTTCTAGAGAATTGACTTTGCTTTTGTCCACTTTCTTTCTGCAGCTCTGAGCAATGAATGGGGCACTAGCAAGGATTATGATGAGAACCGACCAACTTCACAACCTCCCCTTTCCAAAAAGTCTCTTGACATTCCTTATCATGGAGCAATCCAGCCACAACAGAACTTTGCAGCACTACCACCCCTGCATAATGCTGCTGGCAAGCGGAGTAGGACACTCACACCAGTGAAAGACAAGACTGTTAGCCCATGGGGTTCTCTGGGCTTCACTGATAGTCCAAGGTCTACAGACTTTGGGCTGAATGATAGCACAGTGGCTGCAAATGACAAAGTGGAAACTGAAGTCAAAGGAAACAATGCTGACAAGGAGGTTGTTGCTGAAGATTCTGCCTCGGCAATGGAATTGCAGCGCCGGAGAAGGCTCCGAGTATTTCAGGAGATGACTCTATCCAGCAGCCTGGAGGCCTGAGATATTGAGAACAGCCCCCTTTTTGCCCTGTCAAATGTGTGAACATTTTGTGAGCATGCATGACAGTGTGTTGGTTCTCAGCTTGTTGAAGAAGTTCAGGTCTAGGAACCCCCTCTCTGGAATCTTTGTCATGGGAGACCTTAAGAAAAGCTGCTGCCCCTGCTTAACCCTTCTTGGGTTCTTTGCTCAGAGCTTCAAGACTGACATAAATTGCAAGAACTTAGGAATAGGAGACAGTTTCTGCAGCCTGTGCAAGATCTAAACTCTCCACCTATTTACCTAGCTCTGGTCAATATGAGGTATTTGAAATGGGATGGCAAACAGCAGGAGGGTTAAGGTAGTGTTGGGCAATAGTGGTGTTCTGGGCATTGAGGTTGTTACATACTTACCTGATATGCTTTTCCCCTCTCTGATGGTCTTGATTTGGAGAGGAAGGGAAAGGCATTCAGAGCTGTACAATCTCTGCTCTAGGGATGCTTGCTGGGAAGTGACTTGCTTGGTCACATCATGTCTTATGTTATGAATAATATATTTGTCACATTGTCAATTTTGCATTAGGCATTCCTGCAAATCTGTTTCAAGTTCGTAGTGACATTTTGTTATCTTTTGGAGAAATTAATGTAGGTTCATGGAGAGAACAGGAAGGGACTCATGGTCCAGAACACTCTGCACACAATGTCTTTGGTGTCAGTTTTGTATGAAAGTAATTTTATGTCAGATGAACACAGTTTATGAACTTGATAAGGATTTCAGGTGAGTTTGGCAGGTTGATGTTCAACAGGGAGTCAATGCAAATACTCCTACATATGTAGGTTCTGTGTGACAGTTCTGCAAAAATTATAAGCTGCGGAAAATTAAGATAAGAGAAATAATGAAGAGTGTCAGTATGCCTGCACTTGTGAGGCTAATCACTTCTTGCGAAGGAGTTGCAACTTTCGCCAACCATGAAAAGTGCTGGTATGTCAGTAGACTTGTCATTGCCAGTGACAAAACTGATGATGCGGCTGACGCTCTTATGTGCATAGCCTGGCATGGTGCAGTGATGATGAGTAGCAGCACATTCAGTGGCACCTCCAACTCTGCAGATTTAATCAAAAGCCTCTCTGTGTTGGGCACAAGAGTGAAAACTCTTATATAGATTTGCGAACTTCAACAAAATTTTGTAGTGGAACAAGGAAAATTGATGGCGTGAATCTCAGTATTCTGGGAAGAATTTTTCAACTGTAGAACTCAGAATTGTAAACCTAAATCGTGACACCCATTCAATACCTGGTATGAAGTGGAACAGTTGGATGATTGTTCCAAGGAATGCAACCCACAAACCTCTCTGTCCTCTGCAAAACCAATAAGTTGCCTGGCGGTTTGTCAGATTTTCTTTGAAGATTTGGGACAAATTCAGATATATATTATTTTGCACCCATCTACACCCAGCATCATGTAATAGAGTTGTTGTTGAATACCTGATCCGTGTAACAGCACAATTGGGAAGTTGCAAAGCAAGCATGGTTACTACATGTTCTTTTCGTACACCTGTCCTTTTTGCCAGTAGTAATAGCCTGCATCTCTCTCTCCCCTTCTTCAATTTGAGACATTCATCTAATGATCAAAGACCAGACAAGAGGCTTTGAATAAAACCTCTCAACGTTTGGGAGGAAGAAGAAAATTGTCAAACTTAAGGGAGTTGCAAAACAGAAGGGTAGAGCAAAGGAAGTATTGAGGAGGGCCATTATTGGTCCATGATTGTACATTTGCAATTTGCAATGAGACACACAGTTCTGCTGATGAGATTATGGACCAAAAGTAGGTTGGAAGAGTTTCAAATGACCAAGATTTGGCTCTCTTTTGTGGAAGTTATAGTTCAGATATTTGACCCACTGAACTTCAATGGCAAAATGCATGTGGACCAAGAATAAGTCCCCAGGGAGGACAACTAATATTGTTTTTCAAGCTTGGGTGCTTCAAGTTGAAGAAACACTATGCTCTGAAAAATTGTTCCAATTGAAGATCAACACAACGGCTCAATCCTTTAATTCCTTGGGATTACTGGATTTCAACCTGGTGTCAACTGGATTCAAAGTGAGATTACTCAGTCTTTGTAAATCCAGATTTCGAGTCAGATTTCTGACACCCAAAATATATAACTGATGTTTGGAATTAGCGTTGGGTTCTATAGTGTTGTGAGGAATTTGTTGAGATGAAACAAATTCCAAATGCTTTTGTAATGGTTGGATTTTGTTTGGTGTGGAGCAAGCACCAGGTTCTATTTTTCAAAGATGCGGTCAATGTTCAAGCTATAGATCCACATGTTGTGACCCTGTCTTTCTTTGATTTTGAAGGGCATGGCATTTAGAGAAGTTGGGAATTCAAGAGCCAGAGATGTACATACAGTGATGCTCCTACAAAGATCCATCGCAGGGTCTCATTGGCTGTACATGCATTCTTACATGCACAAACTGTAGCCAAACTTCCACCTCCTTTCTTCCCAGTGGGAGATTCTAAGCCGGTCCACACTAGACAGCCAGTTTTTTTCAAATGCTGTGACATGGGAGGAGGAGCCATCAGCATTGAGGATGATTTTGATGCATATCTGCAGCCCATAAACATCACAGTCAGCATGAAAACAATTTGGATTCAAGCTACTAAAATCTCAGGAGAATTATATTGATCCACCTGATCATATGTAGAACAATCATTAATTTCATGCAATCGGTAACCATGTCTCAGGGAGATTGCTCTTTGTATATTTTATGAAGCTCATGGAATAAAGGGGTTTTTATTTTGGTATGCTATGAAGTAATAGATTATTTAAAATAATATTTTGAATACAGTCTAAATAGATTCTCCTAACCCAATTCTTGGCATCCTACTTACATTGAAGTGAATTATGAAATTTATTTATTTTTATTGAGTTGCACCTTATATTTTTTTCACATCATTTGGAAAAAAATAAATGGAAGTAACCTCCCATACAACTTGCAAGATTGAAATCTGACAAGAAGTTTGTGCTTTCTGGAACTACATGATCAATCTAACTGTATAATTTACATTGACGGTGAACAAATTTTGTGTGCTTACCGAAAACTTGGCAATTGGGACGCAAAGAGCAATTTCGACCTGATATTAATATGATGTTGTGGAAGTTGTCTTGGGTATTGCAGATTGCAATCAGCAACAAAGTTCTTTATGGGTGGATAATTCCCACAACATAAATTTATCCGAGGTGCGAAATTCTTGTTACATCCTGGCGACGAGAAGTTTACGTGCGAGTTGTTGTTCTGTATAGGGAATCCACCCTGAGTACTACTACTCAAAGATGAAGCTCTGGGTGCAAACGTGAACCTGAGGGGGGGTCTGAACTGTGCAATATTATCCATGATTTATTACAGCTCTAGATAAAAGAAAGTTTGTCCAAAACACTTGTGAGCTGAATTTGATTTTTGCAGAAGTTTTTTAAAAATTCTGTAGCTTTCCTAGCCATGAAGCAGGAGGAGGGTGCCGAGAATGCTGATCTCGAATCACCCAACGTCACAAGAGCATGCATGGCCCAACGCACAGAGAAAAACTGCTCCGCCGCAGAGACAGGTTGCAAAGATCATGTGCAGCATTTTCTGGCCTGCTTCAGGCACCATCGACACCGGCCTACCCAACACAGATTAACACTAGTTAGACGGCAGTTTCCTAATCTTAACCGCTTTGTAGTTCGGTACCACAGGTTAGGGTAGAAAATAGAGAGCGGCCAGAGTGAACCAGCACCAAGCAGCGCATGACCACTATGCAGAATGGATGATGGTGTATTTGTGTGTGTGTGTGTGTGTGTGTGAACAGACAACACTTTTTCATTGTCCTCCTATCCCATGGTTAATCATGGTGGTTACCTATGTAATAACCAATGTTGGATTTAGGGTTTAAGGTTTATCTCTTCATAAAAAAAGAACCACCCAACACTGGTTAATAACCAGTGTTGTTTGGAATGTAAGTGTAAACAATATATCAATGGAAAACACTTAGCATCAGCAACAAATTAAATATAGTGTGGTTTGCAACATGCCCTGATTGTTAGGGTTGTAGACCTTGATGACTCGAATCTCATCGTTTACTAGGCCTACCTTGGTTAACTAAACTATGTCGAAGCCCCCCAACGTCCCCAAGCCCACTTGTCGTTTTTTTCAATTGGCTCATCAAAACCCAACCTGCCTTCAGCTCCCCCAAGCATTTTTTTTTCCTACATGTGGGTGAAGTGGAGTACATAATCTTGTCATAGCTTGTTAGATTATTAATCATGGGTCATAAAATAAAATATAAATGGATAATATGTGAAAAGGACTCAAAAAAATAATATTACATGTGATATGATCACATTGTATGAATTTCATGAATAAATTTTGAATTACCATAACATATTGGACTTTTGAAATTTCAAAAACCCCTATGTCATACATATCATATGATTATGGACTCATTATATTTACTAAAATATTTAATAGAATGATTTTTTAAAATATAAAAAGTAGTGTGATGCTATTGATACAAAGGAAGATAATTTTAAAAGATTTTGAAAACTATAAATTGAGATATAAATAAAGTATGGATATTTTATAAATTATTTTATTAATTTGAATTAATAATTCCAATTCTCATTTTTTAAATGTAAATTTTTGACACAATTATCTACAATTGATAAAGTTTAGAAGTAAAAAACAATTGTTTAAGCTTACCATATGACTTATGCAATATAATATATTTTGCTGCAGTGTAAAACAAAAATTTAATTTTACACTAGTATAGATTCCACATATGCTAGAAAATACTCCACCTTAATGTGCTTTCACCCCTACTCACCCTTCCAAATCACTTTCCTTGACTCGTAAAAATCACATTCTCCTCAAGGCAAGATCATTTCCCCAACACCATTTCCTCCCCAGGGAACTATCCCTCGGCCTAGGGAACTATCCCTGGGCCCATTTTCACCTTTGGGCCACATCGTTTCCTTTGCTTTGTCTTTTTCATGGGGACACATTTTCTCCCCGATTCGTCTTTTCCATGGGGACACATTTTTTTCCTGACTCATCTTCTCCTATGGGAACAAGTTGGGAACCTTGTCACTGTGACCTATGTTTCTATTCTGTCACTCTAATTATATCTAACTAGTAAATGGGGGGAAAAGAAAAAATTGTTGGAACTCATAATCGGGCTTGGTTAGATAGTAATGTCATCCAAATTGTCATGACCCTAGCCTTGGGCTCACGACCAAGGCAAGGGTTTGCAAAGGTGCAAGTAGAAAATGAAGCTTAGGAGTCAAATTTCATGCTCTTGAGAGTATAGGAGGGTGTGAGGGAATGAACCCACACACTCCAAAGTGGGTTCCCATTTTGGGAGTTGTAGTCCCAATGCATTCCCGAATTTTTAAAGAACAATTGTAGAGGCCAAAACTCATTAGATTGAAGAGTTCCTTAGACCATTGGAAAGCTCTTAGAATTTAAATGTTTAAAACAGGCTCACACGTCCCATTTGAATACTTAAAACATAAGTTATGGCCGAAAGAAAGGCTTGGAGTCAAAATGTCAATTTGACACCCGACCACTAAAAGTTAAGAGACATCCTAATTTATTTGTGTGAAGGCGGCATGCCACATATCATTGGAAAGATTTCAATGAAGGTTGCAATTTTTCTTTAAACCTCACTTCAATTAGAAGTATGCACAAAAAATTATGGGGCCTCCAAAGTTGTAGGAGTCCCAATTTCGGGAATTTTGAGACTCCCAACTTGGGAGTCCCCGAACAAATTGACATTTGGATGTAGCCCCCAGGGTATAAAGGGGAAGGTGGTGGTTTCCCCCAAGTCCGAGCCATGGTGAATCTTGTGAATCTGTGTGTGCCTATGGCTTGTCCATGCATAAAAAATGCTCCAACTATGCATTAACCAACTTATTGTTTGGTTTGTGTAGGTCCATGTGAATAATTAACTTGCTTGTCACTCATCTTGGTCCCCATCCCAGAGCTCCAACACACCTTTCTACCTTCGAAGTGTTACAAATTAGCGAGTGTATCCCCATTCATTTTCACCTTTCGACTCACATTTGAATCTTATGAGGAGTTTGGGGGTGCGTATACAATGCACTATAATTAAAATAATGTAAAATAAAAAATAATCCAAAGTTGTCCTTTGTAGTCTTTTTCAATTAGACACTCCTTTTTGGTACCCTAATTGTCGCAACCCCACTTTGGCCAAGTGTGGGGGTGAAGCCCAACACTTGGAAAAGTTGGAGGTTAGGAGTCCTCCAGGACTCCCGAATGTTCAGAGCTCGACAGCAAGGCTCAAAACACCTCACATTGGGGTGTTCTTGATGTCATTGGAAAGGTCTTGAAACGTAGATATCGAAAATGGCCTCGCATTGGCCATTCGGACATCTGCAGCCCAAGTTATGGGCAAAAGAAGGGCCGAGAGTCAAACTGGCAGTTTGACTCCCGACCACTAAAAGTCGGGAATCGACCTCTTCCCGACGTTCGAATTGAGAGTGCGACACGGCGTTGGAAAGATCTCGACAAGAGCTACAACTTTGATTCAAGACTCGTCCCGATCCGAGTTTGGGACGAGGAGCTATGGCCGTTCAAAGCTCCGGGAGTCCAACCGGGACACTTTCGAGACTCCATTTCGGGAGTCCCAACAAAATGTGCCATTCAGATGTAGCCTCCGCGACCAGCCGCAGAGAATACTATATGGGGGAAGGTGGTGGCTTCCCCCGACTTCGAGCCGTGCTGAATGTTGTGTGTCCAAGTGCCTGTGGCAAGTCCCAACACCAAAAGGTGTCCCGAATGCTAAACTAACCCGATTTGGTTGGTTTTTGGATGCAAATTCACATGAGCTAAGCTAGTCCCTCTTCCTAGTCTAATCCATGGGCTCCCAACTCGACCCTCTACCCCTTTCTAGAGTTGGAAGCCGGGAGCGTGCCAACAAATCTCTACTTTCCGCAACTTGACTTTGTGAAACCCTCAAGTGGGTTTCACCCCGTGACTTGGGAGCGCGTCACTAATCATGAATGGACCTTTTTAATTTATTCAAAACTTCTATTTTGGCTTTGGCTTATGTTGGACGTGCTTTTGGTGTTTTGATCCAACCCTTTTTAGATACATGACATCCTCCATTTCAATGAAGACGTGCGAATGTACCATGGGGCCAATAATTTTTTCAAAAGAATGTTTTAGCCAAGTTCATGAATGTGCCAAAGGTAAAAGAACATGGTCGATTATGGAAAAAATGCCCTGCACATGAAATTGACCAAATATTATTTTTCAAAACCACCCGAAATTTCCAAACAGTCTTTATCTATGCCATTAATTTCCCTACAAATTTTATGCTCCTTGCCAAACTTCATTTACCCAACCCCTGATCCTTGGGATCACCTTTTTTTTGAAACCTTCTTCCTTAGATTACATTTTTGGGAACTTAACACCCCCCACCCTACCCCCACCGAGGTAGAAAATGGATTCTTTGAGGAGAAGATGGAAGATTCCCTAGTGAACACTATCCCCATGAATTCTTGAAAATATCGATGCATAAATACATGAAATTAATTTCCTTGGGGGAGTTTTTTTCTATGCATATATTGCTTTCCCGATGGAAGGCATCCGCTGCTCTCTATAATCGTCCTGAGGATATGTAAGAGTTAAAAGGAAGGATTTATACTTACTTTATTATGTTTATTTTTGCATCGGTGTTGTCAATAATAAACTCATTTGGATTCCATTCAAAAAGATCATGTTATAATTTGGCCTTCGACGTGGTTAACGATTGTTGAACATCCACACTCTTCTTTTGAACAAATATGATCGAGGCCATAAGAACTCCATTTTTCCATTCATTAAAAACCATGAGCATATAAAGTGGAAACTATCACAAGCAAAACATTCATTAGTTGGGAAGATCATATGGTTGATCTTGAAAAGATGATGCATTAAGGAAAATTGGCGAAAATACCTTTTTGTCATTTGTTCTAAATGTTGCATCACATGCAACAATCTTTTCATGCCCTAGATCCAACATTAATTTTATCTAGTATGAAGTTTGGAATAAATTTGAGGCCAAAAACTTCTAAACTAGATAATTCATGTTGGAAAAAAAAAGCATTTTTGGGATTTGCATTCACCCAAAGCTTGATGCTAGTTGCAACATCCCTATGGCATTTATATTCCAAACTAGCATATAAATCCATAACATTGCAAATATCATGTGGGAGGACAAAATGATTACAAATCCATGATTCTCCAATGAGGTCCTTGTTAAAGCAATGTTGTTCATGTTTCACCATGATCGGCACGATTGATAGACCAAACCTAACATTATCCATGATCCAATCTTTCATGTCGTACCCCAATCGTGGCACATACTCTAAGCACGTACCTTTAAACATTGTGGTTCGACATTTGTGACAAAGAACACCTTGGTTGTCAACATGTTCCATGTAAGGTACGACATAACTTTGCCCAACCCTACACATTGATGACCAATCTTGATCAATTTGTTGTGTGTTTGCTTTACGTTTTTTAAGGATGGCTTCTTGATTAATCCATTATCAAATTTCCACCCATTTGTCCTCAAGCCCAAATGCACAATGATATGCCAACATTGTGAGGCAAATATTGATTCTAGGCGCCTAGAGTGAACCAAAAGGAACCGATGTACATTTCTTTAGAATAAATTGCGTTTTTTCCTCAAATCAATTACACTTACCACTTGAAAAGTTAGGTATTTTCAACCGTGGAATGACTACATATGAACAATGTCTATGGAAGCCATGCCCACTTGTCTACCTCTTTGACTTAATGAAGTTTGTGGCAGCTTGTCGCAACCCTACTTAGAAGGAGTGTGGGGATGAAACTCACACTCCCGAATTTGGGACTTGGGAGTCCTCCGGGACTCCCAAAACTTCAGAGTTCAATTGTAGGGGTCAAAACACCTTGCATTGGGGTGTTTTTTATATCATTAGAAACCTATTGAAGTGTAGATGTCGAAAATGGCCTCGCATGGGCCATTTGGACATTTGCAGCACAAGTTATGGCAAAAAAAAAGGTCAAAAGTCAAATTGCCAATTTGACTCCCAACCACTAAAAGTCGAGAATCGACCCGACCTTAATGCGTGCAGGTCAAGTGCGACACACTCTTGGAAAGCTCTTAAGGAAAACTACAAGTTTGCTTTAAACCTCATCCCAATCAGAAGTATGAGCAAAAAATTATGATCGCTCAAAATCCTAGAAGTCCAAACCAGGACAATTTCGGGACTCCTCCTTGGGAGTCGCAGGACAAAAAGCCATTCAGATGTGGGTGCCGTGGAAAGACACAAAATATACTATATGGGGGAAGGTGGTGGCTTCCCCCGAATCCAGGCCGTGGTGAGTCAAGTGAGTCCAGAGTTGCCCGTGGCTTGTCTTAGCACCAAGGGTGCTCCAAAATGTGAACTAACCAACTTGTTGGTTGGTTTGATGCAGGTTCAAGTAAGTGAATAGCTTTTCACTCTTCCTAGTCCCATCTCGAAGCTTTAACACGCCCCTCTACCCCTTCTAGTGCTAAGAGTTGGGAACGTGCCCCAAGTTCCTCACAATTCCGTTGTGAGAGTAACTTAGATTCAACTTGAGCCTAACTAGGGAGTTAGGAACACATCATAGTTGAAACGACCTTAGGGAAGGTGTTACAATTCAAAGCACACACACGTGAAATGCCTTCTCGGTGCATTAATTAGACCAATGAACTTCACAAATATATCTTCAATTCTAGAATCCATCACTTTTGCAACAACGTTAAATGCATCAATCCAAAATTAAACTATAAATGTGAAATGTGTAAAAACAAAAGCGAAAAAACATTTGCTTGGATTATGATGAATTTCAAAGTATAACAAATAATAATGGAATGAATTCAAATGTGTCCATAGGGATGGACATTGGTCAGGAAAGGAAAGACATTCCCTAGGGAGATGTGTCCCTAGGGAAGGACAGTGGTCGAGGAGAATGTGGGCTAGAGGAAATGACATGGGGTTTGGGGAAAGGATGTGGCTTAAGGGTGAAGATGGGCCTAGGGATAGTTACTTGGGGAGGAGATGGGATCGGGGGGATGATCTTGCCCAAGGAGAAGATGATCTTTGAGAGCTAGGGAAAGTGATTTGGAAGGGTGGGCAAGTGGGAAAAAAATTGTGTTTTGGGAGCCAAGGCGGGTTTGGATTTTGGTGGGTGAGTTGGAAGAAGCGGTGGGTGGGCTTCGAAAGGTGCAGGGGGTCCAACAAGGTTCAATTAACTAGGATAGGCCTAGTAAATGACAAGGTTTGGGTCATTAGGGTCCACTACCTTGACTCATGTTAAGGCGTGTTACAAACCACGCCATATTTAATTTGTTGCTCTTGTTTAATGTTTGCCCATATCAAGGGTAATGTATAACCTTGTAAATGTAAATATTTTTGGGTGAAAATATGGTGTAGTGGACCAAAAGTGGCACATGCAAAGTGCACAGAAGAATACACAATTTTTTCAATCCCTTTGTTAGCCCTCTCATAATTCCACCATTTTGTGTTATACTCTTTTTTTTTAAGTTCATAACTTTTTTTTAAATGCTTCAATCACCTTGGTCGACATCTTATTTTCTTCCTATATAAGTCTACTATAATGGTTAATATCAATGTGGATTTTTTTTTACATTTCATTTATTTATTTATTTATTTTTCCAATCATAGTTGTGTCTAAATAGGAAAATTGTTAGATGTTCATCATGCCTTGGGTCTTATTGACTGTGATTATTGGTTTCACACCATTCTTCATATTCATAATACAAACATATTGTTCTTAGATATTTTTTTCCAATTCTTCATTTTTATGTCCATTATGGACTTTCAAAGATATTTCAATTCAAAATGCACATGAAAATAAAATAGAATATTTTTTCTTGAATTTTGATTTCCACATATCATATATGTTATGTTTGATCAACTCATGTGATTGAAATTTAGGAAATCATTGATTTTAGTGAAAAGGAAGTCCACATAGTTTTTTACATGACACATCTGTTGCTTTAAAAGTCCAAAAACACCATGCAACTAATTCTAATTGCAAAAATGTTCTATAAATTTCACTACATATATAAATTACCATACATATTTGAATCCAAACCATAAAATATTTAATCCAATTCTCATGTAGCATTATATTAAATTTGATCTCTTGAAAAAACAATGTATGTGACGTCCATTTTGATAAATGTGTCGTGCTTTTGCCTTTTTATATCATTTATTTTTAACCAATAAATTTGGTTCACTTACATTTACCCCCTTATATAATTATGTTTGCATTTACACCAAGGTAGTGTTGATGAGTTTTAATAAACTTCATGAGCTAGAGTAAAAACGATTTATGGACCTATGTTAAGCCATCTAAATAATTAGTGTATTCTTGTTCAACCCCAATTTTACTCACATTGACAATTTAAAATGTGTTGATTGGATGCATTCATTTTATGTTGCAAATGCATGTTTGATTTTGGAAATCATTATGTATTTCATTTTAAAAGTGTATTGGTGAAAATTGATGAGATACTTCATATGAAAAAAAACTATGTCTACATGTTTTGCTCTATTATTTTCTTATTTTATTTAATTTATAAATGATTTTACAATAACCATTACATGGTGTGAATGTAATTGTTTAATGCTTCCACAATTTTACATGGCATAAAAGTGTCCTTGCATAATTAGACACTTATGCTTAGATCACATCTAGTGTTAGGTTGATTATAGTAAAGTTGCCTAATTCTATCATAATCAAAATCCTAATAATGATATGTCATAGTTAAAAAGTCATTTGAAGATGCAGATTTACACCTAGTGTTAGGTATTGTGATTTTTCTTACAAACCACTATTGGAGCCATCACAAATTCACATTTGCCATCACTAGTAAGAATTTTTTAAAAAATAATTCTTGCCTTTTACACTATTTTGTTGCCCCCATTCTAACAACCTCCACAATTCTCACAATTTTTTTCATTTTTGCTTTCATCAATCACACTTTGCTCTCTTATAATTCACATTCTTCACTTGTTATTATAAGTTGTATAGTTCCTTGACGTTACAAGCTACAAATCTCTCACAATTTCTGATTTTATATCATTTTTTGCTTGTTGGTTGAACAAAAATTTCTTTCCATAGTCAAGTTGCAAGCAAAGGTTTTCTTATCAATTCTTGTTATTTGTGTCATTTGTGAACTTCTTACTCTTTTTTCTTTGTGTTTTTGTTATTGCATGTGTTCAAATCCACGAGGAAGGTGCAAGTGTTGAGGTTTTTTTCATGTGATTTTTGTGTCACTATTTTTTTTGAATTTTTTTGTCTTTTTTGCAATTGTGTGTGTTTGTTTGATTATGCAAGTGTTCCTCTCTGTGGAAAAATTACAAGTGATGATAACTTCTTTGTGAAGTTCTTGTCTTTATTTTTGTAAGTGTTTATCTATTTGTTTGTGTAGATGTTTTTTTAATCCATCATGAAGCTACAAGTGATAACTTTTTGTTGAAGTTTTTGTTATTGTGTTTCTCTCAATATAAACTTCCATTTCCTTTTGTTTTTAACTTTGTCTTTTGTGTTTTCTATTATTTGCAAAAATCTTTTGTGTACTCCTACATCAACAATGGATGATGATATATATTATATCATTCTAACATGTTGCACTGCTTTGTTGGTTGAACTAATACAAGATATTTTTTTACAATAACACCTATAATAACTTCACCCTTTTTGAACCCAGATATTTTGATGCCAATCAACTCTCTAAAATCAAAGTTAATACTTATTGTTGTTGCTTTACATTAGTTGGAAATCTCAACCATTTTGAGTTTATTGTCATTTGATTTAGGTCATTGGGTCAAGCCCAAGAACAAAACCTAGTTTTTAAAATGTTTGTTGATAAAATTTGATGAAATTAGGTGGGTGGAACATTTTTGTTTTTTCAAAAAATGATTCCTATAAAAATTAAGTTTGTTAGCAATTTATAAATTGGTTCATGGTGCCAATTTTTTTACTTGTAATGAATTTTTTGCAATAGGGAAGTCAACAATGTCCCTTTTCTTACATGAGTTTGTTTATGCATTCAATGATAGATATAAAGATTAGATTTCTTAGCCCTAGGGAGAGGCTATGTCCATTGTTATGGAAGAATTTAAGAATTGGTGTGGTTTTCTTAGTTTACAAGGTGCCATTGATGGCACCCACATCTCAATTGTTAAACCTCTTTCAAACATTGAAGATTATTATTATCACAAGACAAGTGGGTATAATGTTGTTGCACAAGTGGTTGTACATTGCAATAAAATATTTATATATGTGTTTGTGGGGCTTCTAAGAATTGTGAATGATTCAAGGGTGTTGCATAGATTTTTTTTGTATAAAAATGCTTAATACCATGGTTTGTTTGAGGATGGTAGAGATTTTATTCATCACAAACTTCCAATATCACAAAATTTCAATAGAATCAATGTGAAAATCATATATGTGCAAAATTTGTGGGTTTCAAAGTGTAAAAATGGCACGAATAATATATATGTTATGTTTATATGAATGATGTGTCTTTTTACTTATGATGTTTTGATGTGAAGTACATAGGATTTACATTTTAATCAAACCCCCACAATTGTCGTGATGTAAATTTGCATAAAACTATGTTTTTATGCATTAAACATGAACATTCATGTATGTCATTCAAAAACATTTGTTTGAACATTTAAGATATTGAATACATACAAATATTGTTCATATTATCATAAAACAAAATTCATACGATTTTTGTACAAACCTATGAAAAACAAATTTTGCTATAAACCTATGAAGCCTAGGTTGTAAGTTTGTGATGATGGGTGTGCTCACTTCCTTTTGGGTGATAAAGGGTAGTTATTAATATCTTGGATTATAACACTTTTTGAGAAAGAAGGGCAACCGATTGTTCTAGAACTATTGTACAACATGAAACACAAAAAAGGTTAGAGTTAATGGTGGAAATTGCCTTCAACATATTTAAGAAAATTTTTGGGGAGTTGCTTACCAAGACTAATTTAAACGTATCTTCTATCCTTAATTTTTTCATTACATGTTGTTTATTGCATAATCTATTACATTTTTCAACCAAGTCTAACATCCAAAGATTAATGCAAGTTCTTGATGTGGAGGTGTAAAGTAATCCAAACTAAACATGGCACATAGAAACATTGATGTTATTGACAAACAAACACTCCAATCAATGAAGGGGCAAGAAAAATCTGAAAATGCAATGTGTAAGGAATTGTCCATTTATCTTGAACATCATAAGTCTTTCACATGATCTACATAATTGTATGTTTTTATTTACCTTCCATCATGTTACGAAATTTGATTCAAAGTTGAATCAACATTGTTATTTAATGTATCAAGTATTATATATAGTTCAATTCATCTATTGTGAATCCTCATTTAATTTAAATTGTTACTTTGAATCCTACAAGGTGTTCAATTCAAATAGCTATTATAAATCAAAATATTCCTTGTTACATTACTTATCAAAATCCTATTGTGGAAGGAAAGGATTTTTATCTTTGTCTTGCTTCAATATCATGCCCATGATTTTTGTCAAGTTTGAAACTGTTCTGACCATACACATTTGGGTCTCATTTAATACCTTGTTTCTATCTTTGAAATAGCCAAATTGCTTGTCAAGCATAGATTTTCAAATTTTTGTTCTCTTTTGTTCTATAATCAATTGTTTTCATGTATACTATCAAAGGAATCCAATAACATTTTATTGCCTTGTGTTGTTGCCTTTAGAATTTGGTGTCTTTTCACAATTTGGTGTTTGAAGCTTGTCTGTCAAGGTGTTAAATGCATCATTCATTGGTGTTTGCTTTAAGGTTTGCATCCAAGTGTGCATTAGGGTGTGCTCTTGGGTACATGTACATTCGGTTCACATGATTTGTGGTTTCATTCAAGGCCTCCATGAATGATGGTCAATGAAAATGAGGCATTGTCCTTTGAGGACTTGAAACATTGTTCCCAAATGCTCAACTTTTGTCAATTTGTGATAGATCTTCATGATACACACAATCATCATGTTTCATCTCGAAGTTGCTAAGATCAATTAAGTCTTCAACATTTAATCCACTAGGTTTGTGGATGGTGCTTGACTTTCATGTGAAATCTTGAATGTGGGGTGGATTGAAGACTCGCTTTTGTCCCATGAATTCCAAAATCATTTCATAAAAGGTTTTGTTGAAAGACCAAAACAAATGGAAAGAATGTTTGTCTTGTGGGCTCATTGCCCAATAATATTCATTCCTTGTTCTTGAATTGTAATAAAATATCCTTTTGAATTATCCAAAGATGAACCCCCATTTTTCCTTACATGAAAGGCTATTTTTATTGTGTTGAGAACAACCTACATCCATGACATTAGTGTAATTTGTTTTCCATTTCATTATTGTTATTTCAAATTGATTTCATGGGTCCACATTGCTCGAAATTGCAACGTGCTTCTCCTTTTTTGCCTTGATCAAGGCCAACACCTAATTTCCATGATCTCAATTCGCTTACCTTGGTCTTCTTGAATGGACTTCATTTAATCCATCAAAATTGATTTTTTTCTTTCCTTTGTTATTTTTTTATGAGACCTCCATAATATGTATTGTTGAAAAGTATTGTGTCTATATTGAATGAACACATGAAAGAATTGAACAAATGCATGCATTTTAAATGAATTGAACTAACAATTTTTTATTTTTATGAACATTGGTTACATGTTGGATTTGCCTCTCGCATTGTCTAGTTGGTTGCTGCAACTAGATATGTATGTTCCAAAATTATCCATGCTCTATGGTTTTTGATTCCCCTTGTGTGAGGAGTTAGGTGTTATGATGGTGTATTTGCAATGTAGTGTTTTTAAGCATTCACAATTTTAATTACAATGTTGCAAAAAAAATTGTGACATGAAGTTGATGTTCTTGCGAATGATGGTGGGCAATGAAGAAGATGTATTCTTCTACTTTTTTGTGTTACTACAATTATATCATTGCTTCTAATGCAAAATTGTGTTGCACATCATTCTTGTTTTTTCTTCTACACCAACCAAATGGTCTTATAGGCAATGGTGAACAAGGTGATGCATGCTACAACATTTTGTTTTTGTTATGTGAGTGATGGTGGGAAATTTATTGAAACATTGTAGCATTGAATTTATATGCCCAATTTTAGACCTAATACATAGCATTAGTTTTTAGATCTTGAATCTATAATTTAGGAAGATTTGATGTTATAAAACCATTTCCTTGGCCATTGAGTAAACATTGCATGACATATAGAATGTCACTTCACTATTTATGTTAGTAAACACTTTATGTGTGAATAGGCTTTTGTAATTCCAATTTGTAAGATTGTTTTAACATTGATTTAACTCCAAGTGTGATTGATGCTTTACACATCCAATGCTACATCTTTGCATTTACAATGACATAGGTGGGAGATACCCAGGGGAAACTTCACTCCAAAATTCATTATAACTTTTAAAACTATGTTATGATTGTTTAGATGTTAGTAATCATGTCCTATGGAACAACTCCCTAGAGTTGTTTTTTGGATTTTGATGTTTCCATGTGCTCCCACCACGTTTCTATCACATTCTCAATGTGTTCCCACATGCTTTCCAATATGTTCCTGAAGCTGTTGCCATAAGAATCACATTTTATCCCATAACCTTCACCCAAAGAACTCTCATAACTTACATAGGTGGGCCAAATGGAAGCACTTCTATAATTATATTTTGAAAGTGTAAACTTTTATTTTGAGGAGTGTTGAAAGTTTCAGTTTGGTTTTGTTAGTGAAGGGTCAATCAAAGTGGCTCATTGCACACGAAACAAAATAAAACTTTGGGATGCACCACACAAATAATTAATTAACAGGTATAACAATTCACACCCAAGCTCTTAAGAAGGGGTATTACCCTTGGCCCAAAATGGTGACAAATACTTTTAACAATAGAAATTTCATGCAAGCGATGAGAAGGCTCAACATGGACTTAGGAAGGCTTGGGTCTTTTCTTTTGGTGGGTGGGGTTGGGGTTTGAGATTTTTTTTTGGTGTTTGATATTCCCACCGTCTTCTCATCTTGTTCACACCATGGTTCTTCATGGTTCTCAATAATTCTCCCAATGTGTTGCCCAAGTTCCCATGTGTTCCCCAACCTGTTCCTGATGGAACTACACTTTATCCCACATAGTTTGCCCAAAATTTTACTGTTGTAAACTATATAATTACACCAAGAGAAAGGCTACATAATTTTTTGATTTTGGGAAGATTCATAGTGACTTTTTTCTGGCTTAGGTCCAATAAGGAATCACCACAAGAAGGAAAAAACACAATTTGAACACGCATCCACAACTAATTAATACAACTAACAAAGGTTAGCCCAGGCCAAAAATGGTGACAAACAATTTTAGAAATAAAAATTTCATGCAGCCAATGAGAAGGCTCAACATTCACTTTTTTTTTCATTTGGGTTTAAGGGGTTTGTGGGGGAGGGATTTTCATCCTGACCGTTTAATGAAAGTAACACATAACCGAAATTTCTGACCCTGCCATTAGCCCAGGCCAAAAATGGAGACGAACAGTTTTGGAAATAGAAATTTCATCCAGCCAATGGGAAGGCTCAGCATGCCCTCATGAATGATCCAGTTTTTTGCTTTTCGAGGGTGGGCGGACAGGATTTTTTTGTTTTTTTCCTTTGTTCCCATAAAGTTCCCAAAGTGTTCCCAGATGCATTCCCCAATATGTTCCCAATAGTACCTGGGTTTTATCCCATGTGGTTTGCCCAAAGTTCAACTCCCCTGTATATATACTAAAAAGATGAAATCCAGGGGTGCATATTTCTTTTCATTTTGCAACTGGGCAAAGAGGTGCTTCTATTGGGGGCATGCCCAATGATCCAAAAATATTGCTGTTGGGCCAATCAATATGGCTCCTCTAAAATAACAAAAAGTTGTGAGTGTACCAATAATTTAATTAATGTGAATCACACTATACAGCTATCTACCCTCAAAATAAGTAAGTACCCCCAGTTTATAATGGGGGTATTCATCCAGGCCAAAAATGGTGATGAACGGTTTTGGAGGGCTCAGCATACACTCAAAGTGCCTTGTTTTTTTTTCTTCTAAGTTTTAGCGGGTTTTTTTTCTTTGTTCCCAACATGTTCCCTTCATGTTCCCCGAGGGTGCTCCTCATAGCACCTCACTTTAATCCTATATGTTTTGCCCAAAGTCCTTCCCTCCTCACCTATATACGTGGGCCAAACGACTCCATCTTTCCATAGAATCTTCTATTTTGGGGAGTCGCCAAAGTTTCAACTTTTTTTTTTCTGATGGGTCAATCAAATTGTCTCATTGCAAAAAAAGAAAGAAGTTGCACTTGTGAGGCAACCCCAACCAATTAATATGAGACAGAATAAGTACCCTCATTAGGAAGTTCTGGTACTAGCCCAGGCCAAAAATGGTAAGAAACCCTTTTGGGAAGAGGAATTTCATGCAGCCAATGGGAAGGCCCAAGCATGCCATCAAGGTGCCTCACTTATTTTCCTTTTAAGTTTGGAGGGGGAAGGGGGATTTTTTTTCCAAGTTGTGTTCGCTGTTTCAATAGGTACAACAATGGAACACGAAATCCAGCTATGTCACAGTTATGCATAACTGTCTCTCTGTTCGACTGGTAAGTCTCACAGTGGACAGTTTTTCTTGTAAGCCCATGATATGCCAACCTTTTCAACCAGTCTGTTCATTTTGTGGCGAATTTTTGCATTTGTGTAACATGTTATAAATAAATAAATTTGAAAAGGATTTTTTTTTTTCAATTCCCATTTCATTTTGGGGGAAAAAAAAAACCTTCTCAAGAAAAAAGAAGTTTTCAACGAAAATTTCAGCACATTTGAGGGAATTTTGGTTTTGGGCAGAGTTTCACCAGTTTCCTACTGTCCAAACAGTAGTCTAAGAATCTGTCGTTAGTTGATGCTAAAGTTTTCTTGGCATGATCACTAATGAGCTACATTAGAGAATTAGAAGGAAAACAAAACATTGTTTCAAACATTAAATCCGGTCGTATGAGAGCTAAATAGAAGTAAGCATTGTCGTTATTCTGAAAATGTCAACATCTCTAGATAGACACATTTATATGACTCATGTGTCTGTTATGGAGTGTGGGTAGTAACTCTCTGTCAATTACTTTGAAGCAATATATTTGCATTAAACTGTGTCTATGAAACAAGTTTTCTAAGAAATCCAATGAAACATGTAACTAATAGACATTTCACAAAGTTTTGCTACAATGTATAACAAGTGAAGGTGATGAGTTGCTTGTTGGTTCTTTGGCACTGCTTGCACACTCATGATTCTTATGGTGACATTTTAGACCAACGACTAGGTGATTAGAATGTATCCAGCTTAACCAATATGTAAGCCCTCTGACTGGTATGTTAGCCTGTACTAGTGTAGAGTACATTTAAAACTGAGAAATTATTACCCATGCCAACCCATAAACTTGGTGCAAGCTTTTACCCCATCCCTACCTATAAACATGAAGCAAATTGAAGATCAATTAACCATCACCACATTAGTCCATCATTGTGATCAACCAGTCAAAGCCAAAATCATCTTGTGATCACTAGAAATACAAAAAATTCTGAGACCAGTTTGACATGCTGCATAATGGTAAGAAATTTGTAAGCCTGTATGTCAATGAAGTATTATGTTAGCTCAAAATCCTCCAGAATACAAGGTAATACTACTCCAGGCTGATCTCTCCCATTCATAGTCACTCAGAAAAAGCTTGTACAAAAGTTTTTCCGTAAGAGCCAGCCTTTTGGACATCATCATTTTTAAGAACCACCACTTATAATCATAAAAATGAAACACCTGCAGGTGTGGACATTCCATTTTCAGAAATGCCCTGCCATCATTTTTTCCCATGTTATCCAGGCATTGCAGAGAAAAAATCCCGTTGATTTTTACCCTTGATAATGCCCTTGGGGCATGAAGTTCTGGAAGCACCATGGGCAGGCATGTGATTCCAGAATTCCCTCACCCTGAGGGTGATATCATATACCAAGCTATTTCTAACTTGCATCAGACAAGGTGGTGTTCACATCAGAATTCTGGCATTCAATCTAAGAGTAGAAGAAGAGTTCATAGAAGCAAAAACAGATCTTATACTGAAGGTGGTCCACCCACCCTCCCTCAATCCCACATTCTGTGTGCCCTTGTGACATATATAGAGTAGTTCACCACCACACTAAAAAACCATGCTGCTGCTACAGATGCAGATATGTAAAAAGGACAGGGGAAGGAATCAATCAAGTGGAACTTGACTCAACTGGGGATAAAAAGAAAAAAATCACCAAAGAAACTCTTCAATGTTTTATTCAGAGCTGTTGCTGCTGCTTACAAACTGCTGGGTGGGTAAGTATATCAAAACCAATCAATCCATGCTGCTACTTCAATTCTAAACACCCCAGAGCTTCAATCATTTCTGTTTTATTACTCCCAACTTTTTCATCTTCATCTATCTTGACCTTGGAAAATCTACAGGCCATTCATTCGGGAAAAGAAAAAAAAAAGAAAAAAAATGTCAAAAGGGTCTTCTACTACAGCAGACAAACAAATAACAGGTGACCCCCTGAATTTCTTCTGTACAGCGGAAGCCCTGTGACTGACAGAGAGGGCTGCAACCGCTGGCATAATAATAAGCTCCAAATACAAACCCCTTTTTTCCCTTCAACTATGCAAAGTAATTTCTTTTGTAATTGATCCAAAATATCAGTTTTAGGCTTTCTCCCAAAGACTCCCAACAGCTTTTATAATAACACTGAGATACATTGGCATGTAGTAAAATGACCCCCATCTTCCCATTTAAAAGCGTTGAGCGAATACCATGCTTGCGAGGACTGAGAGAAGGGTGGCAAGGGCAAGCCCTGCATAAGAAGGCACTGCCAAAGTTGAGGCCGCACCTGGAGACGGCGATGGTGCCGGCCCTTGAGCCGCCACCATAGACACGGCTGAGATCGCCACCGTAGCAAGTGCCAGCATCGTGGCGCTGCTTGCAATCTTGCCTGCCATAGCGTCTGCTGCTTTGTACTGTTGAAAAGAAAATTTCAGATGACTTCGCTCTTCGCGCGAAGACGGACGGAGTGCTCACTCGGGTCGGTGCACGCGAAAACTGCAGAGCATATTCCCAAATTGATATTATGCTTCTTCATCAACTACACGAAACCATCGATATCTTCCCGGAGACTTGGCCATTATTCATACGAGCCGTCGGCAAGAAAAGCTGGAAAAGATACATCACGCAAAGCATTTGCAGATCGCAAACGGCAGTCGATACGATACATCGACGAAGAAAGTATGCACAGAATCAGAAAGCTCTGAAGACGGAAGAGGAGCAAGACGGAAAAAACCATGATCAACGAAGTATGGAGACAGTACGATAGCTCTGAAGACCAAGAATAAGAACAAGAAGATAAAACATGACCAAGACAGAGAAACAGATGCAGATACTTAACTCGGCCCTGCAAACAAGAGAGATAGCATCCAAAGAGTCAAGATTCTACCAAGGACACACGAGTAAATAAGCCATCGAAACAAGGTAACAGAAAGATACAAACTCCGGGAGAAGACACCGGAGGAGGCAGGCGCCCTGAGAGCGCAAAACGAAGGCAAAGAGAAACAACTAGAATGCTTAATAAGTGAATTAGCCTCGATAAAAAAACAGATTTAAAATGCTTGCAGGCTCGGGATGGAGATCACAACGCACCAAAACCTCAACAGCAGCAGAGAAGACGGAAATCGTACCAAGAGTAGCCAGCACTGCCTGAAGTGGCCGCAATGAAAAAAAAACTAGCAATGCTTAAACAGTAGGGCATTTCTGTTCTTCTGCTGCTCGAGTTTCTTCTCTCTTTTTTTGGTGATCTCTATATACAAAAACAAAGAAACCAAAAACCTCGAGAGGAGCAGAAGAACAGAAATCGTACCGAGAGTAGCCAGGCCCTGAGAGAAGCGTAGACTGAAAAGAAGAGAAAAGAACTATTAAACAGATTGGTTCACAGGAAGAAAAAGACGAGCAATGCTTCAACAGCAGGGGGATAGATAGAGATCACAACAGAACCAAAACCTCCAGAGCAGCAGAAGAGTAGAAATCGAACCGAGAGTAGTCAGCCCTGGAGACAAACCGTAGACTGAAAAGAAAAGAAAAGAAAAGAAAAAGAAAAACTAACAAACAGATTGAAATGAACGGCAGAAAAAAAGACGAGCAATGCTTCAACAGTAGGGGGATAGATAGAGATCACAACAAAACCAAAAGCTCAAAAGCAGAAGAAAGAAATCACACCGAGAGTTGCCAGGAGAAGCGCAGACTGAAGAGAAGGAAAAGGGGGAAAAAAAAAGACTAATCACCAGATTGCTGCACACTAAGAAATGAACGGCGGAAAAAAACGAGCAATGCTTTCAATGGCAGGGGAATAGAGATCAAAACCGTAACCAAAACCTCAAGAGCAAGAAGTATAGAAATCGTACCGAGAGTAGTAGTAGCCAGGCGCGGAGAGAACCAAGCGCAGACTGAAAACAAAACGGGGAAAAAAACCAAAAGAAAACTAATCAACAGACAGATTGCTTCGCAGCAAGAAATGGAAGGCGGAAAAAAAAAATGAGAAATACTTACAGATTCAGGACACCAAAGGGAGTGCGATCGGAGGAGACGAAGGCGATTAGAGACGCAGCAGCAAGCAGGCAAGCAAGCAAGAGAGCAGCAGGTCTGTTGGACGCACTTGTGCAACGACAACAGTAGTAGTAGTAGCTAGTGATGATGAGCAGCAGCAGCAAAGGCGAAACGTTTTGCCGGCCTGTCCATTTTTTAACAGGGTGCTGATGGAGCTTTTTATGCGAATCTAGAAGTAGCCGACTTTTTCCTTTTGTTTTCTTTCTTTTCTTTTCCATCAGGCATAGCTGTCGACCCTTGGTTCTCTCTCTCTCTTACTTTTCTTTTTTTTTTTTGGGTAGGTTTTTCCTCTCGCCTGCTGCTGCACTGCTGTTGCAGGTGTGCGCGTGACAAAAGACGCGGGGAGAGCGGTCGGTGGGGCCACCGGACCATAGGAGTGGGTGGATGCCCGGACCAAAGTATTTAGCCAAGCCTTTCTTTTGCGCAATGTGCGCGCTC
>Ga0209611_10000723_pt1 | contig 51587 bp, 48 predicted proteins | sample S1TSphgellanicum_3_FD_187693 | JGI IMG/M metagenome (GOLD analysis project Ga0209611, IMG submission 187693) | Host-associated microbial communities from peat moss isolated from Minnesota, USA - S1T2_Fc - Sphagnum magellanicum MG (SPAdes) (version 2) | ecosystem: Host-associated > Plants > Peat... | reverse complement strand
GCCGCCTCGCCGTCGCTTCAATGCTCGCGCCGCCGGCCCAATGCTCGCGCCGCCGGCCCAATGCTCGCGCCGCCGGCCCAATGCTCGCGCCGCCGGCCCAATGCTCCCGCCGCCGGCCCAATGCTCGCGCCGCCGGCTCAATGCTCCCGCCGCCGGCTCAATGCTCCCGCCGCCGGCTCAATGCTCGCGCCGCCGGCTCAATGCTCCCGCGGTCGTTCCAATGCTCCCGCTGTAGCCCTACGCGTGTCCTCAGCGGGCATACGCCTGCCATCGCCCTACGCGCGCTGCAGGTGGCGTTCGACCAAATACTCCGCGACGGCGAGATCGGCAGCCGCCAGGCCGACGGACTTGAACACGGTTTTGGGGGCCGGCCGAAGCGCGGATTCCCCGGCGGCGAGCAGCGCGCTGAGGGGCGATATGGCATCCGGGCTCAGCACCCCGTGTGCGATAGGGTCGATCAAGTCACCGCTTTCTGTCAGGGCCGTCATCGTATCGACGACCACGCGGGCGCCGCGCAGGCACTGATCGTCGCCTTCGCGCATGTCCGGCCTGAAGCTGCCGACGAAATCCACATGCACGTCCGCTTTGAGCCAGCGGCCGCAAAGCAGCGGCAGCGTTGCGAGCGTGGCACAGCTGATGACGTCGGCCGAGCGCGCGGCGCTCTCCAAATCCGTTGCGACCCGCGCGGTCACCCCCTGGGCGCCGAGATCTCTCGTTACGGCTTCTGCTTTCCGCGCATCCCTGCCCCAAACCAGGACGGATCGGTAACGGCGTACCGCGAGATGACCCTGGATCAGGTATCGCGACAGCGCGCCCGTTCCGAGCATGAGCAGCACCTCGGGATGGCCGGGCGCCAGGAGGTCGGCGGCGAGCGCCGACACGGCCGCGGTGCGCATCAGCGTGAGCGCCCTGCCGTCGATCCAAGCGCGCGGCGCGCCACTCTCGCCGGACAGGAGCACGTAGGCGGCATTGACCGACGGTTCGCCGCGTTGCGGGTTGTCGGGAAACACCGTGACGATTTTTACTCCGAGCGCACCGCCGCGATGCCAGGAGGGCATCAGCAGCAAGGTGCGCGGGTTGGGACCCTCCGAGATATCGTAGTGGGCCCGCTCCGGACTCACGGGATCGGACGCGAACATGCGGCGCAGCGGCTCGATGAGTGCGCCGACGCTCGCCAGCTCGTGCACGGCCTCGAAGCCGATCTCGATCACGCGCACCCGCCGCAAGCCTGCCGGAAGCCGACGCTACTCGTCTGCAGCGAGACAAAAATAGCCGCCGTCACCCGATCACCATCGATTCGCGCAGCGGTCGGTTTTGCGCGAGGCGCGCCACGGACAACTCCGATAAATCGAGCGTGATGTATCGTCCCTCGAGAATGAACTCCGCCAGCGCCCGGCCGACCACCGGGGCTTGCTGCATTCCGTGGCCCGAGAATCCATTCATGAACAGAAAATTAAAAATTTTAGGATGCGGGCCGAGCAGGGCATTGTGGTCGAAGTCGTTCATCTCGAAGTATCCGGCCCACGCCCGCTCGAGCCGGGCCTCTTCGAACGCCGGGATGCGGTGCGCGAGCGCCGGCCACAGGAAGGTTTCGAATGCCGCATAGTCCGGCTCGAGCGGCTCGTCGTCGGCCTCGACCGATGGCGCACATCCCGCGATGAATGTCGAACCTTCGGGACGGATCCAGAACCCGGTGGGATCGATCAGCAGCGGAAAATTCGGCAGCCTCGCCTTACAGGAAATGACGTAGACCGTGCGTCGCCGCGCAAACACGGGCAGATGCATATCCGTCATGGCGGCGAGCTGCCGCGCCCAAGGGCCCGCCGAGTTGACCACATGGCTGCAGCCGATCTTCGACCCATCGTTCAGGATCACCTCGGTGACGCGCTCCTGATCGACGCCGATCCCGCAAACCTCGGCAGTCAGGTAGCGCACGCCCTGCCGGCGCGCCTTGCGGGCGAAGGCCATCAACAGCGCATGACCGTCGAACCACCCTTCACCGCTCAAGCCGAGCGATCCTAAGCCCAAATCGGCGGCATTCAACCAGCCGAACCGGCGCTCGAGCGCGGTGCGATCCAGCAGCGTGACGTCGGCCCCGCAGTTTCTTTGCAAGACATGCGCCTCGCGCAGCCGCGCGGCACCTCCCGGGTCTGCGAGATATAAATAACCGGACTCGCGCAAGGCCAAGTCCGGCCTGTCGCCGTCGAGCTCGAGCTCGTCGGCCACGGCCCGCAAAAAGACGATGCTGGCCTGCGCGATCCGGATATTGACCGCACTCGAGAACTGCTGGCGGATGGATGCCGCGGAAAGCGTCGACGAGGCCCGTGAATAGGAGGGGTCGCGCTCGATGACCGTGACCGGACGTGCGGGATCGAGCCGCGTCAGCCAGTAGGCGAGGGCGGACCCCATCACACCGCCGCCGACGATCACGACCGGTTTCACGGGGTGCGCGCAGTCATGATCGCCATAATCATTTCCCCGTCCGTGTCAGTATTCCCTGTCTGTCCCAGTGTTCCCCCGCGATGTTGCAATCATAACCCAACCGGTTCCCGACAGCACTTGGATGTCAAGTAACATCCAAATTGTGACGTCCGAAGCCTCCTGTGCTATAAGCCCCGCATGGGACATTCCAGAGCCGGCAAGGCCCACACTCATGCGCGACTCGTGGCGGCGGCCGCGGCGCGCTTCAAGGAGCGCGGTATCCACGGCATCAGCGTCTCGGACCTGATGAAGGGCCTGAAGCTGACGCACGGCGGGTTCTACAAACATTTTGCGTCGCGCGCCGAGCTGGTGAGCGAGGCGCTCGATCTGGCGCTCGCCGAAAGCGGGCAATCGATGCGGGCGCGCTTGCCGGACGCAAACGGCGCGGGGACCGCGAAGTTCGGGGCAGGGGTCGCGAAGTTCGTCGATTTCTATCTCAGCGAGGCGCACCGCGACGGCCGCGCGGCGGGATGCGCCGTGGCGGCGCTGGCGGGCGAGGCGCCGCGCAACGGCGCGAAGGTGCAGGCGCAGTTTCGAAAACAGATCGAGCGCAACCTCGAGACCTTGAGCAAAGCCTTGGCGCAGCGGCGGCCGAATGCCGACGCGCGCGCGGGCGCGCTGTTGTTGCTGAGCGCACTGTATGGTGCGCTGATCATGGCGCGCGCCGTCGGCGACTCGCCGCTGTCGAAGGAGATCTTGCTGTCCGCTCGCAAGCGGCTCCGCACGTTCGAGCCGGGCAAGTCGAGCACAAGGGCGGCGAAGCAGCCGCGCCGGCGCGCCGGTTGATGAGATCCGCGAGCGGCGCGCACCCAAAGTTGCGCGCCGTGATAGATTGCCCCCCTTTTTACGCGGAGCATCGATGACTAATGTTCACCTGGTCGGCGGCGAGAAGGGCGGTGTCGGCAAATCGGTGGTGGCACGCCTGCTGGCGCAGTACCTGATCAATCACTCGATGCCCTTCATCGGCTTCGACTCCGACCGGACGCACGGCGCGCTGCTGCGTTTCTACGCGGGTTATGCATCGCAGATACTCGTGGACGACTACGAAAGCCTGGACGCCATCGTGGAAGCAGCCACGCAGAATCCCGAACGCAGAATCCTGGTCGATCTGGCTGCGCAAACCAATGCGGGATTGACGCAGTGGATGGACGATTCGCAGTTGCTGGAGGTGGCTGCGGAAATCGGGCTCAATATCCGTTACTGGCACGTGATGGATTCGGGCCGGGACTCGGTGGATCTGCTCAAGCGGCTGTTGGACCGGTATGGCGCGCGCTTGAACTACACGCTGGTATTGAACCAGATCCGCGGCGACGATTTCCGCATCTTGGATGCTTCGGGCGAAAAGGAGCGGGCGCTCGCCATGGGCGCAGGCATCGTGACCTTGAAGCGGCTGCATCAAGCGTCGATGAACAAGATCGATGCGGGCAGCCTGAGCTTCTGGGCGGTTGCGAACAAGAGCGAGGGTGATACCAGCGGTTTGACCTTTCTGGAGCGGCAGCGGGTCAAAGCGTGGTTGGCGGACGCCTTCGCGGAAATCGCCAAGCCGGGTATCTGAGCAAATCCGGCACTTAATCGGATTTCAATCGAGGCGCTCTGCTCCCACACTGCTGCCACGCGACTCACCCGTTTTCAGAAGTCGCGCAACACAAGCAAGGAGCAGACATGAACAGTTTCACACTCACCGCGGTCGGCAATCTCGCGGCGGATCCCGAGCTCGCGGTCAAGGGCGACACCAGCTACACGCGGATCTGCCTGGTCGGCAACGACTACGCGGGCAGGGATGAGCACGGCAACGTGCGCGAAGTGGCGACCAGTCTCTGGCTGGTCGCCTTCGAGAGCCTCGGCGAGACGATCGCCAAGAACGCGCGCAAGGGCGATCAATTGATCCTGCAGGCGCAGATCCGCGCGAACAACTGGACCGACAAAGACGGAGAGAAGCGCTACGACCATTCGTTTGTGGTGCTGGGCTTCCGATTCGGTGCGCCGGGCAGGGCCAAGCGCGAGGAATTGGCGGCCCGGCGTGACGACAAAGAGAGAGCGCTCGAGACCGAAATCTAGCGCAATACGCGCGACCGATATCGCGCGCCCGCAGCAACAAGGAAAAGGAATTCCGCCGTGCACCGCCCCCGTTCCCTTCGTGTTGATCCGCTGCACGTCGCGCAGCGAGTGTTGCTGATTCTGCCGGCCATCGGCATGCCCGGTTTGGCGATCGCGCAAGCCTCGCCCTTCATGACCGGCGCGACCGCTTTGCAGACCAACCTGCTCGCCTGGCTGACGCCGGTCGCCATCATTCTCGTGATGGTGCTCGGGGCAATGGCCATGGCAAATCGAATGTCGTGGGGGTGGTGTATCGGCGCGATTTTGGGAATCGCGATCGGCTTTGGGGCGCCGCAGATCGTCTCCTGGGTCCGCGGCATGTTCGGCGTCTAGGAGCTGACGTGCGCGACGTCAATCCCGGGCTGATCGCCGATCCCCTGTTTGTGGGTGCCACGCGCCCGCCGATGCGCTGGGGTGTGACCTATTCGGCGCTGCTGTTCAACATGGTTTTCACGATGGAGATATTTCTTCTGACCAAGAACCTGCTGACGATGTTGCTCTGTGCACCGATCCACGGTGTGTGCGCCCTGCTGTGCGCCCGGGATGCGCGTTTCTTCGACCTCGTGCTGCTGTGGGCTCGTACCCGGCTGCCGGCGCTGTTTGCGAATCTACGCGTCTGGAAGGCGAGCAGCTACTGTCCGCTGTCGATCGACCTGCCGGACAACCGCGGGCGGCGTCCATGCTAGTGCACGAGCGAAGGGGCGCCCTGCGCCGGGAACTCAGCGCCGCGGACCGTATTCCCTACACCGCCCACGTTGCCGCCGATGTGGTGCGCACTGCGTTCGCGGATTACCTGCAAGTGTTCCGGCTGGCGGGCACCAGCTTTGAAAGCAACGATGACGAGGAACTCAACAATTGGCACGAGCGGCTGAATGTCCTGTGGCGCAATCTCGCGAGTCCCGAGGTCGCGCTCTGGACGCACGTCATCAGGCGACGTGCGGGCATCGGCTTGAATTCCGAGCCTGCGGCGGGGGCGGAACCCAGGTGCTCGAGCTTCGCCGAGGGTTTGCACACGCGGTACCGCCTGCGGCTGGCGAACGAGACCCTGATGCTCAATGAAATCTATCTGGCCGTGGTGTACCGGCCGGCCGCGGGCGCAGCCACCGGATGGATTTCGCGGCTGGTCGGCAAAGCGCAGCGCGACGCGCGGCGCCTGATGTTTTCCGACGCTCTCGATGCCTGCGAGAAGCTGGCGCAAACACTCAAGGCGTCGCTGGCGCGCTACGAGCCTGAACCGTTGGGTACTTATCTGTGCGGCAGGGTGTGGTGCTCGTCGCTGCTCGAATACTTAGGTTTGCTGCTCAACGGTGAATGGCAGCGTATGCCGCTGCCGGCCGGGCCGCTGCACCGGGCGCTCGCGACCAGCCGCCTGTTCTTCGGGATCGAGGCCATCGAATACCGCTCCCCGACGGCTACCCGGGTGGGCGCCATTCTCGGGATCAAGGAATATCCGACACCGAGCGTGGTCGGCATGTACAACCGGCTGCTATCCGCGCCGTTCCCATTCGTACTGACTCAATCCTTCGCATTCATCAGCAAGGCGGCGGGTCAGTCCCTGCTGCAGCGGCAGTTCAACCGCATGGCCAACGCCGGCGATTTCGCGCTCTCGCAGGCGGCGGAACTCAAGGAGGCGTTGGACGCCATCACCAGCAACGAATTCGTCATGGGCGATCATCATCTCTCGCTGCAGATCCTGGCGGACGCGGCCGAATCGGCCGCGTGCGCGGGCCGGCTGAAGGGGCTCAACGACCACGTCGCGCAGGCGCGCAGCGTGCTCGCCGATACCGGCATGTTGGTGGCGCGCGAGGATCTGGCGTTGGAGGCCGCCTTCTGGGCTCAGCTGCCCGGCAATTTTCCGCTGCGGCCGCGCAAGGCGCCCATCACCTCGCGCAACTTTGCGGCCATGGCACCGTTTCACAACTTCCCGAGCGGCCGGGCCACGGGCAATCATTGGGGAGATGCGCTGTGCCTGCTGGTCACCAGCGCGCGCTCACCCTACTACTTCTCGCTGCACGCCAGCGATCCCGCCGATCCCGAGGGCGGCAGCCGCAAAGACACCGGACACACGCTGATCTGCGGGCCGACGGGATCGGGCAAGACGGTGTTCATCGGGTTTCTGATCGCCGAACTGCACCGCCGCGGAGTGACTCAAGTCGTCTTCGACAAGGACCACGGCCTGGAGATTTTGGTCCGCGCCCTCGGCGGTGAATATCTTGCCTTGAAGAACGGCACGGCCACGGGATGCAACCCGTTGCAGTTGCCGGTCACCCCCGGCAATGTCGAATTCCTGAAGACCTGGCTGCGCGAGCTCGGCGCCGGCACGTCGCGCCGCGACAGCGCGGTGCGCGAGGCGGCCGATCTGGACCAGGCGCTGCGCGGCACGCTGGCCCTGGAGCCGGCCATGCGGCGCCTGTCGCGATTGGTGGAGTTTCTGGACCCGACCGATCCGGAAGGTTTGCATGCGAGGCTGGCGCGGTGGTGCGAATCCTGCCGGGGCGAGTACGCATGGGTTTTCGACAATCCGCGCGACACCATCGTTTCGAGATTGACGGACCGAGCGGTCATCGGTTTCGACGTCACCGAATTCCTGGATCATGCGCTGACGCGCTCGCCGGTTACGCTGTATCTGTTCCATCTGGTCCGCCAGCTGCTCGACGGGCGGGAACTGGTGTGCTGGATGGATGAGTTTTGGCGCTTGTTGGCGGACCCCGCGTTCGAGAGTTTCGCCAAGGACGGGCCGAAAACCTGGCGCAAGTTGAACGGCGTGATGTGTCTCGCGACGCAGAGCCCGAGCGATGTGCTGGACAGTCCGATCGCCCGCACCTTGGTGGAACAGACGCCCACCAAGGTGTTCTTCCCCAACGGTCAGGCCGATTTCCACGAGTACACCCAAGGTTTCGGGCTGACCGAGCGGGAATTCAAGCTCATCAAGGAGCAGCTGGAGCCGGGGTCACGAATGTTTCTGGTGAAGCAGTCGCATCAGAGCGTGGTGTGTCAGCTCGATCTCAAGGGCTTCGACGCCGAGCTCGCCGTCATTTCAGGGCGCAGCAGCGAGCTTGCCCGATTGCATCGAATCATGTCCGCCACCGGCCGGGACCCTGCCGCCTGGCTGCCCGAATTCATGGCCGGGAACGGCCGCTAGGAGAACCGCATGCGCATCAATCGCCGAGTGTTCTTGTTACTGACGGCCTCGATCGCCGCCGCGCCTGCCGCGCACGCGCAATGGGCCGTGGTCGATGCGCGAGCCATCGCGCAGCTCATCCAGCAGGTACAGACCCTGCAGCAGCAATTGAATACCGCCCGCGCCACATTGCAATCGAACCAACTGGCGCTGCAGGCGATCACCGGCGGGCGCGGCATGGAGCAGTTGCTGAGCGGCACGACGCGCAACTACCTGCCGGCGGATTGGACGCAGATCGCGAGCCTGGCGCAGGGACAACGGGTGGCGGGATACGCCGGACTTTCCCTGGCCGTGCAGCAGTCCGTCGCCGCGAATGCCGTGTTGACCCCGCAACGGTTGGCGACGCTGTCGCCTGCCGAGCAGCAGCAAATCCAGGCCGCTCGGCAATGGAACGCCCTGCAACAGGCGATTGCCCAGCAGGCGCTCGCCCACTTGAGCGCCCGCTTCGCGGCGCTGCAGGAACTGATCGCCGCCATCTCCAGCGCCAAGGATCAAAAGGCGATTCTCGATCTTCAGGCGCGGATCGGCGCAGAGCTCGCGATGCTGCAGAACGACCAGACCAAGCTGCAGACGCTGTTCCAGGCCGCCGAGGCGCAGGGTTCGGTCCTCAGGCAGCAGGCTCGAGAACTCGCGATCGCCGAGCACGGACAATTCGCCACGCGCTTCCAGCCAGTTCCGTAAGCGCGCGGTCACACGAGGATTCATCATGGGATTCTTCGCCACCTTCTGGGCCTGGCTGAACGGCCAACTCGCCGCGTACATCGGCGACAACACCGCGCGCGTGGCCGCAGCGCTCGAGCCGGCGCTCGTCACCCTGGCCACCGTCTACGTGATGGCGTGGGGCTACCTGCAGCTCACGGGCCAGATCCAGGAACCGGTGCTTGCCGGCGTGAAGCGCATCGTGTTGATGGCGGTGATTCTCGGCGCCGGACTGCAATTGTGGCTGTACAACACGGTGATCGTGGATACTTTTTATAACGCGCCCGCGCAACTCGCCGCCGCCGTCGTCGGCAGTACCGACCCCGTCGCCACCATCGATGCCATCTGGGAGCGCGGCGGCAGCGTCGCCGGATTCTTGTGGGACAAGAGTGTCCCAATTTTTTCCGATATCGGCTTCAAACTCGCCGGCGCCATCGTCTGGTGCCTGATGGGCCTGTTGTGCGTGTATGCGATGTTTCTGATTGCGCTGTCGAACATCGCGCTGGCGGTGTTGCTCGCGCTCGGTCCCTTGTTCATCGCGCTATGGCTCTTCGAAGCCACGCGGCGGCTGTGCGTGGCGTGGCTGGCCCAACTCACGAACTATGCGCTGATCACCGTGTTGACGGTGATGGTGGCGGCGCTGCTGCTGCAAGCGGTGCGCTCGTACGCCGTTCAAACCGCGGCGCTCGGCGCGGCGATGCTCACGGTCGATGCGCTGAACATGGCGCTGATTGCCGTGTTGGCGTTCCTGGTGTTGCGGCAGGTGATGCCGATCGCGTCCGGGCTGGCGGGTGGCGTCTCGCTCGATTCATTTGGGCTCGGGCGACGGATGGCTGGTGGATTGCGGGGATTGCGGGATCCCGCCAAGGTCGCGCTGAAGCCGATCGCGGGACTTGCCTTGCATGGCGCCCGGAGTGGTTGGAAGGCCGTGCGCTCCACCGGCGTTTCATTCCAGGATGTTCCCGCGAAGGATGTCCCCCGCGTTCTGGCGCTGGGATCGAGATGGCGGGATCGGCGCCGGTAATTTCCATTTCTCCATGTTGTGCCAAGGAAGGCATTGATGCGCTTCATTATCTGTTGGATTCCGCTGCTCTGCGCATGCTCCACGCCCGCCGTGCGCTGCGATGCGCAGCTGCAGCCGATCAATGCGCCGGCGGTCGGGGCGGCTGCCGGCGCGTCGCCCGCAGTCAAGCCGGCCGGCGCCGCGTCGGCCACTGCGCGGGTAGGCGCTGCCGCGCTTGCGGCGCCAGCCGCGCCTGCGGGGAGGGCGCATTGAGCGCCGCTTCCGCCATGGAAGAGTATTTTCGTGAGGCCGCATCGTGGGATGCCGACCGCGCTGCGCAGTTTCGCCGCAGTGCGCGCACCGCCTGGTGGGTCGCGGCGGCCGGCTGGCTGTGCGCGACGGCGAGCGCAGCGGCGCTCGCCATGCTCATGCCGCTGAAGCGCGTCGATCCGTTCGTGGTGCGCGTGGACAACAGCACGGGCATCGTCGACGTCGTGCCTGTCTATGCGGGGCAGGCGAGCGCCGAGGAGGCCGTCACCCGCTACTTCCTGACGCATTACCTCACCGTGTGCCAGCGCTTCAACTTCGCCACTGCGGAAAGCGACTACGAGGAATGCGGTGCGTTTCATTCCGCGCAGCGCAATCAGGCGTGGTACGCGGAATGGACTGCGACCAATCCGGCCTCTCCGCTCAACATGCACAAGGACGGCAGTACGGTGCGTGTACAGGTCAATGCCGTGAGCTTTTTCACCCGCTCCAGCGGTCTGACCGATCTCGCGCAGGTGCGCTACCTGAAGGCCGCGCGTCAAGGCGGGGGAGCCGAGGAATCGATCACGCACTGGGTGGCGACCGTTCAATACGCCTATACGCCGCCGTCGATGGATCCGAAGATCCGCCGCTGGAATCCGCTCGGCTTCAAGATCGTCGATTTCAAGACCGAGCCCGAGATCTTGGCCGACCCGCCGCCAGCACGGGACACGCACCGTGAACCGTAACCAGAATCATCGTGCGGTGCGGTGCCCTGCAGCGTTCATACTCATTGTCTGCGCGGCGCTGTGCTCCGCCACGGTGCTCGCGGAGTCGACCCCGGTGCGGGGCGCGTTCGACAGCCGTGTCCGAACGGCCGCCTACAACGCCGACGAGGTGTACAAACTGCGGGGTTTCGTCGGCTATCAAATCGATCTCGAGTTCGAGCCGGGCGAGATTTTCACAGGGTTGGGCGCAGGCGATCTGGACGCCGTGTCCTTCGTGGGCCAGGAGAATCACCTGTTTCTCAAGCCTAGGGCAGCCAGCGTGGCCACGAATCTGACCGTTCTCACCAGCAAGCGGCATTATCAAATCGACTACACGGCGCTGGCGCAAAAGCCGGCGGCGGACGATGCCGGCGTCATTTACGCGTTGCGATTCACGTATCCACCGTCCGCGGCGCAAGCCGCCGCCGATGCCGCGGTCAGGCGGGTCGACACGCAGTTGGACAACGCCTCGGACTCCCGGCCGCAAAACCTGGACTATTGGTATTGCGGCGAACCCAGTATCAAGCCGGTCGCGGTTTCCGACGATGGCGTGCACACGCGGCTCAAGTTCGCCGCGAACGCCGAACTGCCGGCACTCTTTGTGCGCAATGAAGACGGCAGCGAATCGCTGCTGAACTTCAGCATGGAGTCGGGTGATGTCATCGTGCACCGCATCGCCAGGAGGTTCATTCTCAGGCGCGGCCGGCTTACCGGCTGCGTCGTCAACCGAGGTTTCGTCGGCGGGGGGACGCGCCTCGATTCGGGAACGGTGGCGCCCGACGTACAGCGGCGGATCCAGGGAGCGGTCAAATGAGCGGTCCCGATGCCTCCGAGGACGGAGTTCGCGGTGAGCGCAATGAGACCGCCGTAAATCGGACGGCCTCGGTGCAGTCTCGCATCGGGAGTGCGTTGGCGCTCGCCCTCATGAGCATTCTTGGGTTGGGGATGCTGACGTGGTACTACGCCCATGCCATCACGCGCCAGGCGCGGGCGCGCCAAAGCGCGCAAGCCGTTTCGGCCCGCCGCGCACAGGGCGAATCGCCGTTGCCGAGCCTCGGCCGGATCGATCCGCCAGCCACCCCTGCGCCGGCCGAATCGGCGCCGCCCCCGTTGAGTCCGGCCACACTGGCTGAAATTCCCCTCGACCCGGCGCCGGTCGTCCCCGTCGGTGCCGCGACGCCGCCCAAAACGGCGGCACAATTGACGCAGGAGCGGCAGTTGTCGGGCGCGGTCTACGCGGAGAACTCGCCTGCTGCCGCGAGTGTGCCTGCCAACGCCGCCGGTGTGCCTGCTGCGGCCGCGTCGAACGGAGCCCCGTCGCCGGCGGGAGCGGAAGCGGGCGAATTGACGACGCTGCTGCGTCCCCGTGTCAGCGCCGCGGTGCGCGCGCAATTATTGCCGGCGCAGCGGTTGTTGTTACCGAAAGGGGCATTCATCGACTGCACCCTGGAAACGGCGATCGATTCGACGCTGCCGGGGATGACCACCTGCGTCATGGCGACCGATACGTTCGGCGTGGACGGTCAGGTGGTGCTGCTGGAGCGCGGCACGAAGCTGATCGGCGAGACGCGGGGTCAGGTGCAGCAGGGATCGGCGCGGGTATTCGTGCTGTGGACGGAGGCGCGAACGCCGACCGGGGTGATCGTTCCCTTGGACTCGCCGGGTGCCGACGAGCTGGGGCGATCGGGCCTCCCCGGCGCGGTCGACAATCACTTCTGGCAGCGATTCGGCGCCGCGATACTGGTTTCCGTGATCGATGGCGCCGTCCAAGGCGCGGTGCAGTCGACTCGCGGCGGCAGCGGCACGGTGATCGTCGATCCCGCGGCGACGCAGGGTGTGATGACGGAAGTGCTCAAGGGAACCGTCAATATTCCGCCGACCGTCACGAAACGGCAGGGTGATCGCATCCAGGTATTGGTCGCCCGCGATCTGGATTTCAGATCCGTGTATGAGCTGCGATCCGTCAGTGCCGGTCGCTAGCGTTGAGGACGAGGGCTCGGCGCTCGCCTTGACCTTGCGCGCACTGCGCCCGCTGCTCGCGAATCCCGACATCATGGAACTTTGCATCAATCGCCCGGGGGAGGCGTATCTCGAGACGCGTGACGGCTGGCATCGAGAAGCCCTGCCTTTTGCGGATTTCGATTGGTGCAGCCGCCTGGCAAAACTAGTCGCCAATTCGACGCAGCAACGCATCGATGCCACGGCGCCCTTGTTATCGGCCTCATTGCCGGGCGGGGAACGCGTCCAGATCGTCGTCCCGCCGGCAACCAGCGCCGGCTGCGTGGCAATCGCGATCCGCCGCCCCGCGGCTCGCGTGTGGAGCATCGAGGAGCTGGCGAGCCGCGGGATTTTCCGCAATACCCGTCATGCGAGTTCCGCGCTCGACGGCACCGAGGAGCGGTTGCTGCGGTTGCTGGCGTCCTCTGAATATGAGGCGTTCATGCGCCTCGCGGTCCGCAGTCGCAAGAACATTCTCGTGTCTGGGCCGACCGGGTCGGGAAAGACCACATGGACCAAGGCTCTGATTCGGGAGATTCCCGGCGAGGAGCGTCTGATCACCATCGAGGACGCCTGCGAGCTGGTCCTCGACCGTCATCCGAATCATGTGCGGTTGTTTTACTCCAAGGACGATCAGGGCGTCGCGCGCGTGACGCCGAAGCAGCTTCTGGAATCGTGCCTGCGAATGAAGCCGGACCGGATTTTGCTGGCCGAGCTTCGCTCCGAGGAGGCGTTCGACTACTTGCGCAACGTCAATTCGGGGCATCCGGGATCGATCACCAGCGTTCACGCCACCAGCGCCGAACTCGCCTTCGAGCAATTGGTGCTGTTGGTGAAACAGAACCCGGGGGGACGCGAACTCGCCCGGCACGACATCAAGAGTCTCCTGTATCTGCTCATCGATGTCGTCATCCAATTCGGCGTCGAGCACCACCAGCGGTTCATCAAGGAGATTTGGTTCGATCCTGAGCGAAAACGTCGATGACCGACATTCCGTCGCTCCACGGTTGGTCGGGCTACGCGCTGGCGTACGCCGCCGTGCAGGCCCCGATGATCGCGGGTTTGGTGCGCGCCCAGGCACGATTTCACCACTATGTGCTCTCGCCGGCGATCGCCGCGCCGCTGACCGTGGCGGCAACGGCGGCGCTTTCCTTGTTCGTCACGGACTATGGTTTCCTGCAACTGGCGCTGGCGGCCGGTCTCTACGCAGCGGTGGGCTACGTCGGCGGCAAAGCCTTCGCGCGCGAGGATGAGCATGACACGTCCCACCGTCGGGGTTCCCTGATCGTCGACCGTCCCTTGAAGACGACGGCGCGGCGGGGCACCGGCCGCGACGCGCACATCACCCTGGCCGGCGTCAGGCTGCGCGAGCAGGACGAGACCAAGCACTTCAAGTTCATCGGAACGACCGGCACCGGCAAGAGCACGGCCATTCGCGAGATCCTGGGCGGCGCAATGGCGCGGGGAGATCGCGCGGTAATCACCGATCCGGATGGCGGCTATCTACGGCAGTTTTACCGTCCCGAACGCGGCGACTTGATCCTGAATCCATTCGACCGGCGCTCCGTGAAGTGGAACCCGTTCTCGGAAATCCGCCGTCATGAAGACGTGGAACAACTCGCTCGCTCACTCATTCCCGATCATGAGGGGCAGGATCGGAGTTGGCGAAGCTATGCGCGCACGTTCTTCACGGCGGTCACCGGGCAGATGCACGCCGCGGGTGACACGGACGTGGAGGAATTGTACCGGCTGTTGGTCGTCGCCGACGCCGATGAACTGCGGGGTCTGGTGCGCGGAACCCCGGCGCAGCCGTTCCTGGACGAGCACAACAGCCGAATGTTCGATTCCATCCGCTCGGTGACCAGTTCCTCGGTCGGAGCCCTCGACCATGTCGTGCGTCAGGAAGGGCGGGATTTCTCGGTTCGAGATTGGGTGAGCGCGAAAACACCCGGAGCGCTGTTCATCCCGTACAAGGCCGGGCAAATCGCCGCGCTGCGCTCCGTGATCTCGGCCTGGATGCGCTTGGCGATATTCGAAACCATGGAATTGCCGGAACAGGATCCCGAGAAGCCCGACCATCGTCTGTGGTTCGTCATCGACGAGTTGGACGCGTTGGGGGCCATCGACGGGCTGAAGGATGCGCTGGCCCGCCTGCGCAAATTTGGCGGGCGCTGCATGCTCGGCCTGCAGTCGATCGCCCAGGTGTCGACGTCCTTTGGGTGGGGCGAGGCACATACCATCGTCGAGAACTGCGGCAACACCGTGATCTTTCGGTGTTCGGCCAGCGAAGGCGGAGGCACCGCTCGATTCGCTTCGCAACTCATCGGCGAGCGCGAGGTCGTGCGCGTCTCGCAATCACGGAGCCGCCGACCCTCGGAACTCTGGGGATCCGTCACCCACAGCGAGCATCTCAGTGTGGAAACGGCCGTGCTGGCATCGCAAATCGAGCAACTGGCCGACCTCTCGGGCTATCTGAAGCTGGCTTCGGATCCCGTGTGGCAACGGGTGCGCTTGGATGCCAAGAGCGCGTGGCAGCAGTATCGTTCGGCGGGACCCGACGCGAATGATTTGCCGCGCAACCCGCTGCGGGGCCCGGAGCGTGGCGCGTGATCGACGGCACTCCTTCGCTCGACGAGACGACCATGAAGTTCGGTCTGCTCATGGAAAGCGCGCAAGCACAGCAGAAGCTCGCCGAATCTCATCTGGAAAGGCTGCGAACCCACATGCAAGAGTTGGACGGCGTGGTACGCGACGAAATCCGGCGCACCCTGATCGAAGAACTGTCGCTGTTGACGGCGGAGAGCAAGCGCGCGACGCAGGCGCTGCGGCAAGTGGGGCGCGCCGCAACGTGGCGTATCGGGCTCCTGTGCGTTGGACTATCGCTGCTGGCCGGCGGCATTCCGACGGTCATGATGCGTTTTGTGATCCCGTCCGAACCGGAGCTTGCGGCGCTTCGGGCGCGGCGCGACGAGTTGGCAACCCGCATCGCGACACTCGAGCGGCAAGGAGGGCGGATCGTCTGGCGGCGCTGCGGCGAGGCGATGCGGCTGTGCATACGCGTCGACCGCACCGCGCCGAGTTATGGCGAGAATGCGGATTACTACGTCGCGGCCGGTTATTGAGATGCAGCTCTGCATCAGGTCGTGGCCGGCTATTGAGACGGACCTCTGCACCACGTCGTGGCTGGCTATTGAGACGGAGATCTGCACCACGTCGCGGCCTGCCATTGAAATGAAGCTTTGAAGGCATGCAGGTGTTGACGATTCTGGCATGGGCGGGACGCGGCAATGCTCTCGCTGTCGCGGCGACAGGCGCGCTGGGTCTGATCGCCTGCTCGCACTGGATTCGGCGGGCACGCGAAGACACGCACAAGCGCGGCGCGCTGCTGAAGATAACCCGGGCGCCACGCCGCGCCAAGAAGGCAGCTTTGACGCTGGCCGGTGTTGCGATCGAGCCTGCCGAGGAAACCAAGCACTTCAAGCTCATCGGCACGACCGGCGCGGGCAAGTCCACGGCGATCCGCGAACTCATCGGCGCCGCTCTCGAGCGAGGCGATCGGGCGGTTTTCGCCGACCCTGACGGGGGGTACCTCGGACGCTTCTTCGAGCGCTATCGCGGCGATATCGTGCTGAATCCGTTCGAAGCGAACTCGGTGAAATGGGATCTGTTCGCGGAGATACACAGCAGTTATGACGTCGAACAGCTGGTCAGCGGTCTCATTCCAAGCAGCAACGACCCATCGGCCGGCGAGTGGCGGGGCTACGCCCGAACACTCCTGACCGCCGTAATTCGGCGCTGCCATCACGCGGGGTGGCTCGATCCCGTCAATCTGTGGCGCCTGCTGACCACGGCTTCGGCGGATGAGCTGCGGCCGATCCTAGCGGGAACTCCGGCGCAGCCTTTCCTGGATCCAGATAACGCGCGCATGTTTGGCTCGATCCGCTCGGTGACCGGCTCGGCCGTGGCAGCCCTCGAGTACATTCTGCCGCAGCGTGCGGCTCCGTTCTCGGTGCGCGAATGGGTGCGATCCGGCTGGCGTCCGGGATCGCTGTTCATTCCGTACAAGGCGGGTCAGATTGCCGCCTTGCGTTCGATGATCGCGGCGTGGATGCGTCTCGCCATCTTCGAGGCCATGAGTCAGGCCGAAGATCACGATCAGCGATTGTGGTTCGTGGTCGACGAACTCGACGCATTGGGACCCATCGAGGGACTGAAGGATGCGCTGGCGAGACTCCGAAAGTTCGGTTGCCGCTGTGTCCTCGGATTCCAGTCGCTCGCGCAGGTATCCAGTGCCTACGGCGCGGGCGACGCGCAGACCATCGTCGAGAATTGCGGTAATTCACTGATCCTACGCTGCTCGGGCAGCGACAACGGCGGCACGTCGCAATTCGCGTCGCGACTCATCGGCGATCGCGAGATGGTGCGTAGGCAAGTCTCCCACGGCAGCGATCGGGAGAGTGCGCTCGCGGCGCGCGGTTCGCGCCGCTCGCGCAACATCACCCTGCAGCACGTGACGGAACCGGCGGTGCTGCCCTCCGAGTTGGAACAGTTGCCTGACCTGTGCGGCTACCTCAAGCGAGCCTCGTGCGCCGCATGGCAGAAAGTCGACTTCAGGCGGCCCAAGCAGTCAAGGCGCAAGCAGTCACCCTGACCGGAGTTGCCCCATGTCGGAAAATCACCGCCCTCCCGAGAATGTGCGCGCCGAGAGCTACTTCGCCGCTCGCGCTCAGGCTCGCTGTTGGCATTGTCAGCGTGCAACGAGCGTGCTGGCCGTGGCGCTTCCGCCGAATCACCTGACCTTGGAGGAGAAGGTACCGGACGACGCGTCGGGCGACGCGGACGAGGACGCAGCGGGCGTGTGGCAACCCGTCGATGGCCATGCCTTTCTGTTTCACATCGAGTCGCTGTCCGACGAGGTTTCACGGCGTCTCACCGGGCTGTGGGCGCCGTTCCGGCCCATGCACGGCGAAGCGACGATGAGAACCCACTGGGCAAATCATTGCCAGCATTGTGAAACGCTGCTCGACGATCACGAGCTGCATTGCGAGCCCGATGGCGCCTTCGTACCCACGAGCGAGTCTGCCGCTGCGCTCATCGAGCTGCACGAGATCGCCGAGCCGTTCATCGCGTCGGCGGGCGGGTATACATTGGAGCCGGAGTTCTTCGGTTTCATGCGCCGACGCGGACGCTGAGCGTGGCGACCTACTTCCTGTACTTGAAGACCTTCGGCCGGGCGGGCGGCAGCAGCGCCGTCAGCGCCGCCGCTTACCGGGCGGGCGAACGGATCCGCGACGAGCGCAGCGGCAAAACCTACGATCATTCCGATCGCCGCGACGTATTGCACAAGGAGATCGTGCTGCCGAGTCGGTTGGGCGACGAGGTGCCCCCGTGGGCGCTCGACCGCAGCACGCTCTGGAATGCCGCAGAACACGCCGAGTCGCGTGCCAACGCCCGGGTGGCCCGCGAATACCTGGTCGCATTGCCGTTCGAGCTGTCGCCGCCGCAGCGGACGAAATTGGCGGTGGCGTTTTCAACGGAATTGTCGGATCGCTACGGTTTCGCACTGGATCTGACCATCCACGCTGCGCGCGACTTGCCGGGGAGCGACCCGCGGAATTTTCACGCCCACTTGCTGGCCACGACCCGTGAGGCGCGGCTGGAAGGCCTCGGGGCCAAGACGACGCTTGAGTGGTGCGACGGCGATCGCCGCAAGATCGGATTGGCCCCGGTGATCAGCGAGCTGCTGCATGTGCGTGCTCGCTGGGCCACGGTCACGAACGAGGCGTTGGAGGAGGCACGGGTCTCCGCGCGAGTCGATCACCGGAGTCTGAAGGCGCAGGGGATCGATCGCGAACCAAAGTTGTGGATTCCGCGCAAGGCCTTCGAGATGGAGAGGCATGGCTATCGAAGCGCCCTTGCCGATCGACTGCGCGACGAACATCGCAACAGGGTGCAGGCGCGTACGGCCGAGCAGCACCTGCTTACGGAACGCACGGCTACTGGGGCGGCCGAGCAGCACGTGCTCAAGGATGGCACGGCGACCCGGCCGGCCGAGCAGCACCTGCTCAAGGATGGCACGGCGACCCGGCCGGCCGAGCAGCAACTGCCCAGGGAAGGCACGTCGGCCCGGCCGGCCCAGCAGCACCGGTACAGCGAACCTACCCCGGCTCGGCCGGGACAGGCGTTGCAGTCGGAACGTGTCCCCGCCCGAGGAACCCCCAGGCAAAGCCTCGAAGAGATCCGCCGCGAAGCCCGGGAAAACTGGTTGCGTCTGCGTCAAAGCCGGGAGCAAGAGCGCGCGGCGGCGGACGCTGCGCCCGCCGCCGGCCGCGACAGCGATCTCGAGCGCTGATAGACCCTGAATTCTTGGTGGATCTAGCCTGCGCTTTACGCATGCCGGCCGCCAAGACGAATCGCTCCATCTGGGCGATTGTGAAAAAATGGGCGAACGATCCAGAGCGCGAAGCAATTCGGGTTCCTGTGTGCCGACTTCCTCGCAGCAATGGGGTCGATCTGCGTGCCGTTGCGGTGTTGCACGGCGAACCTGAATTGTCGTTTCATGCGTTCGACCAGGAATTCGTCACGGTGTACAGGATTGCCCGTCGTAAATGCCAAACCGCCGCCCGGTGAACGCCCGCTTCGTAACCTCACGCACGACGACGTGACTCATCGGTTCGAAAGCGCCTTGGCCCGGGCCGATGGCGATCTGGGCGCGCACTGTGTTCACGAGCTGTGGATGCGGGGCGAGATGTCGATCATCGTCGAGCGGGCTCTCGAGCGGCTGTGGGAGCGCGCATCGAGGTCGATCCCGGAGTGGCTGCCGATGCGGTACATCGAGTGGCTGCCGAGCGTCTATGAGATTGCCGGCCGGTTTCGACCGTCCGCCAAGGGGCGCTCGAACATTTACCTCGTGCTGCTCGACTACCGCGACAGTAATGCGGGCTACGGTGTGTATGTGGGGATGACCCAGTACAACCCGGCGCAGCGCTTCGATCAGCACAAGGCGGGGATTCGTGCAGCCGGCAGCGTCCTGAAGCGGGGCCTCGAAGTGCTCACCGGACCGACCTTGCACCTGCAGTACATAAAACGCTCGGAGGCAGCGCGGATCGAAGAGGAGCTGGCACAGGCACTGGGGGCGGCAGGTCTATGGGTCAAGGGCGGGCACTGACGATCGAATCCGCGTCGGGCGGCAGGGACATGGGTCAAGAGTGGCGATTGACGATCGCATCCGTGGCCCAGCCTTGAGGGACTGGCCGCGGTTGGGACGCCCCACCGCCTCGCGCCGATGTCCCTCTGTCCGACAGGTTGCGGGAGCGGTGATAGGCCATGGATTGTGAATTCCGAATAACCCTGATTAGTGTTAAATTTAGCTAGCAAGATTTAAAATTCCGGGGAGATGGGCCGATGTCATCGCGGCTCAATTGCAAATAACGTAATGCCATGATCACGGTCCACCACCTCAACAACTCACGCTCGCAACGCGTGCTGTGGCTTCTCGAGGAATTGGGTGTCCCCTACGAGGTGAAGCGTTATGAGAGGGACGCCAAGACCATGTTGGCGCCGCCTGAATTGTTGGCGGTACATCCATTGGGAAAATCACCGGTGGTGGTGGCCGACGGCACGGTGCTTGCTGAATCGGGCGCCATCGTCGAGTATCTGGTTGACCATTATGGCGGCGGCCGGCTCATCCCCGCGGCGGGAACGCCGGAGCGTCTGCGCTACACCTACTGGTTACACTATGCGGAAGGGTCGGCCATGCCCCCGCTGTTGCTCAAGTTGGTGTTCGATCGCGTCGCCAACGGTCCCATCCCGTGGCCGATCAGCGTGGTGGCACGGCGCATCGCGAGCACCGTGCAAGACAACTTCATCCGCCCGCAACTGAAGCGGCACTTTGACTACATCGAGGCCGAGCTGGCGGCGCATACTTGGTTCGCCGGCGAAGAGTTCACCGCGGCGGACGTGCAGATGAGCTTTCCCTTGGAGGCTGCCGCGTTCCGCGCAGTCGTGGATTCGGGCAGGCCTCGATCGATTGACTTTCTGCAACGTATCCACGCGCGCCCCGCGTACCAACGGGCGCTGGAACGCGGCGGGTCCTATGCGTATTGACCGAGAGATTCAGAGTCGCAGGCGATAAGAATAAAGGAGGTTGGCATGTGTAATTCGCTGAAAGGTGGCGCGGCGCTATCGATGGTGATGTTGCTCGGCTTGGGGGGATGTAATCAGTCGCCGCACGCGCGCGTGGCGCCGAAAGGACCCTCGCCGGCGAGCCAGCAATGGACCAAGCTCACCGACGGTTTCATTTCAAGCTATCTGGACGCGCAGCCCGCCTTCGCCGCCCAGGCCGGCCGGCATGAGTTCGATGGAAAGCTGCCGGATGTCAGCAATCATGGCATCAGGCGCGAAATCGCGCGGCTGCATTATGAGCGTGAGCAGATCGCTGCGGTCGATCCGACGACGCTCGAGCCGCGGGAGCGCTTCGATCGTGAATACCTGCTGGCCGTGGTCGACAAGGATTTATTCTGGCTGGAAAAGGCGAAGTTTCCCTTCAGCAACCCGAGTTGGTACCTGGGCGACCTGGACCCCGATGTGTATTTGAGCCGCAACTATGCGCCCCTCCCGGTACGCATGAAGGCCTACATCAGGTACGCACGCGGAATTCCCAAGATGGCCGACGACATCAAAACCAATCTGCAAGCACCCCTGCCGCGGACCTACGTGGAATTGGGGATCGATGAGTTCGGCGGTCTGGCGGACTTCTATACCAAACAAGCACCGGCGATCTTCGCCGAGGTCGCGGATCCCGACCTGCAACAGCAGCTCGCCGACGCGGACGCGGCCGCCGCGCAGGCCATGAACGCGCTCAAACAGTCGCTGATGGACGGCCTCAAGAAGGCCAACGACAACTTCGCGATCGGCCCGGATCTGTTTGCACAAATGCTCAAGGACACCGAGGGAGTCGATCTGCCCACCGATCAGGTCGAGGCCGCGGGGCGCGCCGATCTGGCGCGCAACACGGAGGCGCTCAAGTCGGAGTGCGATACCTATGCGCCGAAGTCGACCTTGACCCAGTGCATCGCGAAGCTCGCGGCGCATAAACCGCAGGGCGACTTGCTCGACGCGGCGCGCGCGCAGCTCGCGACTCTGAAGCAGTTCATCGTCGAGAACCATGTGGTGTCGATACCGGGTGAAGAGCAGGCGCTGGTTGCCGAGGCGCCTCCCTACAATCGGGCCAATTTCGCGTTCATCCAGATTCCCGGGCCCTATGATCACGGGGTCGCTTCGATCTATAACATCTCGCCCCCGGATCCGAAGTGGCCCAAGGCCGAACAGGCCGCGTACGTTCCGGACGAGGCCACTCTGCTGTTCACCTCGGTCCACGAGGTGTGGCCCGGACATTTCCTGCAATTCCTGCATTCGAATGCCAACCCCTCGAAAATCGAAGGCCTGTGGGTGGTGGACTCGTACGCCGAGGGCTGGGCGCACTACGCAGAAGAAATGATGTACGACATGGGTCTCGGGCAAGGGGATCCCGAGAAGCACATCGGCCAGATCCGCGAAGCGCTGTTGCGCGACGTGCGGCTGTTATCGACCATCGGCATGCACACGCGCGGGATGACCGTGGCGCAATCCGAAAAGATGTTCAAGGATCAGGCGTTCCAAGATCCCGGCAACGCGCGTCAACAGGCCGCGCGCGGCACCTACGATCCCGACTACCTTCACTACACGCTCGGCAAACTCATGATCATGAAACTGCGTTCCGACTGGATAGCCAAGCGTGCCGGCGTAACCAAGGGGGCACCGTCCTCCGACGACCGGCCGGAGTGGCATGATTTCCACGATCAGTTCCTCTCCTATGGCGGTCCACCGATCCCTCTGGTGCGCAAGCAAATGCTGGGGGAAAGCGGCGCGGTCCTGTAGCAGCGTGCCGGACTTAGGTCCGCCAGGCGCCAGCCGCGGGTGGGGCGGTGAGGTATCAGGGCGCCGATGCTTGGCCGCTCTTCTGCATCCAATGCCGGTTGGCCGCCGAAAGACAGTGTATGCGCTTCGGCCGACTCGTCCTCTTGTCCGCCTGCCTGTCGGGCCGGATGGCCGCGGCAGCCGAACCGGCTGACATAGCCGAACCGGCCGCGGCAGGGGATCGCTATCTGCGCTACTCGGGCGTCGCGACGGCACGCCGCTCGGACGCGTTTCTGTATGGCGAACAGCATACGCTTCTCTATCGCCAGGGTCGGTTGGCCGAACGCGTCGTGCTGTATACCTGTCGTGACGGGTCGGCGTTCGCGCGCAAGACGGTGACCTACGTCGATGCCTTCGCCCCCGATTTTCTGCTCGAGGATACGGCCGGCGGCATGCGCGAAGGGATTCGCAGCATCGATCGCGCGCGAACGGTATTCTATCGCGGCAATAGTACCGAAGCGGAGAAATCCAAGACGCTGCCGGCGGTTCAAGGCTTGGTCGCCGACGCCGGCTTCGATGAATTCATTCGCGCCCATTGGCAGGCACTGATGGGCGGCCAAACGCTGCAGCTGCACTTTCTGGTGCCCAGTCGCCTTGCGGCAGTGAACTTCAAGTTACTGCGGTTGCGCAGTGACACGCTGAATGGATTGCCCGTCGAAGTGATTCGATTGAAGCTCTCCGGAGTGTTGGGCGAGGTGCTGCCCGGCATCGATGTGTCCTACGGCGCCGTCGACCACGTATTGGTTCGCTATGACGGAGTGTCCGATTTGCGCGATGCTTCGGGCGATAACTTCCAGGCGCAGATCGACTTTCCGCCGGGTGATCGTGCGCCGAGCGATGCCGGGGCAAACGCCGCGGCTCGCAACGAACCCCTGGGCGCGTGCCGGTGATCCCCGTGTCGGTCTATCTGCAAGGACTCATCGTCATCGCGGCCGTGGCGGCCGGTACCTGGGGCGTCAGCCTGTATCTGCGCAACGTGGCGATCGTCGACAGCGTGTGGTCGCTGCTGTTCGCGCTGGCGGCGTATAGCTACACGTTCGCCGCGCCGCAGATCGGGCCGCGGGCGCTGTTGGTCCTGGGGTTGGTCACGCTGTGGTCGCTGCGCCTGTCGATTTACATCACCTGGCGCAACTGGGGCCACGGCGAGGACCGCCGCTATCAGGCGATCCGTGCACGCAATGAGCCCTATTTCGCATTCAAGAGCCTGTACCTGATATTCGCCTTTCAAGCGCTGCTGGCCTCGGTGATCTCGTTGCCGTTGCTGGGAGCCATTTTGAATCCTGGTCCGCTGCGCACTTTGGATTTTGCGGGAGCGGCAATTTGGCTCGTGGGATTCATATTCGAGGCGGGCGGCGACTGGCAACTCGCGCTGTTCAAGGCGGACGCCTCCAGTCAGGGTAAGGTGATGGACAAGGGATTTTGGCGATATACGCGTCATCCCAATTACTTTGGCGATTTCTGCGTGTGGTGGGGTTTCTATGTGGTGGCACTGGCCGCAGGCGCTTGGTGGAGCGCGATCGGGCCGTTGGTCATGTCGGTGTTGCTGATGCGGGTGTCCGGCGTGACCTTGCTCGAGAAGGATATCGGCGAGCGCAGAGCCGATTACGCCGACTACATACGCCGCACCAACGCGTTCTTTCCGGGTCCACCCAAACGGTAAGCGGCCTCGAGGGCGTCTTCGAGCCGAACGATCTGGCGTACAATTTGCCGATGCACGTCCGATCTGCTGCGTTAATCTGTCTTGCGTGCGCGGCGCCGAGCCTGGCGGCTGAACCGCTTGCAGCGCTGCTGGCTTGCCGGAATCTGGCGGCGCCGGCAGAGCGGCTCGCATGTTTCGATCGTGAGTCGGGGAAGCTTGCGCCAGGGCAAGTGGAAGCCGCAGGTCCGCAGGGACCCACACCGATACCAGCGCCCGCAGTTGCAGCCGCGCACCTACCCACGCCCGCACCGGCACCCGCACCCACACCCGATCCCAACCAGCAGTTCGGTTTGCCCCCACATCCTGTTGTAGAGAACAAAGTCTCGGCCATCGAGACACACATCAAGGGTCTCTCGCCAGGAGCGGGAGGGCGCGTGGTTTTCACGCTCGACAACGGTCAGGTTTGGGGGGAACTCGAACCGGATGGAGACCTGCAGGCGAAGCCCGGCGATCTCGCCACGATCTCGCGAGGCTGGCTCGGCTCGTATTGGCTGCAGGTCAAGTCGGGACGCGCATCCAAGGTGAGCCGGGTTCGCTAGACCCGCCAAAAAAAAGGGCGGCCCATCGGGCCGCCCTTTGAAATGCAATGATGCGATTTTAGAACTTGGCGGTGAAGGCGATGAACACCTGCCGGCCCAACGTGTCGTACGCGCCAAAAGTGTTGTTGGCCGATTCGTTGGTGATGTCCGAGGTCAGCAGCGGCGGATCCTTGTCGAACAGGTTGTTGACGCCTGCGCGGATGTCGACGCCTTTCACTACGTGATATACCGCCGTCAGGTCCAGATAGCTATAGGAGCCGATTCTGGGGTTGATTGCATCGTAGCCGCCTTCCTCTTCGCCGAACAAGCTGGGATTCCCCGAATTGTTGTCGAAGCTGACACCGCCAATGTAGCGCCATTGCGCGGACAGAAGCACGTTCCAAGGCGTATCCCAGTTCACGCGCAACTGATGCCGCCAGCGGGGATTGATGCTGGTGCTGCAGGTGATGCCGAACAGGCCGGCGCAATCGTAAGACTGGGCGCCCGGATACGGCGTCGTGACGTTGTGCTCCACCCAAGTGCCGTTAAGGGACGAAGACAGTGTCCCCCACCCATTCAGGCTATAGCGGTAGCTCAACCCCAGATCGACGCCGGATACCAACGCGGCACCCGTGTTGATGTTGGCCTGATTGATGTACCCGCCCCCGGCCACCGTCGCGCCATGCAGTGCACCGGCGGCGGTGCGGACCACCTGGCTGCAATCCGTCTCGTTACCGGTGGCAAGACACTGGTCAAAGAGATAATTGCCAGGGATGGTGCCGACTTCGCCGGCGAGGGCGATGTGGTAGAAGTCAATCGTGGCGAGGAAGCCGCGGAGAAACGTGGGTGTGAAGGACGCGCCTATGGACCAGGTTTCGGCGACTTCCGGCTGCAGATTGGGGTTGCCGCCGATCACCTCACCGCATTGATTCGCGGTGCACTGGCTGATCGTGTCCGTGGTAAAGCCGTTGCCATACTCCGCAGCCGTGACACCGGTGTGCTCACAAGCGGCCAGACTGGCAGTGGCTTTCACCAAGGTGCCGTTGGCGGAGACCGTCGGCGCGCAGGGGTCCACGCCGACGAAGCTCTGCTGTCCGTACGACTGCGGGTTGTACAACTCGATCAGGTTGGGCGCGCGGACCGCGCGATTGTAGCCGGCGCGGAATCGCACATCCTCGATCGGTGCGTATTGCACCTCGAACTTGTAGGTGTTCGTGGAACCGGCGGTCGAGTAATCCGAGAAACGGTAGCCCACGTCAACGTCCAGATCCTTCGCCCACGGCTGATCCTGCGCAATGGGTGCGCGGACTTCCAGGAACGCTTCCCGGACATGGTAGCCGTTGTCGATGGCCACCGAAGCGCCCGATGCGCCGGCCAACTCGCCCGATAGCTCGGCGCCGTCCGGAGCGAAGCTCAGTCCCTCGAAGCGGTGCTCCAGGCCGAAATTGACGCCTACGCCGTCTTTCGCCCAGGGAGAGGTGATTCCGTACTTGCCGAGATCGCCGGTGATGTCGCCATGCTCGATCTTCTCGTCGTTGGTGCCATACGCAGTGCCCGGGGTGTAGAGGTAATTGAGCTGGGCTTGCGTAACCCCACCTTCCGTAAAGATGTTGTAGGGCACGCAGGTTCCGCCACTGACGCAGACCGGATTTGCCCGGGTTCCAGTCACCAGCAACGCGTTGTTGATGGCTGCATAGTTGAGGTAGTTGGTGTTGCCGTTGAACAGCGACGTGTAATAGTACTGGACATAGACGTCATAGTTCCACGCGTCGCCCAACTTTCCGCCGACTCCGCCTACTACACGAAAATTCGTGTGTTCATAGTCGAAGGTTCGGCCTCCGCCCTCGATATTGCGTCGGCCAATGTCCAGGTCGACATCATTGGCAATGCTGGCGCCCGGCGCCAACTTATCGGCTGCGATTTCGGCGGGGGTGCAGGACCCCTGAGACTGAATGACCCCAATCTGCTGGGCGCTCAGCAAGGGGTTGCTGCAGTTGACCAGGTAGTTGTTGTCGGCCGTGAACGGATTGCCGCCCGAGAACAATCCCGACGGTGCCACCACTTCGGTGGTTCTGTCGTTCATGAAGCTGAACTCGAGATAGGGCTTGATCGCGTCGGTGATGTCGACGTGCGCGAGCACGCCACCCATATACCGTGTGTCCTGACGCTGGTTGTATTCATATGCGTCGGAGTCGAATGTGGCGGGTGGCACCGATCCGGCCTGAGGCCACGGCAAGAATGAACTGCCGACGACAGTGAAGCGGTTCGTCGTACCGGCGACGGTAAACTTGTTCGAATTCGAACCGTCGTCGCAGCCCACGCCCGTAATCAGCAAGCAATCGGCAAAGTCGTACTTGCTGCCGGCGACCGGGTCTTGGTTGTGAAACGAGAAGTACCCCGTGACGTTGCCCGCACCGTCGGCCACATTGGTGCCGACGATGACCGACAGATCGCGCTTGTAGCCATTGGTTGTGCTGCCGGTGGGCGCGGTCAAGCCGGCGCCGGTTTCCTCACCCTCGACGAAGGTGTCGTGGTTGCTGTGCTGATTGAAGCCGTACTGCCCATCGACTTCCACACCCTGGAAATCCTTCCGCATGATGAAGTTGACCACGCCGGCGATGGCGTCAGAGCCATACACAGCCGACGCACCGCCGGTAACGACGTCGATGCGCTCGACCAGCGCGGCCGGAATCTGATCGATATCCGGCGCGGGCGCGGTATTGCCGGTATTCGGATCGCCGTTTCCGAGCCGTCGGCCGTCGACCAAGACCAGCGTTCGTTGTGGTCCCAGACCGCGCAGGTCCACCGTCGCGATGCCGCCCGGCGTGCTGAGCGGATTCGAGGTGTTGCCAAAATCGTTGGCGCCGATGATGTTTTGCGGCAGGTTGTTGATGACATCGGTGATGTCAGTGTGCCCCTGCAGCAGGATCTCCTCGCGCGTTACGATCTCAGTCGGGCTCGTGGCCGTGATGTTCGACGGCACCGGAATGCGCGAACCGGTGACGATGACTTCTTGAAGAGGTTGGTCGGCAGTGGTCGCTGGAACGGTCTGCGCGAAGGCGCCTGCGGCCCCCAGCGTCGACAACGCGGCGATCATGCCACTACGAAGAAGCGAAAAAGACCTGGTCATGGTGAGGTTCCTCAATTGTCTTAGCCCAGCGACACTGCGGACGCCAGCGACGGGGAAGAATCCGCGAGCAGCGAACGACAACCTGCGCCGCGGTCGGCGGGTTGCGAACTTGTGAGCCGGATCATCTCGTGGTCCCTCCCAGTCAATCAGCTATCACAAACGAACACTGCGGTCGTGGCCCGCGCGGTCGTGAGTGCTGAAAAAGCTGTCATCCCCTTCGACTGAACGTTGTGCTATGTCCACAAATTCAGTTCATGTGTTTGGACAATAACTATCCTGTATGAGAATTGCCAGTAATTTGGAATATTTTTTTGTTGTTTCTCCGCTACGAAAGTGAGGCGACGCGGGTCGCCTCGACGCGAGCGTCACGCGAATGTCGCTGTTGGGTGAGAATAGTGGGTGAGAAAAGTGGGCACCCTCGAAAGCGAAGGCGAGCCTGTGACTACGCCACCCGCCCTAAGCGATTAGCCTCGGGATGCCGCCGGCGATGACCATCCGACCATCGCCGGTAGCGCTCTCTGATATCCAATCAGCTCCGCCCTCGAGTTTCCCGCTGGCGATCTGACCATCCGATCGCCGGCGGCCGTGCAGCCACCGGCGATCGACCTGTCGTGACTATTGCTTCGGCTTCGCCACGGCCGGATCGGGTTTCTCCGCAGCCTCGGTGGAGGCATCGGTCGCTTCCTTGGTGACCACCTTGACGTGCGCCGGGGCGTTGGTCACGGCGAAGGCGACGCGACGGTTCTGCGCCCGGCCTTCCTTGGTCGCATTGCTCGCGATCGGATCCGCTTTGCCGTAGCCCTTGGCCGCCAGGGTCGAATCACTCAGCCCCTTGCTCACCAGGTACGCCTTGACCGCTTGTGCGCGCTTCTGCGACAGAGTGAGGTTGTACGCATCGGTGCCGATCGAGTCGGTGTAGCCTTGGATCTCCACCTGCATTTCCGGTTGCTTCTGCAGCGCTGCCGCCACTTCGTCCAGTGTTTCGCGGGCCGGCTCGGTCAAGCGCAACGAGTTGAACTCGAAGTCCACGGCACGCACCACCAGGGTTTGCTCGATGATCCGGCAATTGGCGTCGACCTGAAAGCCAGCCGGCGCATGACACGGCGGGGGCGGCGGGGGCGGCGGGGGCGGCGGCGGGGGTGGCGGTTCCACTTCGACCGCCTTGGCGACCTGCGGAGGGGGCGGCGGCAACGGCGCGCCGAACTGAATCCGCAATCCGAGATTCACCATCACATCCCCGGGGTTCGACGGCGTCACCTCCGTTGCGCGGGTGAAGTCCCAGCGGTACTTGCCCTCGGTCCGCAGTTGGAACCGAGTCGAGCCGGTTTGGTCGCCCAGCGCGAGCAGTACGCCGACCCCCGCTTCAGCGGCAAAATCCCGCTGCATCGGAAATATGGCGTAACGGGTATCAAGTCCGCCCGCACCGGCGATCAGGTACGGCCGAAGTATGGAGCTCGGAGTGAAAAATTTGTACAGGGCATCCGCGGTGTATTCGCGAAGGTTCAGCTTCGGGCCGGGGTCCTTGCCGAAATGGCCGTAGTTGTAATCGATTTCGGCCGCCCAGTGGTTGCTGAAATCGTAGCCCACGGCAAAGTCATAGGCGAAGGCATCTTTGCCCGTTCGCCGATCGTCGGTCTTGGTGTAGTCCACCATGGGACTGATATAGAACGCCCCCGCTTCATCCGCGCCGAGGGCGCTGCCACCGGCAGACACCGCGACCAATACACCGCTCAAAATCATTCGCTTCATTCCAATCTCTCCAATTTTATTGCGTCAAGGCAACACGTTTCAGAAAAGCACAACTGCCCTATTCAATTAGTGTTGCTTTTGTACTACATTCTCAGGCGTTGTCTGTAGGTGTAGATCGACTACCGTCGTAGGAGTTCCGCAACATTATGTGAAACGACCATAGGCGCCGGCGGCTCGAAAACAGCCGTTCAACGGAGCGCAAGGGTCGATCAGCAGGCCGCGGCGGCTCGAAAACAGCCGTTCAACGAGGCGCAAAGGTCGAGAGCAGCCGAATTTCGAACAGTTTCGGCCAATTCTTCCCGGTGACGAACAGGCGGTCGTTCTTGCTGTCGTAGGCAATCCCGTTCAGCACGTCCGTCTGACCTTGGACGATATCGGAGTCCTTCAGCAAACCCGCGAGATTGACGACGCCAACCACCTGTCCGTCGTGCGGGTTGATGCGCACCAGCCAATTCGTCTGCCAGACGTTGGCATAGATCTCCCCTTTCACCCATTCCAATTCGTTGACGTTGCTCAACGGTTTGCCCTCGAAGGTCACTTGTAGTCTGCCGGTTTCCTGCAATGTCTGAGGATCGAGGAAACGGAGCTCCGAAGTGCCATCGCTCATGATGATGCGCTTCTCATCGCGGGTCAGCGCCCAGCCTTCTCCGGAATAATGGAACTCGCGCTGCAGCTTGAACGTCGCGAGATCGAAGACAAATCCAATGTGCGATTTCCAGGTCAGGCTGATGAGGTGCCCCTGCCAGTTCACGATGCCCTCACCGAAGTACTGCGCTGGGATGTCGAGTTTCTGAAGCACGGCTCCGGTTGCAATTTGGACCTTGCGGATGGTGGAGTGCTGCTCCAAGCCGGTGCTTTCATACAGGTAGCCGTTGAGGTAGAACAGTCCCTCGGTAAAGGCCGACGGATCATGAGCATAGGTGTGCACGACCTCGGCCTGGTAGACCGGGACCGCGCTCTGAGAGGAGATCGCCAACAGCCAACCGCCGACGGCGAACACGGGCATCGCCACTCGCCTCATTTCGACGGTGCCGCGTCGTAGGTCACGAGTCCGGCAAACTCGAAGGTGCTTACCAGCAGTGCATCCTTGCCGCGCACCGAATGCGCCGGCTGCGTACAAAATCCGCGCACCTCAACCCGGTAACTGGGCTTGGCCGGCAGCGCTCGCTGAGTCAAGCGGTCCACGGTGCAGCGGGAATCGCCGAGCGTTGCATAGATGCGATTCGTTCCCTGAACGATGACCGTGAGATTCACTCCGGTGTCGGATGCCGGCTTACCGGCGAGAACGCCGGTGATGCCGAAGACGAACAGCAAATCGGGCGAGGCGGGCGATGACCGCTGAAAACTCAAGCGTATGCCGGGGGGATCGTCTCGAGTTTCCCCTTCGCAACGAGTGCCCGTGTTCGGCCAGTCGATGCGCGCGTTGATCGCGCCGCCGAGGCGCGCGCGAAAATAGCCATCGCCGGATGTGAGACAGTCTTTGGCATGGACCGGCGCCGGCAGCGCCGGCAGGGCGGACGACGCCAAGGGGCTGCCCGATTCAGTCGGCGCGCCCGGCGCGGGCTGCGGGGGGGATTTAGGTTCCGCAGACGACCCGGCCTTCTCTCCGCCGGTCACCTGTGCTGCGTTGGCGGGCGGTGTCGCCGCGGCGACTCCCCCGAGCGCCGTCATGCAGAGCCCGCCGAGCGCCGCAAAACGCGCGCGACGTATTGCCAAGACTATAATCCGCTCCATTGGCGCGCATGTTGCCATGGAGCCAAGAGAGAATGTCGAAGGTCGAAGCGCACGGCGCCAAACAATCCATCCTGCCCCGCGGGCGGAGAGAATGTTGATGCGCCCCTGGCGCCTGCTGTCCGTCGGGTTGATGCTGTGGGCGCTCGGCGTCGCCGGTTGTTCGCTGCTCGCGCCCAAATTCCAGCGGCCGACCCTGTCGGTCGTCGGCGTCGAATTGGTGAGCGGAAATCTGTTGCAGCAGAACTTCCGCGTCAAGTTGAACATCCAAAATCCCAACGACCGCGCGCTCCCGGTCAGCGGCGTGCATGTGACGTTGAGCGTGGGCGGCGAGACCCTCGCGCAGGGACAGAACGACCGGGCCTTCGTGGTTCCCGCAAACGGCAACAGCGATTTCGACATGTCGATCACCGCCAATGTGGCGGTGGCCATGCTCAAGCTCGCCAACAGCAGGGATAAGCATGCGGATGCCATCGACTACGACGTGAGCGGCTCCGCCAGCATCGATTTGCCGTTCATGCGCGATCTGCCATTTCATCAAACCGGTTCTTTCGCCCTTCGCTAGAGCGGCGTCCTCTTTCTCATAACCATCCATTGAACGTGGACACGCCACGGCGGGCAGTTGGCATATCGTAACCGATTGAATAAAAAGCACTTATTAAACGATTTGCGCCTCTAGCCGAGCCTCGTCTGGTAAACTCTAGCCATGCCCGTCACTCCGTACGAACAATTAGAACAAGAGTTTCGCCGGCTGCACGCATTTCGCGGTGCGCTGTCGCTGCTGCGCTGGGACGCCGCGGTGATGATGCCGCGCGGCAGCGCCGACGTGCGCGGCGAGCAGCTCGCTGCGCTCGAGACGGAACACCACGCCTTGTTGACCACCCCGAAGGTGGCGCGTCTGCTGGAGCGCGCCGAAGCCGGCGCTTCGCAGCTCGACGATTGGCCGCTCGCCAATCTGCACGAGATGCGCCGGCAACGGGATCATGCGATCGCTACGCCGCCGTCGCTGATTGCCCGCCTCGCCAAGGCGACCGCGCGGGCTGAAGTGTTCTGGGTCGAGGCCAAGAAGGCCAATGACTTCAAATTGCTGGCCCCGCACTTGGAAGAGGTGGTGCACCTGGTGCGCGACAAGGCGGCGCTGCTCGGGCAGGCGCGGGGCCTCGCGCCTTATGACGCGTTGGTGGATGGATTCACCCCGGGCGTCTCGACTGCCGATATCGACACCATATTCAAGGCGCTGTCGCGCAAGCTGCCCGGTCTCATCGGTCAGGCCATCGAAGTGCAGGCCGCGCACGCCCCGACGCCATTGGCCGGCAAATTCACGGTGTCGCGCCAGCGCGCGCTGTCCGTCGATGTGCTGAAGGCCCTCGGGTTCCCGTTCGACCGCGGCCGCCTGGATGAGAGCGAGCATCCCTTCACGGAGGGTGTGCCCGGCGACATCCGCGTGACCACGCGGTTCGACCTGAACGACCCGTTCTCCGGATTGCTGGGCGCGGTTCATGAGACCGGCCATGCCATGTACGATTTAGGGTTGCCGCACAAATGGCGCGATCAGCCGGTCGGCCGCGATCGCGGCCTCGCGCTCGAAGAGAGCCAGTCCCTGCTGTTCGAAATGAACCTGTGCCGCAGCCGCGCGTTCGTGAAGTATCTGCGGCCGCTGATGGAAAAGTACCTGCAGGTGAGCGGTCCGGAATGGGACGAAGCGAATTTGTACCGCCATCTGATCCGGGTACGGCGCAGCACCATCCGCATGGACGCCGACGAACTCACCTATCCCGTACACATCATGCTGCGCTATGAACTCGAGAAAAAGATCCTCGAGGGTTCGCTGCCCGTGGCCGATCTGCCGGAGGCCTGGAACAGCAACCTGGAACAGCGCCTGAACATCCGCCCGACCAACGATGTCGACGGCTGCCTGCAGGACATCCACTGGGCGGTCGGGCATTTTGGATACTTCCCCTCCTATGTGCTCGGCGCCGTCATTGCCGGCCAGCTGAACGAGGCGCTGCGCTCGGCGCGCCCGTCGCTCGATGAGGAAATCGCGGCCGGCCAATTCGGCGGCGTGATGGATTGGCTGCGCGACAATGTCCATGGGGTCGGGGCGCGTCTGCCCGTGCAGGAGCTCATGAAGCAGGCCACGGGTAAGCCGCTCACCGCGGCGGCGTACCTGCGCTACCTGGAATCGAAGTACCTCGAGGCGCCTTGAACGCCTCCTTAAGTCCAGCGGCCCTGCGCCCCAGCAAGAATTTCAAGAAATTGCAGGCGGAGCTGCGTGGCCTCGCGGGCAAGGCGATCGCCGACTTCGGCATGATTTCGGACGGCGACCGAGTGATGGTCTGCTTATCCGGCGGCAAGGACTCGTACACGTTGCTCGACGTGCTGTTGAGTCTGCAGCGCAGCGCGCCCGTCAGTTTCGAAATCACGGCAGTGAATCTGGACCAGAAACAGCCGGGCTTTCCCGCCGATGTGCTGCCGCGGTACCTCGAGAACCTGGGGGTCCGGTACCGGATCATCGAGCAGAATACCTACGCGGTCGTCAAACGGGTCATACCCGAAGGCAAGACGATGTGCGGATTGTGCTCGCGTCTGCGCCGCGGCGCGCTGTACCGCTTTGCCGCGGAAAACGGCATGACCAAGATTGCCCTGGGCCATCATCGCGACGACATCATCGAGACGCTGTTCTTGAACCTGTTCTTCGGCGGCCGACTGAAGACGATGCCGCCGAAGCTGCTGAGCGAAGACCGCCGCCACGTCGTGATCCGTCCGCTGGCTTATGTCAGCGAGGCGGCGATCGCGCGCTACGCTGCGCACGTCAAGTTCCCGATCATCCCCTGCACCCTGTGTGGATCCCAAAGCAACCTGCAGCGATTGACGGTGAAGCGAATGCTGCGCGAGTGGGAGCGCAACTTCCCCGGCCGCATCGAGTCGATCTTTTCGGGCATCTGCAACGTTGCGCCCTCTCAGCTGGCGGACCCCCAGTTGTTCGATTTCGCGGGCCTCGAGGCAGTCCGCGAAAAAGCGGTGGTTGAGTCAGGCCAGGAAAAGTCGGCCGCTGAGTCAGGCCGCGAACAGGCTGGCTGCGAGGCGGTCCCGCGAACAGGCGGGGGTTGAGTCAGGCCGCGAAAAGGCGCCCCTCAAAGCAGGCCGCGAGGTGCCTGCGGCGGGCGAGCTTACTCCTCCCAGTTGCGCCGCGCCGGAATCAGATGCTGTAGAAACCAGGATTGGAGCCCTTCAGACGCGCGCGCTTTGACATAGGCTTGGCGCACAATGCGCGAGCGCAGCCGCTCGCCCTGCTGGTAGGCGGATTTATAGTCGACCTGGCGCGGTCCCCAGCGGGTCTTCGACACTTCCTTGTTGGGGGACAGGTTCACGGTTTTGAGCCCCTGCCCGATGGCGTGCTTGATGGCTTCGGCCACCGTGGTGGTCATGACGCTATACTTGGCCCACGCCGGATCGTAACCCGAGTAGTACAGATAGAGGCTGTCGCCCGCCACGAAGCCGAGCCGGGCCGCGACCACCACCGCGCCGATCTTGAGCTGAAACAGCCGCACGGCGCCGCGCTCGGCGAGGCGCTCGCAGACCTCGCGAATGAAATTCCGGGCAATGGTGCTGGTAAACCGGTTGGGATGCACCACCGCGGATTGAAACTCCGCACGCATGGTGTGCAAATCGAAGAACCGGTCGAGACCCTTTTGCAACTCGGGGCCCCCGCAGCAGACCTCGAAGTCGAATGACAGGTTGTCGCGCTTCAAGGAGTTGTAGCAGTGGCGCAGGGATTCGCGGATGTTGCGCTTCAGGCCGCTGCGAAATTCCTCCCACGTCGGCGCGAGGTCCAGCACGTAGTCCGATTGCACCAGGTGCCAGTGCAGTCTGCCGCCAAGCCCCAGTGCTTCCGCAAATCCATCGCTGATCCCGGACCATTGGATCCAGTCCCAGTCCAAGGATTTCTGCAGTTGATGTTGCACTGCCCGGGCCGTCAGCAACTCGTAGCGGGGATCGATGAGAGGCGTGCGGATCTCCGATATCGCGGGGTCGGCACCGACGAAGTTCACGGACACGACTCTCAGGGGCCCGACCCGGCGCCGGCTAACGATGAAAGGAACGAGGCCGACGCAGTTGCCGCCCGACTCGCGCACCACGTAGAACAACGGCTCGTCGCGGATGCGCGGATTGGCATTCAGGAAATGGTGGCACCAGGCGAGGTGCCATTCATGCAGCGCAAAGGGCAGGCCATTGCCGGTGACGGCATACAGCTGCTCATACTGCGGGCGCAGCGCGGCGATGGCGTCAACCGTGGTCACCGTCTCGACCGTCACCGTCATTTGTGGGCGCAAGCCGCCGGTAGCAATCAGTTCAGGCAATCAGCTACAGCGTTGTATCAACGCGCTCCCGTCCCGCACGGAGAAGTTTGAAGGTAAAATCATCCGGTGACGGTATCAGTATCCCACAATACGCGCCAACCCAGTAGAAAGCGCCCGGCTGCCCCGTTGCGTGCGCCCCACTATGCATGGGAAACCCTGTCGGACCAGCAGCTGCTGAGTCTGCGATTCTGCGATTTACGCCTGAAAATAGCGGGAACAGAGCTGCAAATTGCCATAACGCGGCTGTACCGGGAATTGCGCCAGCGTTGTATTTTTTACAAACCTCACTGCTGGCTGGCCCAGGAATGGTTCTCGCCGGATGGCATCCCCGGCATCGCGATTCCTTTCTATCTGGCGCATCGCCGCCTGATGGGCATCGAACGGCGGTTCATGCGCGAAGTGGAGGGCGGCAACCGCAACTGGCTGATGCGCATATTGCGCCACGAGGCGGGACACGCCATCGACACGGCCTATAAGCTCCGGCGGCGCGGCCAATGGCGCGAGGTGTTCGGACCGGCGTCGCTGCCGTATCCCGACGCCTACCGCCCGCGGCCGGGCAGCCGGCGCTTCGTGCAGCACCTGGGCGCATGGTACGCCCAGGCGCATCCCACGGAGGATTTCGCAGAGACCTTCGCCGTCTGGCTCAAGCCGCGCTCGGCATGGCGCCGCGAATATTCCGGTTGGCCGGCATACGCCAAACTGGAGTTCATCGACGCGCTGGCGAAGGACATCGGCCGGGCGCGGCCGTTGGTGCGCGACCGCAGCACCGTTGAAGAGGTGACTCACGAAACGCGCACTCTGCGCGAGCACTACGAGCAGAGATTGGCGCACCACCGCCTGCCGCGCCGTTCCGGCGCCGATGAATTGCTGCTCAAGATATTCACGGCGGCGCCGCGCCGGCGCGACCTTCCCAGGGCGGCGAGTGTGCTGCGCGAGCTGCGCACCCCGCTGCGGAAGCAGTTCCAGCGCTCCGGCGCGTTCAGCGAGTACCTGGTGCACCAGGTGCTCCGACTCATGATCGAGCGCTGCGAGTCGCTGAACTTGTACGTGCGCGGCTCGCGGCGCGAACTCCGGACCCACGTGCTGTGGGCGATCGCCCGATTGGCGGAGTCCTACGAGGAACGGCAGCTGCCGCGAGTCTCGCTTTGAAGAAGGTGCGCGCGCTGGTCCTGGTGCACGCGACGCTGGTGCCCCCGGATTCTCTGAAAGGCTCGACCGAGAAGCAGATCGACGAGTGGCGCACCGAGTACGATGTCATTTCGAACTTGAAGGCCGAGGGTCACGAGGTCGTGCCGCTGGGCATACGCGACAGCTTGTCCGAATTGCGGAGCGCCATCCTCGACTGGAAGCCGGACATCGTGTTCAACCTGCTGGAGGAGTTCGACGGCATCGTCACCTACGACCAGCATGTGGTCGCGTTTCTGGAGTTGATGCACCAGCCCTACACCGGCTGCAATCCGCGCGGCATGCTGTTGTCGCGCGACAAGGTGCTGTCCAAGCAGCTGCTGTCCTATCACCGCGTGCCGACGCCGCAATTCATGGTGTTCGCGCGCGGCAGGAAACCCCGCATCCCGCGCAAGCTGCGCTTCCCGCTGTTCGTCAAGTCGTCGACCGAGGACGCCTCGCTCGGGATCGCGCACGCGTCGGTGGTGGCCGACCCGAAGCAATTGACCGAACGCATCGCCTTCATCCACGAGCAGACCCACTCGGACGCGCTGGTGGAGGAATACATCGAGGGCCGCGAGCTGTACGTCGGGGTGCTCGGCAACAGCCGCCTCAAGGTCCTGCCGGTGTGGGAAATGAGCTTCGGGTCGCTGCCCGAGAACCTACCGGCGATCGCCACCCGCAAGGTGAAATGGGACCGTGGCTATCAACGCCGCTACGGAATCACCACGGCCGCCGCCCTGGACCTGCCGGAGGGCACCGTGGCGCGGCTCGAACAACTGTCGAAGAGAATTTTCAGGGCGCTGCATCTCACCGGCTACGCGCGCATGGATTTCAGGCTGCGCGGCGACGGCGAATTGTTCGTCCTGGAGGCGAACGCCAACCCGAACATCTCGGTGACCGAGGACTTCGCCCAGTCGGCGCTCACCGCCGGCATCGCCTACGACGACTTGCTGCGGCGAATCGTGCAACTCGGCCAAAAGTACCCGGCCGCCTGGCGCGCAGAAAGCTCGTAGCGCGAATAATTCACTGGGAGGCCCCTCCCGATCCCGGCGCCGGAGCAAGAAACAGTTACCGCCCCAAGCCGCGACTCATGAGTCGCGCAGGTGGCCATGAATGGGCACCCGGGGCTTGCGCGGGCTCCACAAGCTGCCCGCTAAGGCTTCGTCCAGCGATTCAGCCAGTCCAGCACCGTGTCGTACCACTGCACGCTGTCCGCAGGCTTCAACACCCAGTGGTTCTCGTTGGGAAAGTATAGAAATTCGCTGGGTATGCCGCGTCGCTGCAGCGCCGTGAACACCGACAGTCCCTGCGTGTCGGGCACGCGGAAGTCCTGCTGTCCGTGGATCACCAGCATCGGCGTTTTCCACCGCGAGACGTAGTCGATCGGATTGAACTTGGCGTACGCCGCGGGATTGCCGAATTCGGTACCGCCGTTTTCCCATTCCTCGAACCATAACTCCTCCGTGGAGTAGTACATGGTGCGATTGTCGAAGATGCCATCGTGGCTGACGATGCACTTGAAGCGCTCGGGCCACTGGCCGGCGATCCAGTTCATCATGTAGCCGCCGTAGGACGCGCCGAGCGCGCAGGCGTGATCGCCGTCCAACCAGGGAAACTGCTTGAGCGCGGCGGCGAGACCGAGTTTCAGGTCCTCGAGCGGCTTGCCGCCCCAGTCGCCGCTGATGGAGTCGGTGAACTGCTGCCCGTAGCCGGTCGAACCGTGGAAATCGATCATGACCACGCCGTAACCGGCGGCCGCGAAGGTCTGGGCGTTCCAGCGCCAATTCCAGGAATTCGCGAAGCTGCCCTGCGGTCCGCCGTGCACGACGAACGCCAGCGGATACTTCTGGTCGCGTTTCAAACCCGGCGGCATGACGACGTAGCCGAAGACGTTTTCGCCGTTCCAGCCGGCGAAGCTGAATTGTTCGAACTCGCCGAGTTTCCGCTGCGCCAACAGCGCTTGGTTCAGATGCGTGAGCTGCAGGGGTGCGCCGCCGGCGAAACCCACGGCGTACAAATCAGGGGGTGCCGCGAGGTTGCCATACGAAAAATAGATCTTGTGTGTGCCGACACTGAACTCATCGACTTCCCCTCCTCCGGTGATCGCGGACGTGCGGCCCGTGGCCGCGTCGATGGACCACAGCGGCTTCTGTCCCAAATGGTCGGTGACGGCATACAGATTCTTGCCGTCGCGCGACCACGCGAAGCTGGCGATGGAGCGATCCCAGTTCTGGGTGAGGGGCCGCTTGAGGCCGGATTTCAGATCCAACAACACCAGATGGAAGCGGTCGGCTTCGAAACCAGGACGGTCCATCGCCACATAGGCGAGCTTCGTGCCGTCGGGAGAGAATGCCGGCGAGCCATCCCAGGCAGGATTGTCCGCCGTCAGATTGCGCGGCGTTCCGCCTTCGACGGCCACCGAGTAGATGTCGAAGTTGGTCGACCAGGGCTCCCCCTCCGTCGCGCGCACGGCGAACGCGACCTGGGCCCCATCGGGGCTGAAGGCATAGTCATCGCGGCCGCCGAAGGGCTTGCTCGGCACATCGCCGAGGCCCGCGGTCAGGTTGACCGGCGTACCGCGTGCCGCATCGTCCAAGGCCATCGAGAACAGTTGCGAGCGGCGCCCGTCGCTCCAGGTATCCCAGTGCCTGACGAACAGATGCTGGTACAGCACACCCGTGGCCTTGGCGCGCGCGGCCTCGTCGAGCCGCCGCTTGCTGCAGTCGAGGTCCGCGCAATCGAGGAACACGTCCACGCTCACCACGATGCGGTCGCCCTTGGGAGAGACGTGAAAGCTGCCCACATCGAGCGGCAAACTGGTGACCTGCTGTGCCTCGGGACGCGGCTCGTCGGGGCGCGGCGTCCCCGGCTCGGCCCGCGGCGCCGCGGCGGCTCGGAGTTTCGAGCGCAGCCGCCGCAACGGGCTGCCCCGAGTCGGCCGACCGGCTGCCACCCGCCACACCTGAACGGTGCCGCTGCGATTCGACAGAAAGTAGACGAATCGCCCGTCGGCGCTCCACTCCGCGCCGCTGGAGTTCGCGGACAGGTCCGTGAGCCGCACCGCCGCCGACTTGAACACGCCGGCGTCCACCATCCAAACCGCGGTGCGCGCCCGATTGCCGTCCATATCCGTGGAACGCTGCGTGTAGACCACGTGCTTGTCGTCGGGCGACACGGCAAGCTCCGACATGCGCTCCAAGCGCACGAGATCTTGTACCGTGAAGGCCTGGCGGTCGGCGGCCGCGGCGCTCGCGGCTGCGCCCAGGATGAGCGCGATCACCGCGGGCGCGGCGGCAAGTCGATCGGCAAACATTTCTCTGGGAGCTTTTCTCACTGTCCCCTGCATTGTAGCGCGAGATGTCACGCCTTGCCGGTGACCGAGCCCCACCCTGCCGCCCGCCGACACACCTAGGTGGACCGAGCCGCATCGTGCGCCCGCCGACACACCGAAGTGGACCGAGCCCGTGTGGTGACCACATCGGTGCATGATGCGATGTGGGGCGGCCGCCAATTCTCCTCGCACCATTCCGATGCGAAGATTCGCCTGGCAGCCTACCCCGGTGAGTGCTGATTGATAAAACCTGAAAATACAGGTGTTTTCTGACACCAGTTCGCGTTTTTGCCGTTCACTCGTGGACGGTTTTGTCGATAGGATGCTATAGGGTTGCAAAGGATGCCAAGCATGCAAGCAGGATCTCTGGTGGCGGTCAGTTCGTTGCGCGAATTTTTTCGTGATGCATTTCACGCGGCGAGCGAACACCAGCATCTCGATATCGACGAGCAGGCCGAACAATACGTGGTCAACCTGCTCACCATGTTCTCGCGCGCCGATGCGCTGTATGAACGCACGCCGGACGGCCTGCGCATCAGACCATTGGCGCACATGCTGGCCGACGCGCTCGAAGCGCCGAGCGTCTCGGCGCGGCAGCGGGGACTGCAGCGGCTGGGCGATGTATCGCTGTTCATCGCCGGATTTTTCGCCCGCAGCTTCGCCCGCAAGCTGATCGACATCGACTATCACATCGCGATGGGCGGCAACGCGTACAGCTCGCTGGCCGACACCATGCAGCGTTCCACGTCGGGGCGCTGTGTGGCGGCGATCTACGCGCAGCTGGCGAGCAAATTTCAACCGCTGGTCGATGCGCTCAACGAGGTCAGCGAGATGTCCTACCGCCACAGCGACGCGGACATCCTGCGGCTCTACGAGATCTGGATGAAGACCGGCAGTCCACGTGCTCATGGCTTGTTGAAGCGGCTCGGCGTGCAGCCGGTCGCAGCCGGCGGCCTGCGCCGCGAGCACTGAAGAATGGTGCTGCGCGGGCTGCAGTCCTTGTTGGAGCGCCTGTACGACGTGGACATCGAATACGACGTCTACGATTTTCTGGTCACCGACCGCCGCGCACTGCCCGGCGTGGCGCCGGCCAACGATACGCGCGCGGCCGAGGAAGAGTTGCTGCTGGCTGAAACATCGGATGGCGCGGGGGTGGCGCTGTACCTGGAGCCTGCGGTATTACGGCGGCTCGAGGGCGCGGATCCGGTCGGCGCCTTGACGGAAAACAATCTGGCGGACTACTGCACGGCGCTCGAGGGGGTCAGTCATTTCGTCTACGCGGCGTGGCGGCTGCAGGGCGACCTGCCCGTGTCGCTGCTCGAGCTCGAGACCCAGGCGGAAGTGGACAAGTACGCGCTCACGGTGTTTCTGCTCAAAGCTCAGCAGGGCGGTGGTTATCCCTCCCAGGTGCACCCGCGGCTGTTCGACCGGGTGAGCTTCGATGAACGGCTCGAACCCGATCAATATGACCGCTACCGCACGGCGCACCGCTGCGCGGCGCATTATTGCCGCCGTCTGGAGCACCGCTTCGTGGCCCGGGGCGAGGCCCGGACCGAGGCGCTGGTGCGCGAACTGCGCCGCTTCTATCGCCTCGGGAGCACGGCGAAACTGCGCCACGCCCTCGCGTAGCCGGCCCATCCCTTAAGATTATTTTTTTCGCTCCGGCGCCGGGATCGGCAGGTGCGGAAAATCCGTTGCGCAGGGTGTGGAAAATCCGCTCCCAAACCCGGCTCCTGCTGGGGTAGTCAGCACTGCATGAATAATCCAGGCTTCTCGCTCAAGTATCGTCTCGGGATTTCTTGTTGTTGGCGACTTGCTTCTTGAGTTTCAGAAACTCGCCGAGGCGGCGCAAGTCGGTCTTCTTGCGCGGCTTTGCCGCCGGCGGAGTGCCGAAGCGGCTGCTATCGTAGGGGTCGTAACCCTTCTTCTTGGCGCCCAGCGGATGGGCGCCCGGCTGCGCCTCCTCGAGGATCGCGAGCGTCGGGTTCTGCAGCGTATCGAGCCGCTCGGGGGTCACCTCCTGGCCGAAACGCCCCGTGGCGATCGACCACTCCCAGCTCGCGTTGCCGCGATCGTCGAATTTCACCCGGCCCGTGCCCGGAAGCAAACGGGCGTCCTCCCCGGACGACGCATCGTCGCCGGCGTCGCGTTGCGGGTCGAATTTTTTCGGCTTGGGTGCGCTCATGCCCCATTTTTGCCGAGCGGGGCATTAAGTCAATCGCGGTGCCTCCAAACTCGGGAGACCGTCACACTTGGGGATGCCGCTGCAGATGCTGCTGGGCGCGCCACAGGGCCAAGGCCGTTTTTCCGTCGTTCCAGTCGCCGCTCAACACCCGGTCGGCCGCCTGCGCAAAGGGCAGCCACTGCAACTCGAGTTCCTCGTCGGCGTCCGGCCGGCTCTCGCCGACGGTGAGGTCGCGCGCCAGATAGAGGTGGATGACCTCGGTAAAAATGCCGGGCGCGGGCAGGAAGCGTCCCAGGGAATCCCAGCGACGGGCGGATACACCGGTTTCCTCGGCCAGCTCGCGCACTGCGCAGACCTGCGGCGCTTCGCCGGCGTCCAGCTTGCCGGCGGGAATTTCCCAGAGGAAATCGGCCACTCCATGGCGGTACTGGCGCACCAGGCAGACGCGCCCGGAATCGTCGACCGCCACCACCGCGGCAGCGCCAGGATGCGTGACGAAATCCAGATCGTGTTCGCGGCCGTCGGAATACCGCAGCTTCTCGATGGAGACGTCGATGATGCGGCCGTGGTAGATCGGTGTGCTCGAGACGGTCGTCGGTTTGATCATGGGGTGAGTCTACCCGTGTCTGGCGGCGCTGCACGCCGCACGAAGATATGTGTATGGCATTCGGCGGCGGTGCGCGCCGCGAGGGGGTGCGCCCGCGAATGGGGTGCGCGGGCGGTGCGCGCCGCGAGGGGGTGCGCCCGCGAATGGGGTGCGCGGCGAGAGAGGGTGCGCGCGGCTTGAGGGCGGTGCGGCTCGGTCAGAGAGGGTGGCGTTCGCGCTGCGTGCCTTGGGTGGGCGAGGGTGCCGCCGGCGCGGGGGCATCAGCGCGGGCGATCAGTGCATACGATCTGGATATTCTTACAGTAAAGGAAGGGGCAGCGCGAAGTCGCGCATCAAGGATGCGTCGTGCCAGCGGAGTTCGGAGCCGGTCTGCGGACCGCCCGTCCCTCGAGGATTACCAGCGGCGCGGACCGCCGCCGCCACCACCGCCACCCGCGGGTTTGGAACGAGGCGCGCGTTCCTGGGCCTCGTTCACGCGCAGCGGCCGCCCACCCATCTGGAAGCCGTTCGTCTGCTGAATCGCGTTTTGCGCTTCGCCGGCGCCCATGTCCACGAATGCAAAGCCCCGGGGCCGACCGGTCTCCCGGTCATTGATGAGCTTGACCGATTCGACTTTCCCATGGCGCTCGAACAGGGCGCGCACTTCATCTTCTGTCGCAGTGAATGGCAGATTGCCAACGTAGATCGTCGTCATTCCCTAATCTCACTAACAGCGTTTATACCCTCAGACACCGGCAAGCGAATGCCGACGAGCCGGAGCCTGCACCCGCCTCAGACTCTACGCCAGGGCATTATTGTTGGCAAACGGGGCGTTTATTCCAATCGAGGCAGGCGTAGCCGCTCCGTTCAAGCTCGTGGAATCGGTTCACCATCCGAGGTTTGGGCGCGGCAATTGGAGCTTTTATTCCAATCGCGGCAGGCGTAGCCGTTCAGTTCACGCTCGTGGAATCGGTTCTGCGTCCGCGCCTCGGGGCCGGCAAATGGGGCCTTTATTCCACTTCGAGGTAAGCGTAGCCGTTGAGTTCATGCTCATAGAAGCGCTTCACGGTCTGGGCTTCGGTGAGCGACATCCGGCCTTCCTGCACCGCCCGTTCGCAGTCCCGGGCAATGCCCGGGTACAGCTCGTCGGTGTCGTACTCCATGTATTCGAGGACCTTGATGGCGGTGTCTCCCTTGACGATTTCCTCGATCCACCACCCACCGTCGTCCTGCAGGCGGATGTGCACCACATGGGTGTCGCCGAACAGGTTGTGCAGGTCGCCGAGCGTCTCCTGGTAGGCCCCCACCAGAAAGGCCGCCAGGTAGTAGGGCTCCGGCGGATTGAGCTCGTGCACTTCGAGCGTGCGCTTGGTCGAGCGAGGGTGGACGAAGCGGTCGATTTTTCCGTCCGAGTCGCAGGTGATGTCGGCGAGCACGGCATTGCGGGAGGGCTGCTCGTCCAGGCGCTGGATGGGCATGATGGGGAACAATTGACCGATCGCCCAGCTGTCGGGCAGGGATTGAAAGACCGAAAAATTACAGAAGTAGATATCGCTCAGCATGTCCTCGAGGTTTTCCAGCTCCTCGGGGACCCGGTCGAGCTTGCGGCAATGGTCGCGGATCTTGGTGCAGGTCGCCCAGTAGAGCCGTTCCGCCAGGGCGCGGAATTCGAGGCTCAGATAGCCCAGGTTGAACATCTGCAGCGCCTGTTCGCGCGCCTGCAGGCCGTCGTGGTAGCACTCGACCAGCCGCCGCTCGTTCACCGAGCGGTAGCTGTCGAACAAATCGCGCACCGGCTGCGGCACCTCCTGCTGGCCGTGGTAATCGTCCTCGACGCGCCCGGTGACCTTGAACTGGTCGAGCTTGGAGCAGCCCAGGGTGTCGAACACCAGCAGGCTGTGATGCGCGGCTATGGCCCGTCCGGACTCGCTCACGATCATGGGATGAGGCACTGAGCGGGCGTTGCACACGCTCTTGATGCGATACACCACGTCGCTCGCATACTCGTTGAGCGTGTAGTTCATCGAGGACTCGAAGTTGGTGCCGCTGCCGTCGTAGTCGACGCCCAGGCCGCCGCCGATGTCGATGTATTGCAGGCCCGCGCCCATCAGCTTGAGCTCGGCGTACACATGGGCCAGTTCGTTGATGGCGTCCTTGACGCGGCGGATGTCCTGCAGCTGGCTGCCGGGGTGGCAGTGCACGAGCTGCAGGCAATCGAGCATGTCGCGCTCCTTGAGGAGCGCATAGAGATCGAGGATCTCGCTGATGAACAGGCCGAACTTGGATTTCTCGCCGGCGGATTCGCGCCAGCGGCCGGCGCCTTCGCTCGCAAGCTTGACGCGCACGCCGATCTTCGGCCGCACGTTGTAGTTCGCGGCATGCTTGAGGATCAGGTGGATTTCCTCGAAGTTTTCCACCACCGGAATGATGTTGCGGCCGAGCTTGGTGGCGAGAATCACCGCTTCGATGTAGGTGTCGTCCTTGAACCCGTTGCAGACGACGATGCGGTCCGGGGCATCCTCGGTGATGGACATGACCGCGAGCAGCTCGGGCTTCGAGCCCACCTCGAGTCCGAAGCCGAATTCCTTGCCGTAGCGGTACACTTCCTCGACCACCAGGCGCTGTTGATTGACCTTGATGGGAAACACCGCGGCGTAGCGGTTCCTGTAGTCGTTCTCCGCGATCGCCGTGGCGAACGCCTCGGCGAGGTGGCGCAGCCGGTGCGCGAGAATATCGGAGAAGCGGATGACCACGGGTGTGTGCAGGTCGCGGGCCTTGAGACCCTGCACGACGTCGTACAAGTCGATCTCCCGCGCCGGGTCCGTGCCCGGCCTGATGACCACGTGACCGCTCGGGTTGATGGAGAAGTAGCCCTTGCCCCATGCCGCGACCTGGTACAGATCGAGCGACTGTTCGATCTTCCACCCGGTCGCGGGCATCAACTTCGGCTGTGTGTTCATGTGGCGCGCACCATAACAAATTGACGCTGCATGTCCATGACGTCGCGCACAATCGTCGCGCAGCGCCAACTGCAGCCTTCCGGACTGAATCGTCTCGCCGCCTGCTGAAGCGTGTCGGTTTCGGGGGACATAGTCACGACGCGCCGCGGTCCCGAGGCCGCGAGGCCGCTAGCCGCGCGCGGTCGGCCGCCGCGGATCGCGGATCCACTCGCTCCAGGATCCTGCGTAGAGCTTTGCGCCGCCGATGCCTGCGATCTCGAGGCTCAGCAAATTGTGACAGGCGGTGACGCCGGAGCCGCACATCGCGACCAGCGTCTTGCCGGCGGCGCCGGCGAGGCGCTCGCGCCAGCGCGCTTCGAGTTCCGCGGCGGGCAGAAATCGGCCCTCGGCGCCGAGATTGGCGCTGAACGGATGATTGACGGCGCCCGGTATGTGTCCCGCGACGGCATCGATGGGTTCGACCGCGCCGGCAAATCGCTCCGGGGCACGGGCGTCGAGCAACAGCGTGTTGCCCTCGTGCAATGCCCGCTCGAGCTCGGCCGCGCTCACCACGCCCGCAATGTCGACGCGCCGCGGTTCGAAGTGCGCCGCGGGCGGGTCGTGGGGTGGGCCCGACTCGAGTGCGCCGCCGGCGGCGGTCCACGCGCCGAAGCCGCCGTCGAGCACGGCCACCGCGTCGTGGCCGAGCCAGCGCAGCATCCACCACAGGCGCGCCGCGAACGAACCGTTCTGCGCATCGTAGGCGACCACCTGGGTGTCGTTGCCGATGCCGAGTGCACTCAGGGTGTCCGCGAAGTCCTCAGGGGCGGGCAGGGGGTGGCGCCCCGTGGTCGGACCCACGGGGGCGGACAGGTCGCGGTTGAGGTCGGCATGGCGCGCGCCGGGAATGTGCGCGCGCAGGTAGTCCTGACGTCCGGCCGCGGGATTTTGCAGATCGAACCGGCAATCGACCACGGTGAACCGCGGTGCGCCGAGGCGCTCCCGCAAGTCATCTACGCCGATCAAGGTCTTGAACACCATGATTCGAGCTTAGCGCGATGCCGGGGGAACTGCATCCGCTACAATTGGGCATGGCACTCACTCTCTATTGGGGCAGCGGCAGTCCGTTTTCGTGGCGTGTCCTGCTGGCGCTGGAGCACAAGCAGCTGCCGTACGAGTCGCAGCTGCTGCACTTCGACAAGCAGGAGCAGCAATCGCCGCAAATGCTCAAGCTCAATCCGCGCGGCCGCGTGCCGGTGCTCAAGGACGGCGATTACGTGGTCTTCGAATCGGTGGCGGTGCTCTACTACCTCGACGCCAAGTATCCACAGGCGCCGATCTTCGGCGCGACTCCCGAGGAGTCCGGCGTGATCGTGCGCGTGATCTGCGAGTTCATGGCGTACGCCGAGCCGTCGCTGATCGAGATCACCGAGGCGGCCTTCAGCGGCCGTGCCGCCGACCACCTCGACGGACTCACGGATGCCATGCACATCGTGGCGCGCGAGGCTCGCACCATCGAGGGACGCCTGAGCAAGGAACAGTGGATCGTCGGGGCCAACTACTCAGCCGCCGACATGGTGATATTTCCGTGGCTGCAAGTGCTGCGGCGCGCGCTCGACGTGCACGACGCCGCGGAACTCGGCGCGCGGTTTCTCCCGATGGAACGCAATTACCCGGCGCTCGCGCGCTGGATCCGCCGCATCGAATCCCTGCCCGGCTACCAGCGGACCTTCCCGCCCCACTGGCGCGGCAGCTGAAAATTCCCGTGCGGCAGGGTAGGCTGGCGGGGCGGCCGCAAAGAGCCTTTCTGACTAAAGGGTGCCTTCACAACGACGCTTAGGCGCATCATTAGCCGGACAGGCTTCCTGATTTGAGGCCGTGTATCCGTTTCCAATCGAGAGGACCCCCCCAAAATGAGAAGAGAATTATGAGCAAACACGAAGTGCATGTGACTTTCCCAGGCAGGATCGTATTCGTCGGATTCGGCAGCATCGGACAGGGTGTCTTGCCACTGATCTTGCGTCACATAGGCACTTCGTCCGATCGCATCACCATCGTGACCGCCGCGGACGGCGGCCGGGCGGAGGCCGAAAAGTTCGGCGTGAAATTTCTGAACAGCCCGCTGACGCGCGACAACTACCGCCGCGTCCTGCAGCCGCTGGTCGATGCCGGCGACTTCATTTTGAATTTGTCGGTCGACGTGTCGAGCGTAGCGCTCATCGAGTTCGCGCGCGAACGCGGCGCACTGTACCTCGACACCTGCATCGAACCTTGGGCCGGGGGCTACACCGACCCGCGCGCCACGGTCGACTCGCGCAGCAACTACACCATGAGGCTGCAAGCCCTGGCGTTGCGCAGCAACGCGGCAAAGACCCCGACCGCCGTGCTGACGCACGGCGCCAATCCGGGCTTGGTGTCGCACCTGGTGAAGCAAGCTTTGCTCAATATCGCCCAGGACTTAGGGCTGGGCGCAGAGGTGCCGGGCAACCGCGAAGCGTGGGCCAAATTGGCCCAGACCCTCGGCATCAAGGTCATCCACATCGCCGAGCGCGACACGCAAATCACCAATGTGCCGAAGACCGCCAACGAGTTCGTCAACACCTGGTCGGTGGACGGCTTCGTCAGTGAAGGCGCACAACCCGCCGAGCTCGGCTGGGGCACCCATGAAAGGCATTTCCCTGCCGACGGCGGCCGGCATCAGGCCGGTTCCGGATGCGCCATTTACCTGAACCGGCCGGGTGCCAGCACGCGGGTGCGCACCTGGACGCCCGCCGCGGGCCATTTTCACGGCTTCCTGATCACCCACTCGGAAGCGATTTCACTCGCAGACTATTACACGGTGATGGAGGGCGGCCAGGTCGCCTACCGCCCCACGTCGCATTACGCCTACCACCCGAGCGACAACGCGGTGCTGTCCGTGCACGAACTGGCCGGCAACAACTGGCACCTGCAGGATCGCAAACGCATCATGCTGAACGAGATCACCGCTGGGATCGACGAGCTCGGCGTGCTGCTCGCCGGCCACAAGAAAAACGCCTACTGGTACGGCTCGCAGCTTTCGATCGGTGAGGCGCGTGAGCTGGCGCCTTACAACAGCGCCACCAGCCTGCAGGTCACGGCGGCCGCGTTGTCCGGCATGGTATGGGCCATGGAGAATCCGAACCGCGGCATCGTCGAGCCCGATGACATGGAATTTCAGCGGCCGCTCGAGATCTGCCGGCCGTACCTCGGCAAAGTGGTCGGCCACTACACCGACTGGACGCCGCTGCACCAGCGTGCCGAATTGTTCGCCGAGGATCTGGACACCTCGGACCCATGGCAATTCAAGAACGTCCGGGTGGTCTGACCCCGTAGTGGACGGCGACCACCGTGAAGGTGGTCGCCCCCGCCGGCAGCGCGACGCTCACATCGTCGTCCAGCCGTTTGCCGAGCAGGCTGCGACCGAGCGGCGAATCCATGCTGATGTACTCCTCGGCCATGTCGAATTCGTCCGGACCCACCAACCGGTACCAGCGCGACTCCGTGCCGCTCTCGAGCTGCACCCAGGCGCCGAAGTAGACCCGCGTGGCGTCGCGCCTGAGCGCCGCCGCGGGGTCGACGATGGTCATGCCGTCGAGCCGCCGGCGCAGAAAGCGCACCCGCCGGTCGATTTCGTGCAGGCGTTTCTTGCCGTAGGTGTATTCGGCGTTCTCGGAGCGATCGCCCTGGGCGGCCGCTTCCGCCACCGCCGCGGTGACCCGCGGGCGCTCGTCATGCCACAGCCGATCGAGCTCATCCCGCAGCCGCTTTGCGCCCTCGGGAGTGATGTATTGGGAGCCTGGCGGGGTGGGGGGACGGTATCTTGACACGCTGCGATGGAGGAGACTTTCAAGGACGTGAACTGGGTTTAAGCCGGGGGCAAACGACTGAGCAACCGCTCACAGATTGCCCGCGTGCCGAATCTTAAGCTCTTTACCCATGAGCGTTAAATATTACACCCACTTCATTGCGCAGTCGGACGGAGCCGTTGAATACAACGAGTACCGCGGTGTCGTCGAACTGCTCGATCGCGCCGGAAGCATCGAGGGCGACCGCGAGATCGCGCGCATGCTGGCGCGCAGCTTCGATCTGGAGGAAACGGACATCCAAGTTTTGCAATGGGACCATCTGCACTAGCGACGATCCCTGTCGATCCCCTAGCGGGCTTTACTTCCCTTCAATGAAGTCCGCATCTCGGCCCCGAGCCAACACTCGGGGCCTTTTTTTCGCCCGGTGTTAAACTTCCCGGACACCCCGTGAGAGGGGAGGGAGGGGAACATGCGTCAATTGGTTGCCGGGATGGCCGCGCTCGCCGGGTTGCTGCTGTCGGGTTGCGGCTATAACGCGATCCAGGCTCAGGATGAGCAAATCAAGTCCGCTTGGTCCGAGGTGTTGAATCAGTATCAGCGCCGCGCCGACCTGATCCCCAATCTGGTCAATACCGTCAAAGGCTACGCTGCGCAGGAGAGCTCCGTACTGTTGGGGGTGACCGAGGCGCGGGCGAAAGTCGGCGCCATCCAGGCGACGCCCGAACTCGTCAACGATGAGGCGGCGTTCGGCAAGTTCCAGGCGGCACAGGCACAGCTCACCAGCGCCTTGTCGCGCCTGCTGGTGGTCACCGAGAATTACCCGCAGTTGAAGTCCGACCAGAATTTCCGCGATCTGCAGGCACAACTCGAAGGCACGGAAAATCGCATCACCGTGGCGCGCAACCGCTACATCCAGGCGGTGCAGAACTACAATGTGAGCGTGCGGCAGTTCCCCGGCAACCTGACCGCCATGATGTTCGGCTACAAGCCCAAACCGAACTTCGCGGTCGAGAACGAGGCGCAAATCTCCCGGCCGCCGAGCGTCGATTTCGGGGCGCCGTCGGCGCCCGTACCCATCGCAGCGCCGTCGACGCCCGCTCCCGCCGCCGCGCCGACTCCGACCATCGCGCCGGCGCATTGACTTCCCGCCGCACGGCACAGGCAGCGTGGGCGCTGCTGCTGCTGGCGGCTGCGAGCGCGCGCGCGGCGGACGTGCCGCCGCTCCGCGAGCGCGTGACCGACCTCACCGGGACGCTGTCCGGCGCGGCGGTCGCGCGCATCGAGGCGAAGCTCGCGGACCTGCAGGCGCGCAAGGGCAGTCAGATCGCGGTGCTGATCGTGCCCACCACCGCCCCGGAGGAGATCGAGCAGTTCGGCATCCGGGTCGAAGATGCCTGGAAACTCGGCCGCAAGGGCGTCGACGACGGCGCCTACCTGATCGTGGCCAAAGGGGACCGGCGGGTCCGCATCGAGGTGGGCTACGGTCTAGAGGGTGCGCTGCCGGATGCGATCGCGAGCCGCATCGTTGCCGAGATCATCGCTCCGCGCTTCAAAATGGGCGACTACGACGGCGGTGTCGAAGCAGGCGTCGATCGGATGATCTCGGTCGTCAACGGCGAACCGTTGCCGCCGCCCGATGATCGCTGGGAGCACGCCGGCGGTCTGGGGCATTTCCTGCCCCTGCTGTTGGTGGCCGCATTCCTCGCCGGCGGCATCCTGCGCACCCTGTTCGGCCGATTGCTGGGAGCGGCGGCCACCGGTGGATTGATCGGTGTCATCGCCTGGTTGCTGAGCCACATTCTGCCGATCGGCCTGGGTGCCGGTGTCATCGCATTCCTGTTCGCCCTGCTCGCGGGATCGGGTTCCCGCGGCTGGTCGGCCGGGAGCGGCTGGGGCGGCTTCGGCGGGGGTTTCGGCGGCGGATCGGGCGGACGC